>Ga0207129_1047_pt1 | contig 32251 bp, 36 predicted proteins | sample Alteio_BWMinHeat_15_FD_153517 | JGI IMG/M metagenome (GOLD analysis project Ga0207129, IMG submission 153517) | Enriched cells from forest soil in Barre Woods Harvard Forest LTER site, Petersham, Massachusetts, United States -... | ecosystem: Environmental > Terrestrial > Soil > Temperate forest >... | reverse complement strand
GATATCAAACCCAATTGAACTTCCAGAGGATTTGGATTTTGCATCTTCTTGCTCGCGTTTTAGCTTTGCAAGTTTTGCTTTGAGCAGTCCTACGTGATGTTCGGTTGCCTTGTTAATCTGCGTCTTTGCCATCTCATCTTTTATGGCTTGAATTTTTTCTGGAACTCCCATTCTTACTCATAGTATGTTTGGTTTTACTGAATAAAACCCTTCTAATTTGCTACCAAGTTATGTTATATTGTATTTTTACTTAAAATTTGAAGTAATTAAAATATTGGAGAAACATACTGCCAAAATAAACAGAGGCAAACGAGCTAGTTGTCCTTGCTATGCACATGGAAATTGCAAATTTTTTAAAATCATATTTCTTCACTCCTGCAATAATTGTCACAATCTCGGTTAGTATGGGTACCAAACTTAATGCAAAAATTATGATCCAACCATATTTGTTCAACCAGACAAAACCTTTGTCATAATCCTCACTTCTTTGTGTTTTTCGCAAAAATCTGTAAATTTTTTTTCCATCATATCCTACAAAATATGTTAGAATGCCGCCTCCCACAGAACCGATGGCCATGACTGTGAATACCATTATTGGGTTTTGACCATCTAGAAGGAGTGCTGTTGATGTTATTGCAATTGGAAATGGAATAAATGAAGCAAATATGGAATTAAGAAAAAGACCAAGTAGACCATACTTTACAAAGAAAGGATTTTCAAGTATGGGTTTTAAGAAATCGATTAACACTGCTTGGGTATTTTTTTACGCATATTTAGAGCTCTTTAAATTATAAAAAACAAGTAATCACTCGTAATCTTTTTTATTGACTACCTTAGAATACAACAGATCATTTTCTTTTCTGACATGATATATTCTTGTTATTGGTATGGTTTCAAAATTATCTGATAATTTTATGAATTCTGGTAACGTGACTTCTTTTACGGTGTCATAGTCCAGATATCCTACCATGTATGAATTAGGATTATCTGCATACTTCGCTTTGCTGAGAATTTCAGCAAGTTTGCCTTTTCGCGGCATGTTGTGTTTATTACAAAATAGTATTTTAGATAGGAGTTATTATGCCCAATATTATATCTGACTTGGTGCGTCCAAAAATCTTTGCCATAGATATTGATGGAACCATTACCGATACAAAGGGCGGTAGAGTTGATCTTGATGCACTTGCAGCACTGCGATACATGGAAAAACTAGGACACAAGGTAATTTTCGTCACTGGTAGATCATCTGTTGAAGCATACGTGTTATCAGTATTTGGGGGTACAACTAGGGTTGCAGTAGGTGAAAATGGTGGAGCAGTAATGTATGGTCCATCTGAACATAAGCTATTGGGAAAAAAAGAGGATTGCATAAAAGCATTTGAATTTTTAAAGACAAAAATTCCTCAAATAGAAATAAAAAATGTATTTCCAAGGCTGACCGAAGTTGTTCTTGAACGAAATTTTGATATCGATTTAGCAAAAAAAATTGTTGCCGAAAATAATTTACCAGTAGATCTTTCTGATAGCCAGTATGCATTTCATATTAATTCAAAGGGCATAAACAAAGCTAGGGGACTAGAAGAAGTAATGAACATGTTTTCCGCCACAAAAGATGATGTCGTATCAATAGGTGATAGTGAAACGGATATTCCGTTATTCAAGGCAACAGGATTGAGTATCGCAATAGGTAATGCATCAGAAGATGTAAAATCACAGGCATCCATGACTGTAACAGGAAATGCAGGTGATGGAGTTATTGAGGCATTGGAGTATGTTGAGCTTAAACTATCACGGGAGTAAGATATGACACTTCGACTGCTTTTTGATGAAATACGATTAAGACTCGGACAAATTTCTAATGAACTAAGTTATCCTGAAGTAGAGTTTGAAGTATCTGAGGCTGCAAGACCAGAATTTGGTGATGTGAGCTGTAATATCGCGTTCTTACTTGCCAAAAGTCTCAAGAAAAGACCATTTGAAATTGCAGATATTATTTCAAAACAATATCAAAAAAACAAAGGCAAATTCGTAAAGGATATCAATGCACATTCATCAGGATATGTGAATTTTGTTGCAAATTTTGCTGAATTAAATAATTCTACAATAACATCTGCTATGCAAAAAAAATATGGCGACATTAATGTTGGAAAAAATTTGAAAATTGTAGTAGAACACACTAGCGTGAATCCAAATAAGGCACTACACATTGGTCATGTGAGAAACATAATCATAGGTGACACAGTTTCAAAAATATTACACAAATCACAATACGATGTAAGGGTGCTAAACTATGTTGATGATTCAGGATTGCAAGTAGCAGATATAATTGTAGGTTTCAAATATGGCGGATATTCTGTAGAGCAACCCAAGGGTCAAAAATTTGATCATTATTGTGGAGATGTTGTTTATGTAAATATGACAGAAAAATATGAAACTGATTCAAATCTGGTAGAAAAAAGAACTCTGGTGCTCAAGGAATTAGAAGAAGGCACATCTGAGACTGCAAAGTTTGCTAATGACATTACAAGAAAAGTCCTTGATGAACAACTAAAGACTTGCTGGCGTCTTGGAGTGACATATGATTGCCTGAATTTTGAATCACAGATTGTTAGGTCCAATCTCTGGAAAATAGTATTTGAAAAGATGAAATCAATGGGAATTATTGAACTTGAGAAGGAAGGCAAGAATGAAGGATGTTGGGTCATAAAGTCAGCAGATGAGGAAGACAAGGTTCTTGTGAGAAGTAATGGAATCGCGACATACATTGCAAAAGACATTCCATATGCAGCGTGGAAACTTGGAATGCTTGATGATCCATTTTATTATAAAAAACATGCAGAGCAAGCAAACGGACGAGTACTTTGGGAGACAACTCTTGAAAAGACTGGAAACAAGCTAGACTTTGTCGGTGAAAAAGTGATAACTGTAATTGATTCACGACAATCTCGTTTACAAAAAATAATTACAAAAATAATGTCTGATTTCAAATCTCAGGAAGGTGCATACTTTCATTTAGGATATGAATCTGTGACTCTAAGTGCAGATACTGCAAAGACGCTTGGTGTGGATACATCTGGTAAGGAAGCACAAATGTCAGGACGAAAAGGAATCTACGTCAACGCAGATGATGTTTTAGATATTCTCGGCAAAAAAACTTATGAAGAGGCAAAAAAGAGAAATCCAGATCTTGACGAGCTTTCACTTGTAAAGATATCAGAGCAAGTTGCTGTGGGGGCACTACGGTATGCAATGATTAAACAAGATCTTGATAAAATAATTACATTTGATTTGACTGAATCGCTTAGCCTAGAAGGTGATACTGGTCCATACATACAATATTCATATGCGCGGGCCTCAAGGATTTTAGAAAAAGCAGAGACAGAACCAAACTTTGATGTATCATTTGATGGTCTTACTACAGAATATGAATTGAATCTGGTTAAAGTGATTGGAAAGTTTGATATCCAGATAGAGGATGCCGCAAAAAACATGTCTCCAAAAATAATTGCGAGGTATTGCTATGAACTTGCAGTTACATTTAACGCCTTTTACGAACATGTAAAGGTCCTGACTGCTGAGGACAAGTCTCTGATAAATGCACGACTTTGCATCGTGTATTGTTTTAAAGAAACACTTGTCAAGGCACTTGATTTGCTTGGAATTAGTTCACCATCAAGGATGTAACAGGTAAATTCTTATCCGTATGATATTGGCTTTATTTCTGTGAAGAAAATAAAACAAAATTCTTACGTCCTGTTTTTTTATAATGATTCAAAAAAATGGCTGATGAAGGTATCAAAAAAACAACAATTTCACACACATGTTGGTGTAATTAATCACAAAGATGTTGTAGGAAAAGAATATGGTTCTACAATTAAAACAAACAAAGGCAAATACATCTATCTGCTAGAGCCCACAATTCATGACTATATCATGAAAAGTCAGCGTAGTACACAGATAGTGTACCCAAAAGATCTTGGGTATATTGCTGCAAGAACTGGACTTCAGAGTGGACAAAAAGTTGTAGAAATTGGAACTGGAAGTGGTTCTCTTACTACATTTCTTGCAAGCATTGTAAACCCGCGTGGGCATGTATACACATTTGACGTTGATCCAAATTTTATGGATATTGCTAGAAAAAATATAGAAAAAGCAGGAGTTGCAAAATATGTGACAATGGAAAAGCTTGACATAAAATCTGTCAAGAAAGTTCCAATTACTGATGTAGATATTGTAGTAGTTGATCTTGGTGATCCTTGGACGGTAGTACCTCAAGCAAGAAAGATGCTAAAAGGAAGTGGCGCGTTTGTTGCAATATGCCCTACAATGAATCAGCTTGAAAAACTTGCAACTGCGCTTAACGAAAATGACTTTTATGATATTGAATGTACAGAACAAATTGTCAGAACTATTGAGGCACGCGAGGGAAAAACAAGACATTCGTTTCGTAGTATTGGTCATACCACCTACGTTGCCTTTGCAAGAAAAGTCTCAAGTCCAAGGGCATTTAAGAATAGATTGCCAAAAGAAGAGATTGAAGTAGTAGAATCTACAGAATAGATCAACACCTCAAAGGAAATAGTAATGGTTTCTAACAAGGAAAGTTTATTCACCCAAAACGAAGATTATTGGTATTGACAAGCAAGATTTTACAAGCTACTGTAGTGAAAAGTTTTATTCCTTCAAGAAAATTTGCATCGCGAAAGGGTGATAACGGTACGGTTCTGGTTCTTGGCGGTAGTTACTTTTATCACGGTGCACCAATACTTTCATCTCTCGCCGCATTACGATGTGGAACTGATTTGGTGTATACTTGTGTACCAAAAATAAATGTGCAAGCAACAAGGGCAATCTCGCCAAATCTTATTGTGTTGCCCTTGGTTGATGCCAAGCTTACAAGAGGCGCGGTACACAAACTTCTTGGTATTATACCAAAAGAACTAGATTCAGCAACAATAGGGATGGGGTTGGCAATACAAGATGTTGAAGCATTAAAGTTGCTTGTAACATCACTTTTGAATAAAGACGTGAGGCTTTCTCTTGATGCGAGTGCATTGGTATCAGATATTCTACCTCTAATTAAAAATAAAAAAGTTGTAGTCACTCCACACGCAGGCGAATTCAAAAGATTGTTTGGAGAACTACCATCTGATTCTAAAAAGGAACGGATTTCAATTGTAGAAAAATATGCAAAAGAAAACTCTCTTACAATATTGCTGAAAGGACCAACTGACATTGTCAGTGATGGGCAAAAGACATATCTGAATGTGAAAAATACGCCTGCAATGACTGTTGGTGGAACAGGAGATGTACTTTCAGGTATGGTAGCAGGAATGTTGTCAAAAAATCGTAATCCTGTAGAGGCTGCAGCGGCAGCCGTTTTTATAAATGGAAAGGCAGGGATGCTTGCCCAAAAAAAACACGGATTACACATTGTTGCAACTGATCTCTTAGAATTTATTTCTGATGCGATGAAACCATTTGATAGGATAAAGTGATTCTGATGCAAGTACTTCGATACGTAGACAACAACATGAAAGGACTCATTTCTGATCTTCAAACTTTGATCAGACAACCTAGTGTTTCTGCAAAAAATGAAGGTCTTGAAGAATGTGCAAGACTTGTGGCAAAAATAATGAGAAATTCAGGAATTCGTTCAGAATTACTTTATCTTAGAAAAGGAGTTCCTCCGGTAGTATATGGTGAAGTAAAATCTAAACAAAACCCAAAGAAAACTTTGCTATTTTACAATCATTATGATGTACAGCCTGCAGAACCATTTGATCTTTGGAAAGACAAACCATTTAGTGGGAAAATTATAGGTAACAAAATCTTTGGACGCGGTTCTGCTGATGACAAGGGCGAATTAATAACTCGAATAAAAGCTGTTGAATCTTATCTAAAAACAGAAGGCGATATTCCATGCAATGTGAAATTCCTAGTTGAAGGAGAAGAAGAAATTGGAAGTATGCATGTTGAAAGATATCTAAAAAAATACAAGAAAAAATTTTCATGTGATGGAGTAATTTGGGAATTTGGATATGTTGATGCAAAAGATAGACCGATAATCAGTCTTGGAATGAAAGGCTTGCTTTATGTTGAACTTTCAGTAACAGAATCAATACGTGATGCCCATTCTAGTCTAGCTGTTCTAATTGAAAATCCAGCATGGAGACTTTTGGAGGCATTAAAAACACTTCGTGATGTTAATGGGAAAATACTCATCAAAGACTGGTATAAGGAAGTGGATGGCTTTACAAAAGAAGAGCTTAGACTAATTCAAACTGAACCGTTTGATGAAAAAGAATTCAAAAAAGAATATGGAATTAAACGATTTGTTGCAAACAAGACAGGAATTGCAGCAAGGAAAGCACTGGTAGGAGAACCAACGTGTAACATTGCAGGCTTTGTTTCTGGCTATACTGGTCCTGGTGCAAAGACTGTTCTTCCTGCACAAGCACTAGTAAAAATTGACTTTAGACTTGTACCAAAAATGGATCCATTAAAACAACTTGCAAGACTAAAACAACATCTTAAATCAAATGGGTTTGGAGACATCAAAGTAAACATGATCCATGGTGAAGCTGCATCTAAAACCAAGATTCTAGATCCATTTGTATCTAAAGTAAAAGAAGCTGCAAACGAATCATTTGGAAAATCCATAGTAAGTGTGTCTTCTGCTGGCACTGGACCAATGTACTCTTTTGCAAAAGTTCTTTCTGCTCCATGTATCTCAATTGGAAGCACATACATTTTTTCTAGAATTCATTCTCCTAACGAATTTGCAAGAATAGATCTGTTAAACAAAACAACAAAATGTATTTGTCGAATAATGAGTAAATTCGATTAAATCTATACGTGCTGATTTCTAGAGTTCCTAACTTTAGATATGATTCATTTTTGTGCATCATCGATCATATTAGTGCCTTTCATTTAGAGAAAGGGCTTTATTGTCCTCGTTTTGCACAGAATTTATGGCTTATGTGTATATGCCGGGTGCCACAGCTGTCGGAATAACTTATGATGGTGGCGTAGTCTTGGCAAGTGAAAGAAGAGTTGCTTATGGTAATTTTCTTGTTAGCAAGAACACAAAAAAGACATTTAGAATAACTGAATATGTTGGAGCTTGCTGTGCAGGCTTGGTAGCTGATATGCAGGTTTTAGCAATGCAGATGCGTGCTCTTACAAAGATTAGAAAAATGGAATTAAAACGAGAGATTCCTCCAAACTCTGTTGCAAAAATGATGTCGTCATTAATGTATGAGCGAAGATACTATCCTTTACTTACACAAGTTATTGTAGGTGGAGTTGATGGCGTACCAGCAATTTACACTCTGGACCCATTAGGTTCTGTATTACCAGACGATTATGCTGCAGTAGGAACCGGTGCAGAAATGGCACTTGGAGTTCTTGATCAGGAATTCAAACAAGGTATGAAGGAAAAAGACGCAGTAACACTGGCAGTAAAATCTATCCGCTCTGCCATTATGAGAGATGCAGCAAGCGGAGATGGAATCGATGTGCTAGTAGTTGATAAAACTGGTTCTAGAGAATTCACTGAAAATTAGTTATTTTTTAATCCCTTTTGCAGTTTCCCAAAACTCATCTGATATGTAATGCAAATTTTTCACTACCTCGCCTTTTGTCATAGTTTCTAGTTCTTTACTTGATACTAACGCCCTTCCTACTGCCAAAAACTTGTTACGCGATTCTTCCACAATGCAGACGATCTGATCTTTCTCAAAATCTGAATAGTTTTTTATGCCAGGCCTCATAACTGTCGCCCCATTGCATACAAATTTTACAGCTCCCATGTCTACCACAACTTTTGGAAACTTTTCAAGCATTGAGGTTTCAGAAAGAAATGGAATGAATATTTTATCTATCTTGATTGCAGCAAAATTATCTGCCGTGATTAATCTTGCACTATCTGAAATTTCATGAGTGGTAAGATTTTTTGTCTTAGGAACTTCTATCTTCCACTGTGTTGCAATACTTTCCAGTGTTTCAGCAGTTTCAGATTTTGATAATAAGTTTGATTTCAACGCCTTGACATTTCCTGTTTTATATCTAACAAATCTCTTAGTATGGAGCTGGCAGTTTCCATTCCTCCAGCACCGCGACCAATTATTGTTTGTTGGCCAGAGTGTTCTGAGTTAAACGTTATTGCATTTAGAGTACCGTTTACACATAATGGATCCTCTAGAGAAATTTGTTGAGGTGAGACTAGTAATTCTTTATTACATGATGCAATTAGTTTTACAGCAGAATTGTTGGTAGCAGCTTTTTTGATGTCCGAAGTCGAAACATCTCGAATCCCTATGCGTTTGATGTCTTTTATGGTAACTTTCATGTCCATTATCCAATTAGCTAATATGACAAGTTTAGCAGCAGCGTCAAAACCATCGATATCTAATGATTCATCTGCTTCCACATATCCTCTTTTTTTTGCATCTGCTAGCGCTGTCTTGAAAGTCATTCCGTTAGCCATGTTAGTTAGTATGTAATTTGTTGTACCATTTAGAATTCCTTGAAAGGAAACAATTCTCTCACCTCTTAGGCTATTTTTTGCATAATCTAAAATTGGTGTGCCTCCGCCAACTGTTCCACTAAATTTTAACAGGACTTGATTATATGCTGCAAGTTCAATTAATGAAGGAAATGCAAGAGCAAGCGGTCCTTTGTTTACAGTAATTACATGTAAACCATTTTTCATGGCATTTACGATATGTGACATTCCTGGTTCTGCATCTTTGTAATTACTTGGAGTTGTTTCTATCAATACTTCAGCATCCATTCCCTTGATCATTTCAAGTCCATTCGCATTTTTTTCTTTATTGTGATATTTTCTTATATTGCCATATTTTTTCTTGACTTCTAATAGTCTGTTAAGATCTAGGCCTGCAGAGGATGCAGCAGATCCTTTGCTGTCAAAAACGCCTACTATTCTAGGCTTTAGACCATGAAGTGCATACAGATCTTCTGATCTCGAAAGTAGGAGCTTTGCAAAGTTCTGACCCACAACTCCAAAACCACATAATATTATACGCAATATTCAACAAACATAATTCGGTATTAATTAGTATATTTCCTTCATTGACGAATAAAATGAAAGAATTCTTCTGTGTATGAAAATTTTCACAACCAAGTAATGTAGCACATGTAAATTATAGTGAGATTTAAGCAGATTTATTAAACAGCGAACTGGCGTTTGATCATGTCGACAAAAGTAATAGTTGGTGCAATTGTTATTGCAGCAATTGGTGTCATTGCAGTTTACATAAAAAGTAAAAGAAACAAATCTCCGACCAAACCAGATGCAATAAAGGCTACTGATAAACCAGATACGACTAGTCTTTAACTATTTTTTTACAAATACATGATTGTATTTGTTCGTATTAATTAAATTCATAAAATTCTATGAATTGTGAGATTGCTTTATTAAAGCATACAAAATTCAAGATTTCATGAGACAGAAGAAGCTTCTCTATGCAGGTATAGGTGTGGCTGCCGCTATTGTTGCAATAATATCTGTTATTGTAATATTGTCAAACACATCTACCCAATCAACTGATAATACTGGTCAATCACAAATTTCTCCGCTTGATCTTGATTTTTCATATGACGAAGCAAACTCAAACTTGAAAACAAGTTTACTTTCTCATGATATTAACATGTCAAGACCATTACAGTTTTTCAGTCAAACTAACATCAATCAATATTGTAACTTTTTCTCAAATCAAACAAAGCAGTCACTTGTAAAATTCTGTACATCAACTGAGATCAAAGATAAAAATGGAAATTTCCTTGGAAATATTAACATGGTGGGTTCCACTCGAGCTCCAGGTCTAGTTATTGTTGCTATACAATCAGATCCAACAATGAGTAATCTAAATGAAGTAAAAACTATTTTTGGGGCCGTAATTAATGAGACAACATGTGGCTGTTGGGATAAAGAAAAACCAAGAGGCTATGCAACGCTTTCTGATATGATTGATGCCTTCCGAGATTTTCATATTGCTGGTAAAAAACCCAACAGCACTTCACAAGCAGTTTCATTAGGTTCTGAACATTTTGAATTGGAACTTACAACTAACCAAAGTGGATATGTGTGGAAGTTACTTGTTGCTAGATGAGATGTCTAGAGCTTCTGCTATATTTCTTGGTTCATTAAGGTTGACGTACTCACTTAATCCGTAATGGTATCTGTTGGTGTTTGTATTGTTTGAATATCTGGGATTGATATTACTTGGATTTGCTGCCGGAATTATTGGTTCAATGATTGGGTTAGGAGGTGGGTTTGTCGTTGTGCCGATTTTGACATTTTTTGGATTTTCACCTCAACTTGCAGCAAGTGATAGCCTTTTTGCTGCATTCAGTAATGCCGCAGCATCAACAATTTCCTATGCAAAACAAAAACGCATAGTATATTCACTTGGTTTGAAGCTAGGATTACTTTCAATCCCAGGTACGATACTTGGAGCATACATTTCAGATGGAATTACTCCGGCATCATTTAAGATATTGTTTGGCATCGTACTTTTAGCATCAAGCATATACATTTTTTTAAAACGAAAGATGGAGTCCAAAGAGTACAATCTTTCAAAACAAATAATGGTCTTGGCAGTTGGTGCAAGTTTTTTTGCTGGAATAATTTCAAGCCTGTTTGGTATAGGAGGAGGCGTGGTGTTTGTTCCTTTAATGGTAATAGCAATCGGCCTTTCAATGAAAATGGCAGCTCCTACTTCGCAGTTTGTTTTGTTATTTGCATCTGCATCTGGCATGATTGCACACACACTTTTAGGCCATCCTGATTTTTACCAGGCGCTTTTTCTTTCAATTGGTGCATTTGCAGGAGGGCTAGTTGGTAGCAAACTTTCACTGCAGGTAGAAGAGAAAAAACTGAGAATTCTTGTTACAGTGGTACTTGTAATTACCGCCATCAAGCTTTTTGTTGACTCTATGAGGGTTCCTTTTTGATCTGGTACAAGTTGCGTTTTGACACTACAACAAGTTCCCCGTCATCTTTTGAGCCTTCAAAATCTATTGCTAAAAGCCCATAATTTTCGTTAAGGTCAGTTTTCTCAGATATTTTAAATTTGATCTTTAGATTTTCATTGGTGTAAAGAGGTTTTAGAAATCGGGCGTGCCTGTTTTTCCATTCTGGATCGCCATCCATGCCATAAAAAATCAACATATTTCCATACATTTCTTTTAGTTTTGTAAATTCTCCCTCCATCCTTCCTAGAATAGCTCTGCCAGAAACCATTGTACTTGATTCTTTTTTCATGTTTTCGTTATTTTCATATATTACATTTTTTATCTTAGAAAAATTAAGATAACTTTCAAGTTCAGGCAATGAAATTTTGCATTCTGAAAAAAATTCGTCACCTACTTTGAGCTCAGAAAACTTCTTCATCAGGATCTTGTTTCATCAGGACAGTAAATCACTTCAGAACTCTGTGTGGCCTTTCCAGAACTGAAATATTTTATTGCGCCAAAAATTCTTTCATTGCTTGGCTCTGTTCCATCTATACTTCCTGGCAAAACTAGAAATGCTCTTAGATTTGATTTGAGCACATCACTTAGTTCTTGGTTGACAGTTGTAGCAAATGGTCGTAGTGCTCCTCGGAATACTTCTACTCTTGCTCTGTCTGAACCAGATACTTTTGGGCCTGATGGCAAATCAGGACCTATGATTATTATGGTACCTGATTTTCCCTTGTAAAGTGGCGGGTTCTTGGAACCTCCAGGTACGAAAATATCGAGAGCTTCCTGCCCAACTATGGCTGGGGTGTTTATGAATTTGTCAACCAATCCGTCCCACTGTGATCTGGTTGTTTCTATTAGTTTTGCAAAAGGTGGAACTTTGCCTGTTACATGAACTATGGTTGAAATTGTCCCTATTTTTTCTGAAGCAGTTTTGAAAAATCTTTTTACTTGTTCTGGATTTGACAAGTCAATTGGATGTGAATGAAATTTAGATAATTGTTCTTGCGCTTGTTGCGGGCTATTTTTTGATAATAAGATAACGACTTTGCCTCCGTTTTTTTCAATATTTTGGGCAAGAAATTCTACACGTGATATGTCCGAGCTTTCTGTAATGTCTGCAGTAAGCACGACAACTTTACCATTAAAGTCAAATTGAGATTCAGGAATAGATGATGAAATATGTGGCTTGACTGGATAAAACACTCTGTCGCCTGGTATGACTTTGCCATTTAGAATTTTTGATATTTCATCATCACACAAAGACAATACTGTTTCTGCTACTTGGGACTGGGACAAAAATTGTTCATCAGCAATCATTTTGCTTGTATTATTTTGAATTTTTTCTGCAATCTGCTGAATCTTTGCAAGCAAGGAAGAAATTGTTTTGTCAAGTTTTTCTATTTCAGATTCTGATGTAATGTTTTTTAATTTTGCTAATTTTGCAGTTGCATTTTTAATTCCGTTTTTCACTGTTTGTTCTTCTTCTCCCATCAAAGGTAGTATGTCATTGTTTACCTCTTCTACTTCCTGTGGGGTCAAGCTCTCAAAGCCACTGACTCTCATAAATTCAGCAGCTGCTTTTGGATATACTGTTTTGTAAATTCTGTCAGAATGGACTGGTCCTGGATTTGTTGCTATTGAAATAATTCCTTTTTCAGTTAGTTCCCATGACATTGCCTCAGCTAGTCTATTTTTTGCTCCTTGTGAAGCAGTGTATGGACTTCTGAATCTATACGGTCTTTGCTCTAGGGGACGCTCTTCTGTAAAAAATGTTGAAATTGTAATAATTTTGCAACCTTTCTTCATTGCCTTTAGTGCTTGAACCGATGTCCAAAAAGTTCCTGTAAGGTGAATGGCAACTGTACTTTTAAATTCTGTAATTGGTGAGTTTGCAAAACATGTTACTGGTCCAGAAACGCCTGCATTGTTAACTAGGATATCTACATTGCCTGATGATTTTAGTTCATCAAACATGCGTGATACGCCTTCTTCATCACTGACATCAACTCCTGCAAAAATTTTAACAAACGCATTACTCTTTACTCTTTCAATAATTTCTTTCAATCCCTTTGCAGTTTCTTCAAGAGGCTCTTTTCTCCTGCCAAGTATGACAATGCTTGCGCCATTTTCAGCAAATTTTACTGCTATGGCCTTTCCAATTCCAGTGCCGCTACCAGTGATAACTGCAACTTTTCCCTGAAATTTTAGCATTAACAGAAGTTGGCTATATTTTTCTATTATTTATTCCGATTGCTCTGTTTTATGCTAATGTGTCGTTCTAAGACTAATATTTATTTGAGGGTGAAATTTACCTTGACGCATGCACGATTCTGAGCAAGACACTTTTGTACAAAAAAACAAAAATGAAGAGTTCTGCGATCTTTTGAATCATATGGGAATAGATGCAGAGACAAAAGAAATTGGCACTGATGACGTTGAAAAAGGCGATTATTACAGCGGAAGTTTTACCCATTCTCCAATCATGACTACAAATCATGGCTGCATTAAAATAAAAAATTCCAATATTGACGTTGTGCAGGTAATTCAGAAAGGTTAGATGGATTTAATGCAAAACATAATTCCTTTACCATGGGGCGCACAAGACCGTTTTCAGGCTCACTTTATAGTTAAAGCAAATGTAAACCAAAGTGATGATAGTTTTCTTGCTGAATCAAAACCAAAAACACAGGGTCATTTTGGCTCTAAAAAAATGGTAGGTGTACAATGGATTGGAGGAAGAATAGCTGATATTCTAAATGCTGATAACGAACTTGCTGGTATGATTACAAAATTATCCTACCATGATGCATTCATTTGGGTAGATCCGACAAAAAACGGTATTAGAATACATGGCAAGTGGAAAAGCAGTCATGAGCTTGGAATTTCAAAAGAACAGTTTGCAGTTTATGATAAAATAGCATTACACATTAAAAATAGTCTGCACTAAGCTCTCCACCAATCTAAAGCTAAACAATCTACTTTCTTCTCACCTCTTGGAATTGCCAAGATGAATTGTTTTTTTACTGTTGTTGCCAGTCTTCCTGCTAAAACTACACTTGTAGCAGATACAGTATCCCCAGTATTGTACACCTGAACTAGATATGGAGCATGGTCAATGCCTGGACCTTTCTGATATACTGCAAAATCACAGCCAAATTTAATTCCAGGATTTACAATGTAACCCTTGTCTCTGAAATCTTTGTAGACTAGATATTTTTTGTCAAAGTTGTGGTATTCATTTCTACAAATTTCAAGTAGGTTATTTTCTGTTAGGAGTTTTTTTGCCTTGAATACCTTTATCTTTGATTTTTGAACTAGGTACAACCCTTCTATAAGATCTAAAATTAATGGTACTGTGATTTCCTCTGGTTTTGGTTTGGCAATGCCCACAGGTTTTCCATAATATCCGTTCATAAACAGAGTGCGCGAATCTTGGATGTTCCAGATTACTATTCTATTTTCTATTAGTTCGCCTTTCAAGTTAGGATGTTTTCATTTAGACCAGTATTAATCTTATAGAGATAGAGAGAAAGTAATAAGAGGAAATCAAACCCTAAACCGTTTGTTATTGTGATTACAAACACGTAGCAAACTAGGTTCTACGTACTTCTCATTGGTACTATAATTCTATATTGAATACTTTTATCATTTTTAAATTAAATCAGAAATAGTGGAGTTGATGAAAGTAATAATGCCTGATGAATCTTGTAGAGGTTGTGGAGGTTTATTGATGAAATATTCCGTATGTGCTGGGTGTAGAGGAACGATGCAAAAAATATGTAACAATTGTACGTCAAAGACAGATCCACAAATCCATGACCATTGCTTCAATAAAATAGAATTAATTCACTAGAGAAAATCAAGATAAAATCATAATCTATGAACTCTATGGAGCAGTTGTAAAAACCATAGACAACTCTTAGATAGCAAATATCAAAAACATCATCATGTACAATACTTGTGAAATACAAACTCCTCATGAAATGGCTACTGCCCACATAATTCTAAGATGTAAATCAGGTTTTGAAAAACGAGTTATTGAGAACCTTGAGAAAATCGAAGGTGTTACGAATATTCATAGAACTGTAGGTCAATTTGATATATTGGCTAAAGTAGAAGCAACAGACCATGAATCTTTAAGGAAAATAATTCGTTGGAAGATCTTCAAAAGTGATTACATTGAATCCATTGCAACATTGATGTGTGTAAGAAAGTCATTATGTGTAGTTGTGAGCTAATATGGAAGAGAAACAAGCTAGTGAAAATAAAACTAAAAGAAACAATTATCGCCGACCATTTCTTGGACTGTCAACTGCAATATGGATGAGTAGCGATCTACACATAATATTTGTAAATCCTGCCAAACCATAATCACAGTACATAAAAACCGTTTTTTCGTATCTTATAGAAAAATCATAGTAAATCCTTAGATAATGTAAAAAATGTCATAATCATGCGGTCTACAATTTTTGATTGTGGTTGCGAATCCTACGAGTCTCTTTAGTCACGTAGACCGCACTAGTTATTTTTGAATCTCAACAATGATTTTGCTTATTAGCTCGGCAACTTTGGTTGCAAAGGAAATTGGACTAATTTTCTTTGTACACGTAACAATAATGACATTCTTGTGAAAAGGGAAACTAAACATTATGAAATTATCTTTTTCTGAATGATGGTATCTAATAGTGCCATAAAGTTCATCAACCTTTTCTCCAACAGAAATTTCAAACGTACATTCCATGAAATGACTGTCATTCCACCGCTCTAAATTTGGTTCGGGGAACCTTTGATGTGTTATCTTATGTAGAGTGTTTCCCTTTTTATCTATGACTACAACTGAACGTACATTTCGATCTATATTCATAATAGATTTTGATAATTTTTCTAATTCTACTGTCTTTGTGATAATCATGACGATCTAACATTTGTAGGCATAAAAAAGATTATCGATCATACTACGTGTTATATTTATGGTGTAATTGTGGGGAACGGTCTACTTGATCTGAGGAAAGACGATACGTAGACCTCATAGACCGCAGTTTCACGATCGTTTTATTTTATCTAAGGATTTACTATATATTTTTGTGATCATATGTGTCTGTAAAATTGATCGAGTAGTCAACATAAAAAATAAATTTTTACGATCTGACAATATTTGATAAATAGTGTAACATGATCTATTTGCAGAATAAAGAAATGCGTGAACTCATAATGCTGTCTCAATGACAAAAATTCTAACAACAACAATCGCCGCACTAATGATAGCATCTCTTTTGCTAAGCAGCTCAAGCTTTGCATTAGAATCATCATCTACAACAACACCAATCAAGCATGTAGTGGTCATATTCCAAGAAAACGTATCATATGATCATTATTTTGCAACATATCCAAATGCAGCAAATCCAGCTGGTGAGCCTAAATTTAAGGCATCAGATAATACACCATCTGCAAACGGTTTGACACAGGCACTCATTGACAACAATCCAAATTCCAAGAAGCCATTCAGATTGGACAACACATTATCACAACTAATAACATGTGATGAGAATCATGACTACAAACCAGAGCAATTAGCCTTTGATGGCGGATTGATGGACAAATTTGTAGAAACAATTTCTAATACTGGTCCTGGTTGTAAACCCGATGGTAGCACTGTAATGGGATACTACGATGGAAACACCGTCACAGCATTGTGGAATTATGCACAACACTTTGCTATGAGCGATAATTCATTTGGTACTACATTTGGTCCATCCACTCCAGGAATGTTGAACTTGGTTTCAGGTGAAACTGGCAATGTCACAACATCTGATGTTGCAGACACCGTTACACATCATACTGTAATTGGAGATCCAGATGGAGCATTTGATGATTGTTCAAGCTTTGCACCAACAGCTATGGGTGGAAAGAACGTGGGTGATCTTCTAAATGCTAAAGGAGTTACTTGGGGATGGTTCCAAGGTGGCTTTAAACCAAGTACACCATGGGATGGTAATCCAGCACACAAGGCAAAATGCAAATCATCGCACTTGAATATCGGTGGTGCTAATGTAACTGATTACAGCGCACACCACGAGCCATTTGAGTATTATGCATCAACTGCAAATCAACATCACCTTCCTCCAACATCAGTTAACGAAATAGGACACAATGGACAAGCAAACCATCAGTATGATATTACTGACTTTTGGACAGCAGTAGATGCTGGAAAGATGCCAGCAGTAAGCTTCCTTAAAGCAGCAAAGTATCAAGATGGACATGCAGGTTACTCTGATCCTATAGATGAGCAGCACTTCATTGTTGATACAATCAACAAGCTCCAAAAAACAGAAGAGTGGAAGAACATTGCAGTAATCATCTCATATGATGACTCAGATGGATGGTATGATCACGTGATGTCTCCAATTCTCAACCAGTCAAATGATCCTGCACAGGATGTTGCCTGCGGAACTACAAAACTAGGTGCCTATCAGGACAGATGTGGTTATGGCCCAAGATTGCCATTGATGGTGATATCTCCATATGCAAAGGAGAACTTTGTCGACCATTCAGTGACGGACCAATCCTCAATACTCAAATTCATTGAGGACAACTGGAATATTGGACAGATACCAGATCCACAATCGTTTGATAGAAAATCTGGTTCGCTTAACAACATGTTCAATTTTGAACACGGTGATACGGATAAGCTTATCTTAGATCCAACAACTGGAAACAAATAAGAAGAATAACTCTTCTCTCCTCTTCTTTATTTTTCATATTCAATAGATTAATGATAAATTTTCTATGAATCGTACATAAGATATGTTTTTCATGTGGCATACGCTTATCAAATATTTTACAGCACATATGGTGAATAGAAAATATGGATATGTTATCTTTGTGAACACAAAATTATGGTAGAACATGGTCAAAAAGATGACTTGAGTGCTGAAGATGATCCAAGACTTGAGAATGACAATGAGTTGGAATGCATCTGCACCTGTCACTCAACTCCCAATCTTATTTCTATGTGATATGTTGGTTACAGAAAATTGTTTTGTCTAGAAAAAAAGTTATATATTTTTTTCAAGAAACAGGTTTATTCTTTTTTGTAGATCAGCATTAATTTCAGATACTGACCTGTTTCCATTTATTGGTATAAGCCCATATCTTTTTTGCATCATGTGAAATTCCTTCGAAATCATTCTTTGATATATTAAAAATGACTCAAACATGTCATCTGAAAGTCCTAGATCTGCACCTGACTCATAATAGTCAAGTGAAGAATTTTTCTGAAATACCCTATGTATCAATCTATTGGGATCTACATCCAGATAAAAAACAAGGTCTGGTTTTATCGCAAAACCATACAGGTTATGAGACCATTTCCTGTCTAATCCTCTTACTACGTTTCTAGCTATGAGCGTGTAGATGTATCTATCTGCAAGTACAATGTAACCTGCTTGTAAAGCCGGTATTATTTTATATTCAAATTGGTCCGCAAAATCTGCAGCATAAAACAGTGCTAGTGTTTTTCTTCCTAGGTTATAATCTCTCTTTGCTTCTAATATCCCCCTACTTACTAATTCTGAGCGTTTCAAGCCAGTATTCAAAACTGCATGTCCGTCTGCCTCCAATTTTGCTGTTATCAGCTCGATTTCTGTACTCCTTCCAGAAGCATCAGGTCCCTCAATAACGATTAATCTGCCTTTGATTTCTACATCCTCAAGGTGTTTTATACCGTGACCGTAAAATTCCACGGTTCTTTTTTCAAATTGTTTTTTTGTATTTTGTTTCATTTTTAATCAAATCTCTGGTCGGTTTTTTGTGAAGTGTTTTTGGTAAAATGGCAGAAATTTTCTCTCTAACTAATTTCTGTTGTTCTTCAATATTTAATGTACCATCTATAACAGTAAATCCTTCAGAATCTGCCATTGAATCGTATTGTTCTATTATTCTTCCTTGAAAAATTCTATAACTTTCATATGGGTCATTACTTAAATTCAAATCCATTCCAGCTTCATAATATTTTAGCTTAGGTCTGCCAACTAAAATCCTGTCAACTGCAATGTCAACTGGTACTCTGAAATAAAATGTGATGTGTGGTTTGATAGCAAAATCGTAAACATTTCTTACCCATTTTGGATTACACCCTCTTACAACATCTCTTACAAACGCAGTATAGATGTATCTGTCTGCTAGAACAAAATAGCCAGCACGTAACAAAGGAAAAATGTTTCTTTCATATCTGTCTGCAAAATCAGTAGCATGTAGAAGACTAAAAGTAGTTGGAGTTAGCTGGCCTTTTTTCTTACCTTTAGAAGTTATTTCCTTTACCATCTCAGAAGAATTCCATTCTGTTTTAAATACGCTGATTCCTTTGTAAGCAAGCCATTTTTCTAGGAGATGAACTTGAGTTGATTTTCCTGAACCGTCTATGCCTTCAACTACTATGAGTTTACCATATGTTTCCATTTAATTATAACTCCAAGGAAACTTGAAGTGAAAAGGCATTTAATTCTTTTATATGGTGAATATTTTTCTCATGTTTTACTACCTGCATCTGATGATACTCTTTAATCATAGTCTAAAGCGGTGATGACATTGTTCTATATAGAACTATATTTTGATATGAAAAATAAGAAATTATGGTCGAATCTTAGATATTTGTACAAAAGCAGGTATTTATGATGAAAATGAATTTTGTCAGTGTGTTGACTTTATACGATATAACAAAAAATTGTATGGAATTTTGAAATGGATCTGTTCGTTTTGCGACATGGTGAAGCTGGAAAACATTCTGTTGCTGCAAGAAATGACTTTCGAAGAACTCTTACTATTGCAGGAAAACAAGAAATTGAAGAAATAGCAAAAGCATTTGTCAAATTAGGACTTGAATTTGATTTTGTGTTTACTAGTCCATTGATCAGATGTAAACAAACTACAGAAATTATATTAAAACGTGTAAAAAGTGAAAATAATGTTGAAGAACTCAACGAATTAAGACCGGAAGGCAATAAGCTAGAATTATACAACAAACTATCAAAACTAAAACAAGACTCGTTAACACTTCTTGTAGGACACGAACCATATCTGAGTGAATTGATTGGAGAGGCTATTGGTGGAGCAAGTAGAATTGATCTAAAAAAAGGAGGATTGGCAAGAATTAGAACGATTTCACTTCAACCAAAAATACAAGGAGAGTTGAGATGGTTACTTACGCCAAAACATATGAAAAAAATATCCAAATGATCAGAGTTTCTTATGTTTTTCATTTAGTAAAAAAATATGAATCTAGTCTAGATTAATAGTAATGTGTTTTTATCAAAAAGAGGTAAATAATCAAAATGAAAATGTCAGTAATTGATTTAGGATTTAACTCTGTTAAATTGGTAAATTACAATGTAAAAGATGATGATTCTTTTGAGATATATGAACAAGAGGGGATGAAAGCAAAGCTTGGTGAAGGATTAGATGAAAAAGGCAAGCTTAGTAAAAAACCAATCATGAGAGCAATTGAAGTTTTAAAGTTATTTAGAGATCTTATTCAACTCCAACCAATTAAATCGGTTCTACCTATTGCAACTAGTGCAGTAAGAGAAGCAAGCAATAAAGAGGAATTTCTAAATGAGGTATACCGTGAAACAGGATTCAGGTTTAAGGTCTTATCTGAACGAGAAGAGGCACTTTATTCCTATGTAGGCGCAATAAAATCACTTCAATTACCAAACACACTATTTTTTGATTTAGGCGGCGGAAGCCTAGAAATTGTACACGCTGAAAAATTCAGAATCAAAAAGGTTATTTCATTACCACTTGGGGCATTAAGATTAACACAACAATTTGCAAATAAGAATTTGGTATTTACTGAAAAAGATTATAAAAATATGAGACGACATATCTGGAATCTTCTTCCAAGTAAAAAAGAATTTGATCTAGATAAAAATACAATTCTAGTAGGAGTTGGTGGTGCGTTACGGGCTTTGGCAAGATATGATCAAAAAGTTACAAAATATCCATTTGACAAAATTCATAATTATGAAATGGATTTCAAATCAGTTAATACAATTAATAAAAAACTATCTGATATGAAATCTGGTGAGATTTCCAAAATTTCTGTAATTGGTTCTAGCAGAGCTGAAACAATTGTTGCTGGCTCGTGTGTTATAGATACATTAATGGACAAATTTGGATTTCAAAATCTTCATGTAAGTAACCATGGACTTCGTGAAGGTGCACTTTCAATATTTCTTGAAAATCAAAAAACATATCATTCTAATAATATCACATCTGAACAAATTAGACAATCTCTTAGTATTACTAAAGAAAGATCAATAAATCAAAACGCTGAAGGATTTTTAAAAGAACTTATTATTTTCAAATTAATTGGCGAGCGTGAATATGTACTTCTTTCATATGCACTAAAACTGATGATGGAAAAATCGTCATATAATAATCCTCAGAGTTGGTTTTATGCAATAGCTGATGAAGATATGTCTCTTAATCATCCTGATCAATTAATTTTGGGATTATCTCTTGTACATACTAGACATGAAAAAACTGCAGATTGGTTATTCTCACGATACAAGTCTATTCTAACACCGCAAGATAAGATGGCAGTAAGAAAAATATCCTCGTTGCTTAACCTTTTGAGATTTTTAGAAAAAACTAAGGCAAAAATTGAAATAAAAAAATCTGAACCTAGAAAAATTGAATTAAATGTCATTCCAGCTAGAAGTGTTCCTAAAACTCTGCTGCAACATATATTGAGAAATTTTGAAAATGTATTTGGCGTTAATGTGATCTGTTCAATACGTTCTGAAATGGGAAGTGCACAAAATTCCATACTTGAATTATAGAAAGAAGAACTTACTCATGATTTTTTGTAATTCCGAAAGTAATGTAATATTATGAAAATAAATTAAATCTTACAAATCAACTTTTCAAAGCCAATTCTTTGTTCTGAAAATGTTTTTATAAACAATTTGTATTTTAGATTTCTTTCCAAACGCTCTTGTTTAATTATGTCTGTAATTTCATTTGTTAATTTTTGATTCTTGAGGTAGTCTAACATAATGTCACTATCATGAATTTCTCCCAATCTATCTTGTATCTTTTTCAAGTTTTCAATATGCGATGGTATTTTCTTGTTACTAAGAGATAGTTCTATGGTGTAACGTAATTTCTTAAAATCTTTCCTCATTTTATGGAGTTCATCAATTTTTTTATCGTCATTTATCACAATAGGAATATTCTGTTTTATTCTAGAATTTAATTTGTTTACAGTCTTATGAAATCTGTTTTTTAATTTTGGTTCAGATAATTGTTTTTCAGTGATTTTAGGCATTGAAAATGATCTTAGTCTTGCTGCAACGAAATGCGCATCTCTAATCTTTGATTTTCGTTTAATCATTAATGATGATATTAGTTTAGAAGAAGATGGATTGGCAAAATATTGTTGATCTAACTTTATAGTTATGATATCAAAATCTCTAATTTCTGTGTTTATCTTAAAGAGCACACTTGACTTATCTATGTAATTTTGAAAATTTGGTTGTTTTCGAATCTTTTTTGGTAGTATTTTGTAAGTAGCCTGTAGTCTTCTTATCGTAATTCTGATATCATGAATATTTTCCTCATTTGGATCATCCATATACTCATCTAATTTATTGATAATTTTCTCAATAATTTTTTGAAAGTTTTTTATGAATAATTTCTTTGTTAAAATTTGAAACTCTGTCATACTATCTTTGTAATTATGATGGCATTTTTAGTTATTCTTTAACATTGTTTTCAGAAATTACATCTTGGACTGTCTCATTTATTACTGCTTCCGCTATATCGCTTGAATATTCGGCAGTTCTGCGAATATCTTCCAAAACAAATTTTATGACACTCGAATATTTTTTTGATTCTTCTAAACTATCAGTGAATTCTTTTTCTTTTTCTGCTATTCTACATGCGTTTGTAGCAACAGAATCTGCAAGAAGATAATCGCGTTTATTTAATGCTGCAATGGAATCTTCAAACACTTTTAATGATTCCTCACTTAGTTTTGTAATCTTTTGTAACAATGATGGTTCTAACGTGGATTTAAGAAATTTTACCCTGCTTGCTATTGAAACAGCATGATCTGCTATTCTTTCAACAGATTTTACTACGATTCTATAACTGATGCAATCAGATGGCTTTTGCAGTCCTATATCACGTAAAATTCGTTCATGTTGAACTGCAAGTGTAAGGTTTCTTAATATGTATAAACTAAAACGATCAACTTCATCATCTGAATGAATTATTTCTTCACCAAGCTCGGCATCCATTTCTTTTAATGCGTCTATAGCTTGTCTGTGCATAGTAGATGTAAGCAAAAACATTCGCTTTAATGCATCAGCGATTGAAAGCTCAGGTAAGCTAGTTAAAATCTGGATAGTTATGGATTCTGGTGTTGATTCTACTATCTCAGTCCCAATCATGTTTGTTCTTACTAAATCCCTTATGGCCTGTTTTTGATTTAGTTGGATTCTTCCTCCCTTACTTTTTATCTCAATTAACTGATATCCTGCAAGATACATCGCAATGACTTTTCTTTTGATGGATTCTACAGAGTCTTTCTGAGCGATTAGCGTATTTGATTTCATTGTCTGTGTGGATTGTGAATTTCTTGATGGTAACAGTGATAATGAATTATTTGCAGTTCTTACTATTGAAACAGGGTCTCCTGTTTTCAGATGCATATCATCAACCCATCTTTTTGGTAATGATAATACGTAGGTTGAGCCTCCTACCAACTGTAGCTTTCTTACCTCTTTCTCATCTAATAGTTCTGCCAAGTAGATTGAACTGAATTGAATATAGATAAAGAAGTTCTGACAATGTTCTATGGTATTCTATATAGATCTATATTCAACTATGATAACTAAGAGAATATGGTCGAACATCTGATATTTGTTGTTGGGTGGAAAAATTGTATCCATGATGAGAATTCCATTAAAATCTGGCTCACGTTTTGTAGATAAATTTTTCAAGATTGGTGCGGCTATGGCTGCTACGTATGTTTTGGCAATCATTCTATTGATTGTAGTTAATCTGATATCAGGGTCTGCTCCAGTATGGCAAAAAGAAGGTCTTGGTTTTCTGACAGGTTCTAATTGGAACTCTGAAGAAGGAAGAGAAAGTTATGGTGCGGCTCCATACATACTTGGTACATTTGTTACTGCTGGAATAGCAATGGCGATCGGTGTGCCCATAAGTATAGGCATTGCAATGTTTTTGTCAGAACTTGCTCCTAAAATTATGAGGACTCCACTTTCATTAATAATTGAGTTACTTGCTGCAGTTCCAAGTGTGATATACGGCTTGTGGGGGCTTTTTGTTTTTAGATTGTATCTAAAAGACTGGGTTGAGACTCCACTGCATAATATGTTTGGAGATAACTCTGTAATTTTTGCGGGAGCTCCTTTTGGATTGGATATTTTCACAGCAAGTGTAGTTCTAGCTATTATGATAATCCCTACAATTTCTACGATTTCAAGAGAAATAATGCTTGCAGTTCCAAACAGTCAACGTGAAGCTGCTTACATGCTTGGTGCTACGAAGTGGGAAGTATTCAGATTGGCTGTGATACCATATTCTAAATCTGGTCTTATTGGTGCTGCCATACTTGGTCTTGGTAGGGCAGTTGGTGAAACAATGGCTGTTACAATGCTAATAGGCAATTCTACCGGTGCAGCGGCATTTCCAACTTCGCTTTTCCAGCCAGGACAAACAATGTCAAGTATAATGGCAAATGAATTTGCTGAAGCATCACAAGCAGGATTACACATGTCTGCTTTAATTGGAATAGGACTGATTCTATTTGTGGTAGCATTTGGGATTAATATCGTGGCACATCTTCTTGTTGCCCGAGTAATAAAATCACATGAAGGAGCTGTGCAGGCATGATTACCGTGGAACAAAGGGCAGAATTTAGAAAACATTTCAGGTATAACGTAGGTAGAAGATTAGTAATAGACAAGATTGTAAAAGGAGTTGTTTTTGGTTGTGTCATACTAGCTATCGTTCCACTAGGGAGTATTTTGGTTGAAGTTATCACAAATGGCTCTGCTGCTCTAAGTATAGAATTTCTCACACAAATTCCAGGAGCGGTAGGAAGTGCAGACGCTGGTGGGATAGGACCGGCAATTCAAGGAACTATTGTATTAATTGGCATGTCTAGTCTGATTGGTGTTCCAGTAGGAGTAATGGGAGGAATTTTCCTTTCAGAATATGGTGATAACAGATATGGCAGAACAGTTCGATTCTTTAATGATGTATTGGCAGAATTTCCAACTATTGTAATTGGCATTTTCGCATTCGTTATGATCGTTCTTACATTGGGAAATTTTTCAGTTTGGGCTGGCACTTTTGCACTTTCAATTATAATGTTGCCTATTATTACAAGAACCACTGAAGAATCACTTAAACTAGTTCCAATTACATACAGGGAAGCAGCATTTGCACTTGGAATAAAAAGATGGGCTGTAATTACAAAAATAATTCTCTCTCAAGCAAAAAATGGCATGGTGACAGGAATTTTACTTGCTGTTGCAAGAATTGCAGGTGAAACAGCACCTTTGATTTTTACAATTCTTGGCAGTAGTCAGTTTATGGATGGTTTTAACGGTCCAATTGATGCACTCCCACTTAGAATTTGGAGACTTTCATCACTTCCATATGATAATGCAGTGGCACAAGGTTGGGGAGCCGCATTAGTTTTAATATTGATGGTACTTTCAATAAATATCGGAGTTCGATATATCGTGTTGAGAAAGAAAGGAAGAGGACTCAAACTTAGGATGCGAGGCGGTGCATTATAATGGAAACAATGGAAAAATTACCAACTAAAATTATTACTACAGAGAGTCCAAAATACAAACTCATAGCAGAAAATATTGTTGCAAGCTACGATGGTGTTGTAGCAGTAAAAAACGTCACGATGAAATTCCGAGACAGAGCAGTCACAGCTCTCATTGGTCCATCTGGATGTGGTAAAACGACATTTTTAAGATGCTTGAACAGAATGCATGAATTAACAAAAAATGCCAAAATTGAAGGCAGAGTTTTACTTGATGGAGAGGATCTTTATACAAATAAACAGGATCCAATTATTAATAGAAGAAAGATTGGCATGGTTTTTCAAAAACCAAATCCTTTCCCAACAATGTCGATTTATGATAATGTTGCAGCTGGTTTGAAATTAAACGGTCTTAGAAATAAATCAGTGATTGATGATATAGTTGAAGGGTGTCTTAAAATGGTCTACTTGTGGGATGAAGTGAAAAGCGATTTGAAAAAACCAGGAATGAGTCTTTCAGGTGGTCAACAACAACGTCTCTGTATTGCAAGAGCACTTGCTATTCAGCCCGAAGTACTCTTGATGGATGAACCTGCTTCAGCACTTGATCCAATAGCGACTCAAAAAATTGAAGAAATGATAAATGAATTAAAAAAAGAATATACAATAATTATAGTAACTCATAATATGCAACAGGCAACAAGGGTTTCCGATTATACTGGCTTTATGTATCTAGGAGATTTGATAGAGTTTGGAGAAACAAAACAAATATTTGAGAATCCCAGAAATGAAACAACAGCAAGATATGTACAAGGCCAGTTTGGGTAAATAATGACACGTCTTATAGATCCGCATCTTACTCACTTGTCTGAATTGATGCAACAAATGTGTGATTTATCCATCAAAAGCATAAACTTGGCCATTGACTCTTATCTTGGTGGACAAAATGCACGAAATGAAGTTCACGAAATTTCTAACCAAATATTGAATTTGTATGATCAAGTAGGAGATTTGACCTTTGATATGATCTTAAGGTATCAACCAGTAGCAAGTGATTTTAGATTAATTAGATCATCAATTGAAATTTCATATGGATTTACTCGATTTGGAAGATATGCATATGATATTACAGTAGTGAGGGATACATTTGGAGATCTTTCAGAATGTAAAAATGAAATAATATACACACTTTCTGGTGAAATAAAACATATGATAAATCTAGCAGTACAAAGTTTTGCCACACTTGATTTAGACAAAGTAAAACAGCTTTTAACAGATGAAGATCTCGTTGATAAATACTACAACAAACACCTTCCAACATTGATTAACTCAAAGAATACAAAATGTGCACTTGCTGATGCACTGGTTCTTAGGTATCTGGAAAGAATTGCTGATCATGCATCATTCATAGGTGAATCTATCACTTATATCGTAACAGGAAAGCGTAAAACTCATTAATTAAATTTTCAAATGTTGAATAATTATCCATACTTCTGTTAATCAGAACTATATAGATTACTATAATCTTAGATTGTTATGTAATCTATAGAGTTTAAATTAAATAACATGAGGTATCTCATAAACTCAATGAGAAAAAAAATCATTTTAGGTATGACATTAATGCTTATCCTGATAATACCAACAACATCACTTAACGTAATGGCACAATCTGCATTAAGTCTAAATGCGGCAGGTGCAACTTTTCCATTTCCTCTAATTGATAAGTGGAGAGTTGAATACAACAAGATTCATCCAGGTGTCACATTAAATTATCAATCAATTGGCAGCGGTGCAGGAATTAAACTACATACAACTAAAGCAGTTGATTTTGCTGCATCTGATGCACCATTACAAACATCAGAAGCTTCTGCAGCACCTGGAACATTACATATTCCAGAAACAATTGGCGCAGTCACTATCACATATAACATTCCTGGAATTGCTAAAGGTTTAAAATTGACTGGTCCTGTTATCGCGAATATTTTTAGCGGTAACGTAACTCACTGGAATGATAAAATGATATCAACATTAAACCCAGATCTAACCTTGCCAAATCAACAAATTGTTGTAGCTCATCGTTCTGATGGGTCTGGTACAACTTTTGTATTTACAAGCTATCTTTCTAAAGTTAGTCCAGATTGGCAAACCAAAGTTGGAAAAGGAAAGAGTGTTCCATGGCCATTGGGAGTTGGAGCTCAAGGAAACGCAGGAGTTGCAGGAATAGTTAAGAGTACTTCGTATAGCATTGGATATGTAGAATTAGCCTATGTGATGCAAAATAATATGACATATGCATTTGTTCAAAACGCAGATGGAACGGCATTTGTAGAACCAACTCTTGATACTATAGCAGCTGACGCAGCATCTGCGGCAACAAATCTACCTTCTGCAGATGGTGATTGGAGCAAAATATCAATAGTTAATGAACCAGGAAATAACTCATATCCTATTTCGTCATTTACTTACCTTTTAGTATACAAGGATTTATCACAAGTAAATGGAATGACTCAGGATAAAGCTAAAGCAATAGTTGACTTTCTCAATTGGGCAATTCATGATGGACAACAATTTTCATCATCATTGCTTTATGTCCCATTGCCTGATGCAGTGGTAAAATTAGACGAGCAAGGAATTTCACAAATACAGTACAACAGTGGATCGGTTCCAGAGTTTGGTACAATAGCAGCATTAGTACTTGCAATTGCAATTATCTCCATAATTGCTGTATCTGCAAAGACTGGATTGAGACTCATACCAAAATACTAGAACTCATAACTTTTTCATTTTAGTTAACATTTCAAAATTATATTTAATAATGGAGATTCAATATGAAAAATAATTTTTTCTAAAATGTGATATCATCTTATTACTTTGTAATTTTATAGATCATTTTTATATTTTTTCATAAATCAAAATTTTTATAGAGAATTTTTTCTATCTAAATGTAATTTTTATTTCTATATAGATGTGATACGATATAGCTGTTTACGTAATCTATTGAAGTCATACGTAAATAACTAACATCGTCACATAAGCTCAATGACGAAAAAAATCATTTTAGGTGCAGCATTAATGCTTATCCTAATAGTACCGACAACATCACTTAGTGCACATGCAGACACAGCACCACCCGCACCACTTGATAGTGACAAGTACACGATAAAAGCAGCAGGTGCAACTTTTCCATATCCGTTAATTGATAAATGGAGAGTTGATTACAATGCTCAATATCCTGGAATAAGTCTAAACTATCAGTCAGTTGGAAGTGGAGCTGGAGTAAGTCTCTACACTAAAAAGGTAGTTGATTTTGGCGCATCTGATGCACCATTACAACCAAGTGAAGCTACAAAAGCACCAAACACATTACACATTCCTGAAACAATGGGCGCAATTGTAATGACCTATAATCTTCCAGAATTCCAAAAAAGTGGATTAAAGCTAACCGGTCCGGTCATAGCTGATATCTTTTTGGGAAAGATTACAACATGGAATAGTCCTGCAATCGCAAAACTAAACCCTGGTGTTACACTTTCTGCAAACAAAATTGTTCTTGTACATCGTTCTGATGGTTCAGGTACCACTTTTGCATTCACGGACTATCTTTCTAAAGTTAGTCCAGAGTTCAAAGGAAGAATTGGACAAGGAAAATCAGTGCCATGGGTTACAGGAGTAGGGGGTTCAGGAAATGCGGGAATTGCAGCAATTGTAAAGAAAGTGCCTTGGTCTATGGGTTATGTAGAACTGGCCTATGCCAAAACAAACAAGTTGGCTGGATCCAACATCCCTATGACATATGCATACATACAAAACCATGACAAGACTGCATTTTTGGATGCTACTGTGGATACCACATTAGCTGCAGGCCAGGGAGCTGTGGCATCAATGCCAGCATCTGACGGAGACTGGAGCCATGTATCTATAAACAATGCACCAGGAGCTAATGCATATCCAATTGCAACCTACACGTATTTGCTAGTCAATAAAAACTTGGATCAGATAAAAGGAATGGATACACAAAAAGCAAGTGATCTAGTTCACATGTTATACTGGTTTGTAACAGATGGACAACAAAGATCAACAAAGCTATTGTATGTGCCATTGCCTAGCGGTGTAGTACAGATTGATGAAAGCGGTCTTCATAAAATAATGTTCAATGGTAAGCCAGTGTGGCCTTCCAGTGGATATTAGAAACAACTAATCCTTTTTCCTTTTTTAAAAATCTTCTAACGAAAGTTATAAAATGATAAAAATTTAAATTGAAAATAATTCTAACTTAATTTGTTTTTTAATCTACAAACTCAAAGCTAACACAATGCAAGAATCAGAAACTTCAAGACATTTGTCAGACATCTCTTCAATTGCCTCGACAACATCCTTGAGTAATAATAATTCTCTTGTATTTGCAATTTCGTCTAAAACTTTGATGGTAAGTTCACGGTATTTTTCATCAACACTACGTTCTATTTTTTGTGATTCATGAGCAAGATCAATTGCCACTATGGAATTTCCACTTAGTGCCCGCACAATTTCATTTAGCTTGTATATTTGGTCTACAGCAAGTGCAATTAAATCCGAAATGTCTTTGTCAAGTTTCTCTTTTTTCAAAGTGACAGCTTTTATGTTTGATAGTTTGAAAGCAATCCCTGTGATAAATCCAGCAATTTCATCTGTGACATAAGCTGTGTGTAAAAGATTCTCTCTATTCATCATTAAACCACCCACATCTGCAATCTCTCTTGTTATCTTTCGACGTAACGATTCTACTTCATCTTCTGTATTTTTTATTCTCTCAAGAACTTGTTTGATTTCTGCCTTGTCTGGTTTTATTATGAGACTTGGTAATGTGGCAAGATCTCTTACTGCATTTAAGATTCGGTTTATTTCATCTTGCAAAACGGCAAGCGCCTTTCGCTTCGCTTGAACCTCTAATTCCCCACTATACATCCAGACGTTGTTCTTGATGGTCGCGGCTAATAATCGTTACGTAGATTCCTTATGTTAAAGGTAGTTTTGCTTCTCTTCCTGAACTACTCTTTTTTGTCCATTATACAAAGAAATTATCTCTTGATCAGTTGTAGCATTTTCAGGAGTTTTCTCTAATCGTATCCTTCCAGTGAACTTTGGAAAACGAAGTGCCAGACCACTTCCCTTTCTAATTGTGTCCATTGCTGTTTTGTGTATTGGACTAAGTGTGATTTCTGAAGCTACTATTTCAATTACAACTTCGGGTTCAAACCAAACATCTGCTTCAAGGCCGCTTTCAATTCTTGGATTTTTCTTTATAGTTATCTTGTCAGAGAGAATCTGATAAAACTGATCCAAGCTTTCATCAGTAAATCCAGTTCCCACTTTACATATGCTGGGAAACGTATCAGTTTCATTGTTATAAGTTGCAAGTAACAATGCACCATATTTACCAGTCCTCCTACCTCTTCCATAAAATGCTCCAATGACAACAAGATCCAAACTGTCGCCTAACTCATTTCTATATTCGCGTTTGAGCTTGAGCCAGTTACTTCCTCTGGCACCAGCTTTGTAAATACCATCAAGCTGTTTTAACATCAGTCCTTCACAACCTACATTAATTGCATTTTCTAGGAAATCTTCCACATCATTATCATTTTTTACAATTGTCATAGGTACAAGTTTTGCAAAGGTGTCTTCTTTTACTAATTTCTCTAGTGTTTTTCGTCGTTCTTTATATGGCATATCAAGACAGCTTTTATCATCTACAAACATGACATCAAAAAAATTCACGGTAATAGGATATTGTGATACTGCTTTTGCCACACCATATTTTCGCCTGCGGTGCATAAGTTCCTGAAATGCAAGAAATTCACCAGAATCTTCATTGATTGCAACAGCTTCCGCCTCTAAGATCACTTCATTTGCCTTAATGGCACTACCAATTTTTTCAACAATATCAGGATAATAGTTTGTAATGTTTTCAAGACTTCGAGAATAAAGAATTATTTTCTCACCTTGTAGATGTACTTGCACGCGTTCCCCATCTAATTTGTATTCTGCTGCAAATTCATCACCCATTTTCTCATGCGCCTCTTGTGGACTCTTGACCCTTTCTGCAAGCATTGGTCTCACAGGACTAAATACGGCAACTTGGAAATTTTTTATCGTGTTTATTCCATCCTTTGCAACAGCTGCTGCTACCTTGCCCAAATCACTTGACACATTATACGCATGTTCCAGCATCCCGCGGTTTTCTTTTGTTCCTGTAAATGCAATTGCAAGAGCATCTAGTATAGTAAAATCAGCAATGCCTAATCGTAAAGAGTTTGTAATTATTTTAAGGATAAATCCTGCCTCAATCGGGGTTGCGTCATTTAACAGACTAGAAATATATTTCATTTTCATGTCCTGAGAACGTGCTCCTTTTAATTCTGCAATCTTGTACAATGTATCATAAACTCTTTCAACCGTAATGTC
>Ga0207129_1046_pt1 | contig 32292 bp, 30 predicted proteins | sample Alteio_BWMinHeat_15_FD_153517 | JGI IMG/M metagenome (GOLD analysis project Ga0207129, IMG submission 153517) | Enriched cells from forest soil in Barre Woods Harvard Forest LTER site, Petersham, Massachusetts, United States -... | ecosystem: Environmental > Terrestrial > Soil > Temperate forest >... | reverse complement strand
GGAGAGTTCCCTTCCGGCGGCCACGCGATGAACGTGAAATGGCGCCTTCGGTAGCGGCGACTGTCATGAGTCGTAGTGATATGTCCCATTTCTATCGTCTTATCTGAGCGACAGGTTCTTCTAGGCTCAGCACTCAGTCGCCATCCGAGCGCTTTAATGGAGACTGGGCTTTTAGGTCTGACGAGGCTCAACGGCTTCGGCATTAAGGTTCAGCCATGCAACCCCCGATGGACCTCGAGGACAGTCGCCGCTATACCGGGCGTCGCGGCTCCCGCGGGGTCTATTTACGAACTCGCGCTTGAATACCGATTTAAGGCGGTTCGCCAGAGCAGGCGCGAAGCCACAATCATCAAAACCGATGCCGCCGCCAAATGTCCAAGCAACGGCCATGGGTTCGCTGTCGCGTGGGTTAGCAACCGGGCGGGGACGTTTGTAACCACCATCACCGGAATTACCCAGCTGAAGACAAACTTCGCTAGTCCCTTAAACATTGAATCCGGATACCGCGCCAGGCTGATTAAGCTGTAATACCCATACGTGATCCCCTGGGTGCGGACCGTCCAAAAGCTAACGGTAGCAAAAGCCAACATGGCCGCATAGTGGACCGATATGCCAAACCCGAGTGCGACCACATAAAGCAAGATCTGGCCTGCTGAGGGCACGAGGTGTAGCTGCACTAGCGAGTAGCAAACAATCACAATGCCGATCAGAGCGTTCACTATGCCGTCGACGCCGAATTGCCGCAAAGACACGGTGAATTGCGGATCGATCGGCTGCAACAGGACGAAGTCCAGCCTACCGGTCCTCACCAGCTCAGACAGGTTCGTTAGATTGAGGTAAAAGAATCCTTGGAAGACTTGGCTAATGATCTGATAAGTCCCGACCAATAGGACCATATCCCACTTGGTCCAGTCACCGATCGCGTCGACCTGGGCGTAGATGACCTCAATAAAGATCAGCTGCCCAACAAACCAAAGCGCATCGGTAAACAGCCAGAGAATAAAGTTAAGCTTGAAGTTCATCTCCCGGACAAGGGAGTTCCGTAACATTATACGGTAAACCTCAAGGTACTGGCTGAAACGCTTCACAGCGTTCGGCAGAAATCTTCGAACCGATCCATTCCTTTCTTGATCACATCGAGACTGGTTGCATAGCTGAACCGCACCGTTCGGTCGTCACCGAAGGCTATACCCGGCACGACGCTGACATTCGCTTTGCTCAACAGCCGATCGGCGAAGTTTTGGGACGTCAGCCCCAGCTTGCTGATGTTGGCCAGAACGTAGAAAGCTCCGTTCGGCTTTACGATGCTCACACTGGGGATCTTGGCGAAGCGTTCTACGATGTATTGCCGACGCATGTCGAATTCATCTCGCATGTCGACAATGCTCTGCTGATCTCCTTTAAGGGCTGCTAAAGCCCCTTTCTGGGCAAACGAACACGGGTTAGAGGTTACGTGGCTTTGAATGGAGTCGATCGCTCGCGCAATCGGGTCCGGCGCGGCTAGATATCCGAGCCTCCAACCGGTCATTGCATAGGCTTTGCTAAATCCGTTGACGGTAATGGTCAGGTCGTAAAACTCATTTCCGAGTGAGGCAATGCTGACGTGTTCATGGCCGTCATAAACCAGCTTTTCGTAGATCTCATCCGAGAGAATCAAGATTTCCTCTTCCGCCGCGACCTCGGCGATCCCGGCAATTTCTTCGCGAGTATAAACTGCGCCCGTCGGGTTGTTGGGCGAGTTAAGGATGATCATTTTGGTTCGAGGCGTCATCGCATTCTCGAAGTCGTCGCGGGTGATCTTCCAGCCGTTCTCTTCCTTGGTCTGGACAAAGATCGGTTCAGCACCCGCCAGCCGTACCATCTCAGGATAGCTGAGCCAATAAGGGCTGGGAATAATGACCTCGTCGCCCGGCTGGCATGTGGCCAGGATCGCATTATAACAGGAGTGTTTCGCTCCGGTGCTAACGATGATTTGGCTCGGTTTGTAGCTGAGCCCGTTATCTTTTTCTAGTTTCTCCGAGATTGCTTGCCGTAATTCTGGGATCCCGGAGCTAGGTGTGTATTTCGTAAATCCGGTTTCCAGCGCAGCGATCGCTGCGGCCTTAATGTGCTCCGGAGTATCAAAGTCGGGTTCGCCGGCGCCGAAGCCGCAGACGTCAAGTCCTTCGGACTTCATCGCCTTTGCCTTGCTGTCCACTGATAGAGAAAGGGAAGGAGTGAGGCTGTTCGCTCGTGAGGAAAGTTGCATAAAACCTTCCCAGGACTATATGTGTCAGCCACCTATTTCAACCAAGGATTTGGGCTGGGTAGGGAGCAAATAGGTGAAATCGCTAACCAGCGACTAACCGAGGAGGCTTCACTATAACCTCGCGCTGCCTCGCTTTCGGGCCAACATGGCAACCCATTTTCCTCGGCTCCGAGATTCTTTCAGCTCCAATCTTTTTTCTCTCAACCATTCTTTTACTTCGGCCTCTTGATCTCTGAGGATCCCGGAAAAAATAAGGAAGCCACCTTTTCGGGCGGCTTCAACCAGTTGGGGAAGGGCTTGGCGAAGAAGGACGCTGTATAGATTCGCAGTGACGACGTCATAGACAGACTCTGGTTGAAACTTCAAAACGTCTTGGCGCCAAATTCGAACCTTTCTCGACAAACCGTTTAGGCGAGCATTCTGTTTTGCTGTCCGCACAGCGATCGCGTCTGCGTCGAATGCGTCGATGCGGTCAGCTCCCAGTTTGGCTGCGGCCAGGGCTAAAATTCCTGTCCCTGTGCCCGCATCCAGAAATGACCAACCAGTCTGATCGGCGGGCACGATATCGCATAATAACCGCAAGCAGCCGGCTGTCGTTGCATGTTCGCCTGTCCCAAACGCCAGGCCTGCCGGCACGAAAATAACATCGCCGTCCGCTGTTTTTCCGGCTTCGGGCCCAAGATTGGCGATCCGGAGTCTGCCGCGAATCGGGATCGGTTTTTTTTGAACAATCGATTTTACCCAATCCGCGCTGGATCGGTTCAGATTGCGGACTTCACCTCCGAACTCCTTTTTCAATACGGCGGCTTCGGAGCTGGTAACGTCGTAAATCTCAAGCCGGACCCGTTTGCTACCACTGAACTGAGTGACAACCAGCCGCGCGGAGCCCAGCCACAACAGGCGTTCTTGCCAGCTGTCGACCCACTTTTCGTGGCAGATTTTTCTCCAAGCCAGCGCACTTTGCGAGACGGGTTTCATGTTGTATGTAGCTCGCAGCCGGCTCCAGGCGTTAAATACGTGAGCATTTTTTTAGCGATACAGGTTACACCGCTGATAATACTTGCCTCGGACAAAGGTAGTTTCTACAAACGAAAAAGCTCATGTTTCATCACATCGTTCTCTATAAACTGAAGCCAAATATCAGCGCTGCTGAGCTCGAAGTGATCATGATGCAAACCCGTATCCAACTACTTAAGATCTCGGTAGCGGCCAACGTGCGATGCGGCCGGAGGACGGATAGGTTGAATCCTTGGGGCTTTTTTATCTCGGTCGATTTCGATTCGAAGGAACGTTTGCGAATCTTCGAAGAGGACCCTTTCTACATCAAGTTTGTAGAGGAGATCATTAAGCCGAATATGGCTGAATCGTTGGTCCTGGACTTCGACGGCGACCCCAAGCCGAAATAGGCGTATCGGCGTTGAGGCACGGACGATGGGTGATGCGATCGGTAGGGCGAAAAACTCGGCGCGCTAAGGACATCGTTTGCGGGAGCTGGCTGTCGGCGCCGGTTTTGGCCGCGGGGCGGGATTTGTTTTGGCCTACGATGCGGAATCCACGTAAACACATCGGCCTTTTGTAAGCCTAAATGACAAACCGCGTCCAACGTTCGGCTCAAAACCGTCGCGTATACGCGATAGAGCTGACGAGCCCTTGGCGCGCCGAGTTTTCGCCCTACCGGTCGCCCGCACGCCCAAACGCCGACACGCCCATACGCTGGTACGCCATCACGCTGGTACGCCATCACGCTGGTACGCCATCACGCTGGTACGCCATCACGCTGGTACGGCTTGCCGATGGCGCAACAGATCAGCATAAAGTTGGGCGAATGACCGAGCCGAAGCCGGCCAGGAGAAATCAACCACCTTACATCCAGCAATGAGTTTGGCCCAGGTCTCCGGTTGCCGCTTCAGCCAGAATGCTCGCTGCACGCTGTCCCAAATAGCCTCTGGATCATCCCGGTAATAAACCAGACCGGACCCTTCGTTTTGAATTGGGTCGAAATCGACGATGATCTGGCGGAGCCCTCCACGATTACCGGCAATGGGGACGGTGCCATAGCGCATGGCGGTGAGGGCGGTGGTACCGCGAAGGCCCAGCGATCCTGGAAACAAAGCGAGATCGGCGCCTGCCAAGGCCAGGCTCTTTAGCCGAGCATCTGGTTCTCGATTCCAGACAAACCGTTTTGGATATTTCCGCTCCGTGACCATCAAATCGGAGATCCAGCTGTCGGCAGGCGAACCGAGCAAAATGAAACGTAGGTTACTCGTCAGTAGCCGGTCGAAAACTGGAATTACATTAGTTAAGGCACGGTTATCGCCCTGTTCGACGGGGCAGACCATCAGCAGGTCGTTGTCTCCGGATTCAAGCTCCAATTGGCTCAAGATTGCTTGCCGGCATGCTGCCTTGCCGTCTCCGGAGTCTATTTTCGTTTTCCGACTGAGCAGCTTTTCGAAGGGCGGATTGGTTACTGAGTAGTCGACACCAAACGGGATACCGACCGTGCGATTTGAGTTTTCTTGAAGGACTAGATTTAGCCCGAAGCCACCTTCTTGTGTAAACGACTCGTAGAGAACGAGTTCTCCAGGAAAGACCACCGAGTCAGCGTAGACGATACCTCCTTTGAGGAAGTTCAGCCGGTTGTAAAACTCAACGCCGCGAGGGGAGAAATAGCCGCCGGCGAGGTTCGTTAGAGAAAAGTCGAAGCTCCAGAAAGACCCCTGGTACTCCAGGTCGTGAACGCTCAACGCGGTCACGAACGGCAGGCGGCGGTCTTTAACAAAGGCGGGTATCAACGCGGTCGGCCAGTCATGGCAATGAATGAGTTCGAGTGCAGGAGTGATCTGCCGGGCCAGCTCGACGACTGCTTTAGAAAAGAAGATAAATCGTTCCGAATTGTCTTCGTATGCCCGCTCGTTTCCCGAATAAATTCCGGAGCGGTCAAAATATTCGTCCCGCCGCACCAGAAAGACCGGGATCCCGTCGGGCGTTTCTGTAGCGAGAAACTCGGCGGTCACCTTTTTCTCGCCCAGGGCGATCTGAAGTTGATTGTAGGACGGCTCCAATTGGTAGCGCCCTTCTCTGATAGAGCGATAGAGCGGCATCGCTACAATGACTTCGTGTCCGAGACGTTTTAGCTCAACCGCCAAGGTCCGAACCGTTTCGCCCAGGGCCCCGGTGGATGCGAGAGGAGCAAATTCGCTCGTTGCCATCAAAATCTTCATACCGTAATGTTATTCTAGGTTCTGGAGGTGAACACTTTTTCTGTGGCTGCTTTTTCTGCCGTTAATCTGTCTTCTGGCGTGCGTTGCTTCCGGAAAAGGTAATAAAAATCGATGGCACGCGGCCCATATCTTTCAAGCGAAACGATCTTGTCAAAGGTCTCCGGCTTGATAATGTGCCGCATTCTGGCTCGTGAGCTATGACTTTGGGCTCTCTTTTATCTGTAGATCAAATAATCCCGGAAATGAAATCCACCGAGAGGTGGGCCGCGATCGTTGAATTGATCGATCTCCTGGTTGAGAAAGGCGCTGTTCGAAAGGCCGATCGCGAATCCGTTTTAGCGGCGCTTCGTCAACGGGAAGAAACCATGAGTACGGGCATCGGTTTCGGGATCGCAATTCCTCATGCTTCGTCCAATTGTGTCAACGAGGTGGTAGCGGCTTTTGGCCGATCTTCTGCCGGCATAGAGTTCGACTCTTTGGACAATTCGCCTGTCAAATTCATCGTCTTGTTTGTAGTGCCCAAAGACCAATTCCAGGTGCACCTCAGGACGTTGGCAGCGATCGCCAAGTTTTTGAATGACAAATCCGTGCGAGAGCAGCTCGGAAGAGCCGAATCGGCGGAGGAGATTCTCGCCATTTTCGATAATAAAGCGCCAAAGGCTCAAGCTTCTTAAACGATGCCAACGGTCGCGCAGACCCTGCAAGAGCGCCTTTCCGACGCTTTGGCAGCGCTGGGGCTTCAATCTGTTGATTCCGCCCAGGTGGTTCCGACGGCAGATCCCAGGAATGGGGATTATCAGACAAGCGTCGCCATGGTTTTGGGCAAAGCGCGCCGGGAAAATCCTCGTGCTCTCGCCAGCCGCATTGCCGAGACGATAAACCTGACCGGTATAGGCGCCCCGCCGGAGGTTGCTGGGCCCGGCTTTATCAACTTTCGTTTAGAACCTGAGTTTGTAGCCCAAAAATTGGTCGCTGTTTCCCGTGATCCCCGGTTGGGTGTCGAGAAGGTGGCGGATTCGAAGACGCTGATCGTCGAGTTCAGCTCCCCTAACATCGCAAAACCGATGCATGTCGGTCATATTCGATCGACCATTTTGGGTGATGCCATTGCCCGAATCGCGCGATTCATCGGACATCAGGTCGTAACCGACAATCATTTGGGGGATTGGGGAACTCAGTTTGGTAAAGTCATTTACGCCTGGAAACACTTTCGAGACGAAGCAGCTCTTGAAGCTCAGCCCATGGCCGAGCTCGTGCGGCTCTATCGGGAAGCCGATCTCCGGTCAAAACAGGATGCAGGCGTCCTGGAGCAGTGCCGCCTCGAGCTCGTCAAACTGCAAAAGGGTGACCCTGAGAACCGGGCGATCTGGGAGCGATGTGTGGCTCTGTCCCGCCGCGAGTTTGCCTCCGTTTACGCCTTACTCGGTGTCGAGTTTGATGAACAACTCGGCGAAAGCGCCTATGACGCTGAGCTGCCGTCGCTGGTGGAACGCCTTTTAGCAAAAGGTGTGGCCGAAATCAGCGAGGGTGCGGCCGTAGTCTTCGATAACGAAATTTCGGAAACCCCGTTCATGATCCGCAAATCGGACGGCGGGTTTGGTTATGCGACGACCGATATCGCTACTTTGGACTACCGGATCAAAAGGTGGAATCCGGATGGCATTTGGTATGTGGTTGGTACTCCACAGCAACTCCATTTCAGGCAGCTTTTTTCAGTAGCACGCCGGCTTGGATACAAGGTTGACCTCGAGCATATCGCGTTCGGCAGCATCCTGGGAGAAGATCGGAAGCTGATGCGAACCCGCTCTGGTGAATCCGTTCCGCTACGTGAGCTGTTGGAGGAAGCAATCGACCGCGCTGAGAAGTTAGTTCGCGAAAAAAATGCGGCATTGCCTGACAACGAATCGGAAGAAATTGCCAAAGTTGTAGGGCTAGGCGCGGTAAAGTACGCGGAGCTTTCTCAACATCGGTTGACCGACTACGTGTTTGCGTGGTCGAAAATGCTCTCTTTTCACGGAAATACCGCTCCCTATCTGCAGAATGCATACGTGCGCAGCCGTGCGATTTTTCGCCGCTTGGACGGACCGTTTCAACCGCCTGATCGAATCCTTCTGGCCGAGCCTGCTGAACAGACTTTGGGGAAGGAGATTTTACGATTCGGTGAAGTGGTTCCGACGGTACTGGACGGCTTCAAGCCCAACGTCCTGGCCAACTTTCTTTATGAGTTGGCGGCCAAGTATCATGTCTTTTACGAGCAATGCCCGGTCCTTACCGCTGAGGGAGAGACAAAAGCAAGCCGCCTCCTCCTGTGCGACCTGTTCTCCCGGACGATAAAGACAGGTTTGATGCTGCTAGGTATCGAGGTTCCGGAGAGGATGTGAGTGTTTTTTATCGTCCTTGTGCTCGAAAATGGGAGCGCTTGTTCCTGGTGTAGTTTGGTGACTACGGAGTTAACCCGAAAACGGTTTGTCACGTCATTAAAGCCAGAATCTTCGAGCACGAGGACGATTAGGAGGGTTGACGCCCCCCAAAAACTTACTCTCGCGGAGAGCGCAGGAGACAGGTATTATCCCCAGCCGAGGGAATCAGATTTATATGGCGCCGTTAGGTAGACACATTAGTACCAACTTTGAAGCCGCGCTCCAATCACTGAGAAACAATGTCTTAATGATGTCGAGTTTGACGGAACGGCTTCTCGACTACGCCATGGAAGGCTTGCTTAAGCGCGATAACGATCTCTGCAATCTAGCGATCGCCGATGATGAAGAGGTAGACTCGTTAGAGAAAGAGATCGATCGCGAAGGCATCGACTTATTGATCCGATTTCATCCGGTGGCTTCGGACATGCGCGAAGTCATTGCCGCGATGAAACTCAGCGCTAACCTGGAACGGATTGCGGATCAGTCTGTCGCGATCGCACGCAGAGCAAAGAAACTGAACGCGGAGGCAGTTGCGCCCGAGATTTCGCTGCTGGAGCCGGTTTTCCAACTAGCTCTCACCATTTTTCGGGACAGTATGCACGCCTTTGTGGACCGTGACATCGAATTAGCGCTCAAGATGAAACCCCGGGACCGCGAGCTGGATCAGCTGAATCTGGAAGTCAGCGATAAGATTATGACTCGCATTGTGGCGGAACCCAATCAGGTAAAATCTTACCTTAATATTATCCTGATCGCCCGGGCGCTCGAACGAGTGGGGGATCACGCTACCAACATTGCCGAAGACGCGGTTTGGACAAATCAAGCCCAGGATATTCGGCATACTTACCAACGAAAAGTGGAGGAGTAGCTCTAGTCCTCGGTGTCATCGAGCATACTCCTCTGAATAGGGGAACCGATTACATGTTTGAAAAGAAGTCTGACAAAAAAACGGCGGTTGTAACCGGTGGAGCGGGTTTTCTCGGTTCGCATTTAAGCGATCGATTGCTCGCCGAAGGGTTCAGAGTCATTGCCATCGACAATCTGATCACTGGGAATACAGATAATATCGAGCACCTCGCAGGGAATCCTGATTTTAAGTTTATCCGGCAAAACGTGTCGGAATACATCTTTGTTCCCGGTCCGGTAGATTACGTCTTCCATTTTGCCTCTCCGGCCAGCCCCATTGATTACCTGGAACATCCGATTCCTACTTTGAAAGTGGGCGCGCTCGGAACTCATAACACGCTGGGCCTGGCCAAGGACAAAGGGGCGACCTTTTTGTTGGCTTCAACGTCGGAATGTTATGGCGATCCATTGGAGCACCCACAGAGCGAGGATTATTGGGGGAATGTGAATCCCATCGGACCGCGGGGCGTTTATGATGAGGCAAAGCGATTCGCTGAAGCGATGACTATGGCCTACCACCGGTTTCATGGCATGGACACTAAGATTGTCCGGATCTTCAATACCTACGGTCCCAGGATGCGTCTCCGAGATGGGCGAGTCGTTCCTGCGTTTATTAGTCAGGCTCTAAACAACGAGCCGCTGACGGTTTTCGGCGACGGCAGTCAAACTAGGAGCTTCTGCTACGTGTCCGATTTGATTGATGGAATCTTCCGGTTGGCCTTATCGGATTTTCACGAGCCGGTTAATATTGGGAATCCAGGCGAAATGACGATTCTGGATTTCGCTCAAAAAATTCTGGCGCTGACCGGTTCTACTGCCCAAATCGTGTTTAAGCCCCTTCCGGTAGACGATCCCCGGGTCCGCCAACCGGATATTAGCCGGGCGAAACGCTTGTTGGGGTGGCAACCCAAAGTCGATTTTGAGTCCGGCGTCCGCGAGACCATTGGATATTTTAAGCAAAAATTGGGGGTGTAGCTCAGTTCGGCCACGACTTGGGTCCTCGGTGCAGTGCTGGGCTCCGAGGACGTCGGCGGCTTGGAACAAAGTAATCAGTAATCAGTGTGTCAGTAATCAGTCTGGAAGCCGTTGGCTACCAATGATTACTGATTACTGGCTTACTGATCACTGTTCACTTTCGAAAGCGAAGCCGAACTCGACTACTTGATCTATGGCGGGAATAGGTATTACCGGCGGGATCGCCACAGGAAAATCGACCGTTACGGCCGAGTTATTCGCAATCTTGCGAGACAAACTTGAGGTCACCCTCTTTAGTTCAGATTCTGAAGCCAGGAGATTGACGGACAGCGATTTGGGTGTACAGGATGAGATTAGACAAAAACTCGGCGCTCAGCTGTTTGACAGCGAGGGTCTTTTGCGACGGGAACAACTTCGGGAACTGGTCTTTCAACAGCCCCAAGCACGAAAAGAACTTGAGAATATTTTGCACCCCCGTATTCGGGCGGTGTGGCTTGAGCTTGTAAAAGAGAAGAAGCTGTTGCTCGCTGAAATACCATTGCTGTTCGAGACCAAGGCCGACCGCTACCTAGACCTGATTGTGGTCACGGCTTGCAGCTACCAGACCCAGACCGAAAGAATGGTACAGAAACGTTCATTACCCTTATCTTTGGTTGAACAAATGATAAACGCCCAGACGCCATTGGCCGACAAGATGGAGCGAGCGGCCCACGTGGTCTGGACGGATTGTACGCTCCAGATAACCAAGTTTCAGACCGGTCGTCTGGCCAAACTAATCGCAGCGAGGTATGGACACTCAAACGCCTGAGCTCGTTCAGCTGCCTGGCGCCCAGTATCTGATAGAGAACGGGACCGTTCTGGAATTGGATCAACTTCACCGGTTGCCCCATACCGAATTGGTTAACCTGGCCCGCGAACTCAATCTGCGCGTTTCCCAGGAGCGAACCCGGCACCAATTCACATTCGATCTACTAAAGGCTTACGGCGCCCGGGGAATCAAACTTCGGGCCGAAGGCATGTTAGAGCTTTCCAATGAAGCCTACGGCTTCTTGCGTTGGGAGCGCTACAACTTCACGCCTTGTCCGGAGGACGTTTATGTCCCGGCGTCAATTCTCAAACGTTTCGGACTGCGTGCCGGAGTAAAGATCAAGGCGACGATTCGGGTGCCCCGGGACAAAGAGAAATTCATGGCCCTGGATGAAGTTTTAGGTGTCGAAGGCATCCCGATTGAACAGTGGACTGAGCCTAAACAATTCGACCAGCTTACCGCGCTGTTTCCGGATCGGCGTATTTTGCTCGAGAACAGCCAGACCAAGAGCGTCAGTGCCCGAGCCGTTGATTTAATTTCGCCCTTAGGAAGAGGCCAACGTGGCTTGATCGTGGCGCCACCGCGGGCGGGCAAGACGATTCTCCTGAAGGACATCGCCATGGCGATCCGGGTGAATTCCCCTGAGGTCCATTTGATATTGCTCTTAGTCGATGAGCGACCCGAGGAAGTGACCGATCTCCGCCGCTGTCTGGATTGCGAAATCTTCAGCTCAACATTCGACGAAACGCCGACCCGGCATGTGCAGGTTGCCGAATTAGTCAGCGAACGGGCTAAGCGCCTCGTTGAACTCCGGAAAGACGTGGTGATTTTACTGGATAGTATCACCAGGCTGGCTCGCGGCTATAATTCGCTGCAGCCAGGGCGTGGCCGCATTATGTCCGGCGGTGTCGAGTCCAAGGCTTTACTGAAGCCAAAACGGTTCTTTGGCTCGGCTCGGAATTGTGAAGAAGGTGGTAGCCTGACGATCCTGGCAACGGCCCTGATTGAGACCGAAAGCCGTATGGATGAAGTCATTTTCGAGGAGTTCAAGGGCACCGGGAACATGGAGCTGCACCTGGACCGCACCTTGTTGGAGAAAAGGATCTACCCGGCAATTCATATTCTGAAGTCTGGTACCCGGCGAGATGATCTTCTCTATCACCCGGACGAATTCGCTCGGATTACGATCCTTCGGAAAAAGCTAGCCCAACTTCCGGCCATCGAGGCGATGGAAGTCCTGCTAAATACGATCAAAGCGACGAAAACAAATGCCGAGCTGCTTTTATCCGCGCTGCGCTAAGTACTAGATGGCCCAAGAAGAGGTTTTGATTTTAGCCGGCACTGAGGAACTCAATGGATGGTGCGATGCGCAGGGTCCTTCCAAACGGATCGCGATTGATACCGAAGGCGATAGCTTACACTGTTATTTCGAAAAGCTTTGCCTGATCCAGCTTTCCGTTGCCGACCAGGATCTAATTGTCGATCCACTTAGCGGCATCGATTTCAAGCGCTTCAATGAATTCGTGCTCGAGCGCACCGCCGTGTTTCATGGTTGTGACTACGATCTGCGAATGCTCCGACGAGGGGCGGGCTTTGTCCCCGGAGCTGTATTCGACACTTATCTGGCGGCGAGATTGCTCGGGATCAAAGAAGTTGGACTGGCCTCGCTAGTTAAAAACTTTTTCGGTCTGGATCTGCCTAAATCGTCGCAAAAGGCAAATTGGGCCCGACGGCCTTTAACTCCGGTCATGCTCGACTACGCGGTCAACGACACCAAGTATCTACTTCCGCTGGCTGACCGCTTGGAAAGTCAGTTACGGGAAATCAACCGGTGGTCCTGGTATGAGGAGAGCTGTGCCCGCGCCGTAACGGCCACGGCCGAAGACCGTGAGCGTGATCCGGAGCGAGTATGGAAAATCGCCGGGAGTGCAGTGCTATCTCCCAGAGGGCTGGCGGTATTGCGCGAACTCTGGTTCTGGCGCGATGCGGAAGCGCAGAAGGTTGATCGCCCCACGTTTCAGATTATGCGGAACGAGGAATTGATCGAGCTCGCCAAAGGAGCGGTATCCGGCGCTAAGTTAAGAACGCCGGCTTGGTTGCCAGCCGCCAGGCGGCGTCGTTTGGAAGAGACGATCGAACGCTCTCTGGAGATCCCGGAATCACAGTGGCCCCAGCGAGCCAAATCCGTTCGGGTTCGTTCTTCGCCCGAACAAGAACAACGTCTTGATAGCTTACGAGCAAAGCGTGATGCGGTTTCGAACGAATTAGGTCTGGACCCGGCCATCATCGCATCCAGGAGTATTCTCGAGGCAGTATCCCGCGAGCCGGATTCGGCGCAGAGGGTATTGATGGATTGGCAAAGAGAGCTGTTGGGGGTCTAGAAGAAGTGCTTTCCTATTCGTCCTCGTACTCGAATAGGGCGTGGCGTGTTGATGCGATAGACGCCTGGAGGGGAGCCGCTTTGGGTCGTGGCCCGAAGATCTCGTGATCTCCTTTTCTGGCGCGGGGAAGGTCAAATAGGGTGTTAAACAGGCGGCTCCCGGGAACTACCGCACGCGATGTTTGTACCATCGTGCCGCCCAGGGATTCTCGATTCGTTCAATGCGCGGATAAACCTATTACGCGTCGAAACGTTCTCGGGAGCCGCCTGTTCAAGAGATTTGCGGCCATGGACGCGCCGAGACGAATATCACGGGGTCTTCGGGCGCGATCCAAAGCGGCTCCCCTCCAGGCTTCGGGTAAATCGCGCACCACATGAACTTGTCACGGTTTTTTCGAGGACGAGAACGAGTACGAAGGCCTCAAGCTTGCCTCTACTAAGTTTTTTTCATTTGGCAAAGCCCATGCCTTACGGTATTTCTGGAAGACCACCGTGAATACGAGTTCAACCCTAACCCTTTCTGCAAGGCCTAGCGCTGGGTTGTTCTCGGTTTATTTCTTTTATTTTTGGTGGGGCTCAAACAGCTTCTGAGCTGCGGATCGTCTCTACGCAAACTCACAGAAGCTGGAACTCAACTTCCCGCCATGTCTACTTTTCTCTCAAACCCTCTCGCACCCGATACCAAACTCGGAGCTGCCTTTCCTTGGAGCAGCAGCCAAAATGGTTGCGAACTAGTAAATCCGCCGCAGACTGCGGAAGCCCTTGCAATGATCATTATCACTCGTCCTGATGCTACCGAAGAACAGATCGACCATATCGTATCCCGAATCCATAACTGGGGTTTGAGAGCCGAGGTCAGCCGCGGCGAAATGCGCGTGGTGATTGGGGTTATCGGTCCCGAAGACAAAATCCGCGAAAAGCCGCTGGGTGCATTTCCGGGTGTCGAGTCAGTGACCCCGGTTTTGAAACCTTACAAGCTCGTTTCCTACGAGTTCCGCGGGATGCCTTCCAAAGTTAAGGTAGGAAACGTCCCCGTGGGTGGAAAAGAAGTCGTGCTCATGGCCGGGCCCTGTTCGGTAGAGAGTGAGGATCAGATAATCGCGATTGCCCAATCAATCGGCAAAGCCGGGGCCAAGATCCTTCGAGGAGGCGCCTTTAAACCACGAACATCACCCTACAGTTTCCAAGGTCTCGGAAAAGCCGGTCTTCAACTCCTGGCCGAAGCGCGCCGCGAAACCGGCTTACCCATCATCACGGAGGTGATGGATACCAAAGATCTCGAGCTGGTTTGTGAATATGCGGATTGCCTGCAGGTCGGAGCGCGCAATATGCAAAATTTCTCTCTGCTCCGCGAGGTTGGCAGAACCAGGCTCCCAGTCATGCTGAAGCGCGGTATGGCAGCTTCGATCAAAGATCTTTTGATGAGCGCGGAGTATATCCTGAGTGAAGGGAACTTTAATGTCCTGCTTTGCGAACGCGGTATCCGGACATTCGAGACGATGACTCGAAATACTCTCGATCTGAACGCTGTTCCGGTCCTCAAAGCGGAAACTCATTTACCTGTTGTAGTCGATCCAACGCATGGCATCGGTATTCGACAGTTTGTTCCAGCCATGGCCTTAGCTGCAGTTGCGGCCGGTGCAGATTCGATCATGATTGAAGTACATAATGCTCCCGAACTCGCGAAGAGCGATGGTGAACAATGTCTTCTGCCTGGGGAGTTTGAGGACTTGGTCGGCAGAATTCGCGGGGTTGCGGAGGCGATTGGACGTGAAGTATGAGGATTTATTTGTATGGGCATGGTTTAATGACATGGAGAAGGATCTCCCCGGCCCTGGGGTTGATCGCGGCTCTGGCGACTACGTCGCTTGCGTACGCTGAAAGCAAGAATGACACGAAGAAGAGCTACGACGCCGTCATTACCAAAGCTTCTCGTGACCTGACAGACGGGAAAATCGACGACGCCACCAAAGACGCCCAGCAGGCGGATAAACTTGATCCAAACAATCCGGAAACCGCTAATCTGCTCGGTATTGTTGCCAGCAAGAAGAAAGATTATCCGGAGGCGATTTCTCAATTTAATCGTGCCATAACCGAGAACCCCAAGTTCTACACGGCCAAATTCAATTTGGTCGATGTGTTGATGATGAAGGGCGATTACGATCAAGCGCGCTCGACTTTATCGGATCTGAGCCAGATCGATCCAAAGTCGGAGATCGTGCAATTCAAATTCGCGCTTAGTTATGTGCTGGCCAACCAAACGGATGAAGCGATGTCTTTCATTGATACGATGGACTTTCCGGGAAAGACCCCAGCGTATTACTACGCGCGGGCGGCAGTTTGGCTGAAAAAGGGCCTGACCAAAGACGCCAACCAGTATAGCGTCAACGCGCACAAATATTATACTGACGGTCAGTGTAGCTATTTTTTGGGCGTGCTGCGGGAGATGGGGCTTAACGTTTCTGTCTTGTAGCGGGATGAAGCTCAAGAAGGGCCAACAGCTTAAAGAGCATGCTGCCGCAGTCATCGCGAAGCTGCGCAAGATTTACCCTGATGCCCATTGCGAGCTGGATTTTACTAACCCGCTGGAACTGTTGGTAGCCACCATTCTTTCTGCGCAGTGCACCGACAAACGAGTGAACATCGTAACGCGGGATCTGTTCAAGAAACTCCGAACGGCGCCAGATTACGCTGCGATTCCGCAGGAAGAGTTAGAAGTCGCCATCAAGTCGACCGGCTTTTTCCGAAGCAAATCAAAGAGCCTCCGGAGCATGGCGCTGGACTTGGTTAACAAGTTCGGCGGTAAAGTGCCTGCATCGATGGACGAACTAACCTCATTAGCAGGAGTGGGCCGGAAAACTGCGAATGTAGTTCTCGGGAATGCGTTCAATATTAACGCCGGCATTGTCGTCGATACGCACGTCCGGCGTTTGGCTCAGCGCCTGGGTCTTACCCGTCAAGAAGATCCGGATAAAATTGAGCTCGAGCTGATGAAGCTCGTTCCTCAAAGCGAGTGGACCATTTTCAGTCATTGGCTGATTTGGCACGGCCGCCGTTGTTGTTATTCTCAGAGACCAGATTGCGCCCATTGCGGGCTGGCAACCATTTGCCCGAGTTTTGGGGAATTCGTTAAGCCGTCGACAGACACAGAATCCAAGAAAGCTTCCAGGGTTACGCCGCGTTCAGCGCCGGCAGCTCGGCGGTCTAAAAAAGCGGCCTAATATAAGCTCCGTAGGAGCGAAATCTTTATAGGTGGTGTGTCCAAAAAAACGGGGTGAGCCCCGTTAGAAGCGTCATATTATCGTAACCGTCGCAGACCAGACAGAATTTCGCTCCTACGGAGCTGCCCGCATTTTTTTTTACGGCGATTGCTATAAAGATTACGCTCCTACGGAGCTTGTGCGGACGATAGTCCCCAAGCGCGCTGAGAACCGGTCGCTGGCGGCTGATTCTATCGAATCGGCATCGCGTAGAGCAGCCCACCATGACGCCAGGTCTGATTTAATCCTCTCTCGATATCTAATCCCGAGCCTGTCCCCAGGTCGCGGTCGAACGCTTGACCATAATTTCCTACTGCTTTGACAACGCGTTCTGCCCACTGATCGTCCAAACCAACCGGCACGCCAATGCCTTTCGTGACTCCGAGCAAGTAAAGTACCTCGGGATCTTTGCTTGATTTACTGGCATCGATATTCTCGCTGGTGATGCCTAACTCCGCGGCCTCGATCAGTGCGGAAATGGTAGCATTTACTAACGTTAGCCAACCGGGGTCGTCTGCTTTTAGGACCGCGCTGACTGGCGCCATGGCAATGATCTCCGGTAACATGACCGCCTCGCCGACCATATAACCTTTGGCTATTCTTAATCGAGCTAACTCGGTTTCGTCCGCACTGATGGCTTTGTCGTGTCCGGACGTAAAGGCAGACTCCGCTTCTCCCCATTCTTCGATGGCCAAGATCATGGGCTGCCACCCTGCTCGTTGGAAGTAGTTCCGCAAATTCGGCTCACTCGCTATGTCAACATTCCGTTCGTTGTGATAGCCCGGTTGTACCACGATCGGCGTATGTACCAGTTGACTTACCGCCGTAATTCCTGAGTCTTTTCTTACCAAAACTCTCTGTACGTTGAAAAAGAATGGGTAGGAGGTAGTTAGTCCCTGGGCGGCTAGTTTACCGGGCGCTAGTGGTTGCACCGGGATGTAAAGATCTACGGCTCCTTTTCGGATCACCTCCGGACCGGTCGTTCGGTCGGCAGCCCCAAAAGCGGCTTTATTTGGGTCTTGCAGTATCGCCGCTGCTAAAGCTTTAGTCAGATCAACAGCTAAGCCCGCCCAAGCTGTACCGGTGGGTAAGTCTGCCAACCCGGCTCGGACATTGACCGCGGCGGTTACCCGCTTGGCTTCCTTAATTCGATCGATGGCGGTCTCGGCGATCGTGCTTTTGATCAGCCACCCGGAAAGCGCTAGACCAAGCGCCAGGATCAAACAATGTCCGTTGCCATTCTGCCATTGATGCTGACTCATGGGCCACATTCCTAGCGGACTTCGGCCGAATGACAAATGCGAAACCGAGGGCCGATCCGTTAGGGACGAGCTACAGCTTATTCGGGTTGCGGGGCCAACCGCGACGAAGAACGCGGCCCGGCGGGGACTCATCCCGAGGGTCGGCGGGCCTAATGCACGACTGCTGGCAGGTTTGTCATTATGTGTCTGTGATCGATGCTTCTGTGACAGGAATGTCACATGTTGAGTCAGCAAACCGTCACGCGGCAAAGTAGCCTCCTCCTGTAGCAAAAATGCTGTCGTACGGAACTTTTGCTCACTGAACTCTACGGACTACAGACAATGCGCCTTACCTACATTGCCAGCCTGTCGATAACGCTAGGCCTCTTCCTGATGCCGGCGTTGAGCTTCTCGCAGGAGGAGTCTCTAGTTGTATCCCAACCCAATCCGGACTCTGAGATCGCTCCGCACGTTACCAATCCCGTAACAGATGCGGCGGCGTCTAAGGTCCCCGAAATCGTGAAACTACTTCGGGAAAAAGTGAAGTATGTCTTTGTGATTTTCCAGGAGAACCGCGCTTTCGATCAGATGTTCGGTACCTTCCCGGGTGCGAACGGCTTATTCTCGCAACCCGAAAAGGACACACCTGGATTTACACAATACATTCAAGATACGGACGGGAATTTCATCACCGTTCAGCCGTTCCGGATTGGTCAGGCGGAGGACGCTTGGGACATCGATGACATGAGCCATTCCCACACGCCTCTCTTGCAGAAGATGAACATCACTGACGGAAAGGCAGCAATGGACAATTATGGTTTTGTGGAAGAAGGCCTGCACTACACGGGAGCGTTTCCTACCGAGGAAGCGAAACAGTTCGGTTACCTTACCATGGCGTATATTGACGGCGATACCATCCCGTTCCTGTGGTACTATGCCAGCCGGTTCACACTCTTTGACAACCACTTCCAAACCATTGTCGGCCCGTCGAGTCCGGACAACATATCTCTGATTGCCGGTCAGTCGGGTTCAACTCAATGGGTTAAACATCCGGCCAACGCAGTCGTTTCAGCGGGGCTTGGCGTCCCGGTTGAGGGCGATGACGATCCGATCTGGGGTTCGGCTAAAGATCCTCTAGGAAATTCAGAGAAGATGCCCGCGACCAATAGCAGCAGCCCGCAGATTAACCTCACCTTTGCTACTCTTCCGTTAACCTTGGCTGGTAATACCATTGAAACCGTCAAGGGCAACGATCTGGATGCAGGGGTCGACCAGGCCGATATTCAAGAGGACATTGCCGCTCTTGGCAAGCTGACCCAGGGAGCGGTCAATTGGCGTTGGTACGAGGAAGGGTTTACCTTCTCTGGCTACACTGGTGCTCCTGACGTGGGTGGCCTGGGCGATTACATCGCGCACCATAATGCGCCGCAGTATTTCGGCTACGTCGCTGCGAATACGACGCTCAATCAAAACCTGCAAAGCTACAACCAATTCTTTGCGGATATCAAAAATCAAAACCTCGGTTCCAGTGGTGTTTTTTACATCAAGGGTGGGTTTCAGAACCAGGATGGTCTGACTCCGCTGAATGCTGCCGGAAATAAAACCGTGGAGGCTAACTTCGTCGGAGACGATGACCATGAGGGTTATTCCGACTCGCAGCTCAGTGAAGCTCTGGTAGCGAGAGTGGTGAATGCTATCGCCAATAGTCAGTACTGGGACAATTGCGCTATCATCATCAGTTGGGATGATTCCGAAGGTACTTACGATCATGTCCCGCCAACGTTCTTCGCCCAGGATCCTAGCGGTGGAGAATTGAGCCGAGGACCTCGGGTTCCGTTGATCGTGATATCGCCGTTCGCCCAGACCCATGTGGTTTCCCATGAGGTCGGCGACACCAATGCGATCATTAAGTTTATTAATCTCGTCTTCAACTTACCTGCGCTTGAAGATTTGCCGGACGAACAGAATGCGCAGCAGGCTGGAAAACAAATCTATAACCAAGATAACCTCGGACCTACGGACGACCCGAAGAATCCGTTGAGTGGTGACCTGACTTCGGCATTCAGTATCAGGCGATTAAAAGGGCACGATGTTCTACCGGGAAGTTATGTGACGATTCCGGATGGCGATATCACGAAGCTACCACAATGGGGAACGAACCCACTTAAGAGCCACTTACACATCAAGCCGACGGATACCGGAAGGACGAATAATATTCCTAGTGACTTCAATCCCCGTCCTTCCTCACAGCCTGGCTATCCGAAAAACTGAGTATTAGTAAGGCAGCCTGTTTGTTCCTTCTACTAAAGCTCTCCGGCGAAAGCCGGAGAGCTTTTTTTGCGACTAGGTCCCGGTAGGGATCAGCTCCGTAGGAGCGAAATCTTTATAGCCATGCCGTCGCAAAATTTGGTCCAGCTCCGTAGGAGCGGCATCTATTGGGTTGCGTTGGCGGTTGGGCTCGAGTCCGCCCTTGGGCCATAAGAATTCTGGGCCAGTTCCTCAACCGCGTAACCAAAACACGACCTTACGGACGTAGGGAGCGCGCAATGCCAACGTTCCTTCGATATGCCGCTCCTACGGAGCTTCCTCCGGATTCGGACCGGCGTAGCTATAAAGATTTCGCTCTTACGGAGCTGAGTCGGGAGCTCATCCCTACCGCTGATCGCGCAGTGTTAGCACGGGGCAGTACATCCCTTTCTCTTCCCGGGTCCACCAAGCTCCCGTTTTCTGTTTTTCTTCGAGAGTGGTGAAATGATATTCGAATAACTTTGCCCGGATATACCGCGGTGGTGCATCTGGAAACGGGTTTGTTTTAAGCAAACCGATGACCGGCCGGGATCCCTGCAGCAAACGAGCAAGGAAATTAACAAACCAAGGTTCGCCTTCTACGTCTCCTAAGGCTGCGAACCAGATCTGCCAGTCTAGTCGTGGCTGGTGAGGAGCCACAATCGACGGCGCGTCGTTGACGTTTCCGGCCTGGTACTTGAACTCATACGGTTCCCAGGTGATCCCATCATTGCTTCCCTCGACGACTATTTGGGGACGAGTTGTCGTCATCACTCGGAACAAACCGTAGCTGTTGAGCGAGCGAAATCGTTCGATATGCTCGTACCAGTCTTGCAGTAATGGAGGCCAATCGCTCTGCGGGAAGAAAGATTCCCAAAGGAGTGGAGCGCTGAACGTCAATACAATGACAACCACGGGTATCAAAAGCCAAGATGGCCAGCGCAGACCCACCAGCCTCAGGGGCGGCCGATCTTTTTTTCCGAAACGCGGCCAAGCAGAATCATCGACCGACAAGACGCACAGCGTCATGGTCAGTAAATTGAAGAAACAATAATTGCCGGTAGCCGCGATTAATAACTGCAATCCAAAAATACTGGCGGCGCCGATCAGGCGAAGTCGTCCGGGGAAGAAAAGTAGAAAAGGAGCGATCAATTCGACCGCGAACATGACTACCACCGAGCCGGATTGAAACCAGCCCGGGAGTTGATTCGCCCACCAAGCCAGTGGTGTTGGCAGTGGTTGCGTCCAATAATGATAATTTAGCGCCGTCAGATTCCACCAAGACGAATCACCGCTAGTTAGTTTTACGACCCCCGACATGAACATCAGCCGGAACAAGAGCCAGCGTAAGATAAAATGAGCCCAGGGAGACATCGGCGCTTCAGATCGCCAAGATGGCAGCCAGCGTAGCGGCGCCAGAAAGATGCTAAAAAATCCGGTCTCCAGCAGGAGATAATCCCATTGGAAATTCATGAACACCTGACCGGCAACTGCGATTGAGAGATAGATTAACCAGAGCAGTACGAGGCAAAGAACCGGCACAACCTCGAAAGCGAGTAACACGCTGAGCCCGACGCCAGCTGCACACAGGATGTGAATGAACTCATCGGAAGAGTTGATCCAGAGAAGGGTAGGGCAAGCCCAGTAAGCTTGCGTGCCGAGACGATCTCTTACTTGATCTAACCATTCTGCCACCGGCGCGATGCCGTCATGGCCGATGAGTGCATCCGCTTGTACCCAAAAAGAGACAATGGCGATGAAATAGATTAACCCGAGTAACCGGAAAAATAGGTGACAAGCCCGGTAATAGGTGGTCCGCACCGGTGGCTGTTTGCCCCAGAGAAATCTGGTTAGAAGGGAAGCTAGCCCGCGATTTGCGGCTACCACACGATAAGCTGCTTCGGCGAAGAAGCCGAAGCCAGGGAGATGCTGGTAACTCCAGTAGGCCTTGTTGTTGCCGCGCGGTGCATAATTTAACGCCCGAAAGACAGCTTCCGCACCTGTGTAAACCTTGCCGTCTGGCTCGATGAGCCGGATGGCCGATTGAAAACATTCAATTGGCAAATCGCCAGCGAAACGGCCCGCGAGTGATTGAAAGGGAGCGACATCAATCTTATCGCCGAATGTGCGTTGCCACCGAACGATCCAGCGGAAACAGAACTGACAATCGCCGTCATAAATCAGAAGCGGCCGTTCCGCCGGCGGCGTACTTCGGCTTAACCGGTCGGGGCAATCAACCAGCGCGTCTGCCACGAACCCAATTAATGCGGCGCTGCCGAATGCTCAAGGGCTGGGATGTAGGGGCGTAGCGGCGTCCACTGTGAAAGGAAGGCGCTCTTGGCTCCGACTACGGATAAGACTTATACGACTTATGGGACTAATAGGGGTCGACCGACAAGTCCTATTGGTCTATAAGTCCCATAGGTCCCATCCGTTGCCGGAGCCAGAGCGCATTCTTCCAACCAGAGACGCCAACGCGCTACGCCGCTCAGATCGGCAGCGGATTTCTGTCGAATTTCTCTTGGTGCCAGTACGGGTAAATCAAAGGTACGGCACTGGCAGCGTCGAGTTTCCGAACCTGATCAGCCGTCAAGTTCCAGCCGACGGCTCCTAGATTGTCGCGTAGTTGTTGTTCGTTCCGTGCACCGATGATAATCGTGGCAACGGTGGGCCGTTGAAGCAGCCAATTGAGTGCGATCTGAGCGACCGTTTTTCCGGTTTCGCCAGCGACTTCGTCAAGCGCGTCCACAACCTTAAAAAGGTAATCGTCTGTGACCTTCGGCCCCATTTCATGCGAAAGAGCGCTGCGTTGCCGACTGACCTCGGGTAGCGGTTGCCCGCGGCGGATCTTTCCGGTTAGACGGCCCCAGCCGAGCGGGCTCCAAACCACCGTACCTACCTTCTGGTCCAGACTTAAAGGCATCAATTCCCATTCGTATTCGCGCCCCATAAGTGAGTAGTACGCTTGATGCCCAACATAGCGAGCCCAACCGTATTTTTCCGAGATGGCCAGCGATTTCATTAGGTGCCAGCCCGAGAAGTTCGAACAACCGATATAACGGATCTTACCCGCTCGAACCAAATCATCGAGCGTACTCAGCGTTTCTTCAATCGGAGTCAGAGCGTCGAATCCGTGAAGTTGAAAAAAGTCAATGTAATCGGTGCCAAGGCGGCGCAGGCTACTTTCAACCGCGTTAACAAGATGGAACCGTGACGCGCCGACGTCGTTCGGACCGGCTCCAGTCCGAAAAACCGCTTTCGTGGAGATCAGTACTTTGTCCCGGCGTCCTTTGATTGCGCCACCGAGCACCTCCTCAGATGCACCGTCGGAGTAGACATCGGCTGAATCGAACATGGTCAGGCCCGCCTCAAGGCAAATGTCGACCAATCGCGTCGCCTCTTTGACATCGGTTTCCCCCCAAGCTTTGAAAAGCTCGGTCTTTCCGCCAAATGTTCCGGTCCCAAGTGTTAGAACCGGTACGCTAAACCCTGACCCGCCAAGTAATCGGTAATCCATAATTGTTCGATGTTTATCGAACCCTTTGACTCAAAATGGCGAAACCAGCAAGCTCATTTGGCTACAATTCTTGTCGTTCTGCTAAAAAAGTGAGACAAACCAGCATTGGACAAACCATATCCATGACTGCTCCGCGAGGTTCAGCCCGCGAGTTGCAAATTTCTGCGCCTGACCCTGAAAATGACGGTCCGAAGCTCATTGATTTGCTTAGTAAAACGTTCCCTGTTAGAGCGGGCTACTGGCAGGGGGAACGAATCTGCCGGGATGGCTATCTCCTAAACAGCAACTATGATTGGATTGCCTCGCGGGTCGGAAAAATGGGTAGCGAGATAGTAACTCACTTCGGGGTTTGGAGGTTGCAAATCCGAGTGGGCCGCGCTCGAATTCTGACTGCAGGCATTGGATCAGTGGCCACTCATGGTCACCATCGGAAAAGGGGATTCTTGAGGCAGACCGCCAACGCGACTTTGGACGCCCTGCGCGGTTCCGATTACGATGTCTCACTATTGTTCGGTATTCCAAACTTCTACGAGCAGTTTGGCTATCGCCGAGCATGGACATTCTTAAATGCGACGATCGAAGCGCATGAAATCTTGAGCGAGGCGATCCCTGGGAAACTAGAGCGATGCCGTTCCGCTGCTCGAGCCGATCTAGCCGCTCTATACAATAGAGAGAATGCCAAATTAACCGGAACCGCAGTTCGTCCGGTGTTCCCATTGGGCAACCCCTTAGTTGAACCCGACGCCTATCTTTGGAAGCAACACCAACGGGTGACCGGTTTTGTATTTGTTGGGGCTAATGGAAATACGCTCGAAGTTCGATCTTGGGCTGGGGATCCTGAGGCAATCTTGGCGGTAGTTAGACGCTTAGCGAGAACGCGAGGTCTCGCTACGATTCAGTTTCGATGGATTCATTACCAGAGCAAACTTTCGCGGTTTCTGCGTCGACAGAATTGTGATTTCAAAAGCGATTATCGGAGTTCCGGTGGTCCGATGATTCGAGCCGTCTCGCTTCAACGATTTGTCAGGCGGCTCCTGCCCGAGCTCGAGCACCGCCTAAAAGAGTCTCCCCTTTCCGACTGGTGCGGTGATCTCTTGGTAGATGACAGCCAGGAAGCGGTCACACTTCGCATCAAGCCGGAAAAGATAGAGCTTTTACCTGGAGCCCGGTCAGAGAATTCCATTTCGGGTGGAGAAGCGATTGTGCAGTTGCTGTTCGGAACAGATCACCCTGAAGAGACTATTGACTTGAACGATATTCGATTGCGTGGCCAAGCTAAGTTTCTAGTTCCAGTTCTGTTTCCAAACGAGTATCCCGCCCTCAGCTTTTGGGACAGGTTTTAGGCGTGGAGCCCGCTCACCTGCGAGGCCGTTGGGACCGACGGAAATATGAAGCATATTTTATTGCCGTCTGCCCTCCATGTCGCGTTTGCTTTTTCACACACAACAGGGTGCAACTCGACCGAGTGTATAGCTAACTATCGGCGTTGCTCACCATCGGCCGCGCAAGCGAGGCAGCGCTCCAGGACATTACCCCATTACCCTCCGCGGTTTACCCTCCAGCCACGCGGCAATATTTTCGACGATTTGCTGAAACGCTTGTCCGTAAGTGCCTTCGGTGACATACCCGATGTGCGGAGTTGCCAAGACATTTGGCAAAAACCGGAACGGATGATCCGGCGGCAGCGGTTCTCTATCGAACACATCAAGCGCCGCCGCTTTGATTTTTCCTGTTTGTAACGCTGCTATCAAAGCCGCCTCCGACACAATCGGTCCGCGCGAAGTATTCACGAGATATGCTGTCGGCTTCATGAGAGTTAATTCGTGTTCGCCGATCAGGCTGCGCGTGCGGTCGCTGAGTCTCACATGGATACTAAGAATATCGGCTCGGCGGAATAGATCGTCTTTCGCCACCAGTTCCACCCCATGTTGAGCGGCTTTGTCGGCTGTCAGGTTCTGACTCCAGGCGATAACCGGCATTCTGAAAGCGGCCGCATAACGAGCCATTACCTGGCCGATCCTGCCGAGACCGAATAAACCCAGCGTTTTACCGGGCAGGTCGGTACCGATGCCTACTTGCCAACCTCCAGCTCTTACCGAAGCAGTCTCCGAATACAGGTTCCGCGTTATTCCGAGGACCAATGCCCAAGTCAGCACCGCAGTCGCATCGAAATCCGTCCCTTCAGTGCCGCTAACCACAATGTTGCGTGTTTTCGCCGCCTCAAGATCAATCGCGGCGTTGTGCATACCAATGTTAAGGATCAATTTCAGGTTGGGTAGTCGTCCGATCAGACCGGCCCCAAAACGGGTTCTTTCCCGGATTAGGACCACCGCCGAAAATGGTTCCAGGCGCGTCGCCAACTGATTGATATCGGAAACGTTGTCGTGAAAAAAAACCGTCTTTGCCGCTGGTTCGAGACTGGACCAGTTAGCGAATGATTCCGCGTTATGCTGATAATCATCCAAAACCGCGATTTTGATTGAGTCCGGCATGGGTGAGGACATCGCTCGAAGCTCCGCCAATGACAAATGACAGATTACGGATGACAAACTAAGCGCCCGATCCGGTAGGGATGAGCTCCTGCTCATCCGGGCGTTACTTCGGGAAATCAAATCTAGGTCCGGACACGAATGAGCAGGAGCTCATCCCTACCGCACCGTAATCTGCGGATAATTAATCTTTTTTAGCTAATCTGCAGATTTTTATTCGTGTCCATTCGCGTCCATTCGCGGTTGATTCTTATCTACGTGAATCCGCGTCCATCTGCGGTTGGTCTTCCAATTCGCGGTTTGCATTTGCTCGGAACTGCTTTATTCGAAGATCAATACCCATGAGCTCACAACCACTTGATGGTAAAATCGGCGTCGTTTTTGGGGTCGCGAATAAACGCAGTATCGCCTGGGCGATCGCCCAGGCCTGGCATTCAGCGGGGGCGAAGCTGATTTTCAATTATCAAGGAGAACGGCTTAAGGAGAACGTCGAAGAGCTGACGGCGACGTTTGGAGCCGATGTACCCACCTATCCTTGTGATGTTTCCAGCGACGAGCAGATCAGCGAGTTCTTCCAGAACGTCAAAAAGCATAGTGACCGTGTGGACCTCTTGCTGCATGCTGTGGCGTTTGCTCCGAAGGAAGCTTTGGAAGGCGATTTCGTTAGTACAACCCGAGACGCGTTTTTAACCGCTCACAATATCAGCGCGTACTCGCTGGTTGGCGTGGTGCGGGAGGCTGTGCCCATGATGACCAACGGCGGGTCCGTGATCTCGATGACCTATTATGGCGCGGAAAAAGTCGTACCCCACTACAATGTGATGGGGGTAGCCAAAGCCAGCCTGGAAGCCACGACGCGCTATCTGGCATACGATCTGGGTCCGAGAAAAATTCGCGTGAACTGTATCAGCGCTGGGCCGGTGCAAACCCTGGCAGCGCGCGGGATTTCCGGATTCACCTCGATGTTAAAACATTATCAAGAACGCGCGCCTCTTCGCCGTAGTTGTGAACCATCCGAGCTAGGTCAGACCGGGGTGTTTCTGGCGAGTGATGGAGCCGCCGCGATCACGGGCCAGGTGATCTATGTCGATGGCGGTTACCAGATCATCGGGATGTAAGGATAAGGTAGGGCGAACTGTGGAGCGCTGCCTCGCTTGCGAGGCCGTGGTGAACAGGGAAACGGCGTAAATTGAGGCCCTGCTGTATCCAGCGCTCCTGTTGCTTACCCAGACAGGCGCTGTTGAGATTACGAGATCTGGTCTTCGCAAGGTGAGGTGGCCCGGATCTTCGAGGGGACACCACATAGTGTAGCGCGTGGAAGGGTGGTGTAACGGTTTTCACCCTGCTCACCACGGCCTCGCAAGCGAGGCAGCGCTCCACGGGTGTCGCCTCTGGAATCCCCTAACGAAACCCTGCCTTTAGTTCGAGCCGTACCTATCGTAGCTTGTCGGGTTCCATTGCTTCCGATGCACATTTTTGATGAGTTGATTGCCGCTGTTGGCCCTGATGTTATCTCGCGCGACCAGGTAAAGCGTAAGGACTATAGCGGCGATAAATGGTTCGCTGCCCATCTCCCGGACTTGGTGGCAGAACCGACCAATGCCCAGCAGGTCGCCGCGATCCTGCGGATCGCGAACCGGCACCGAGTACCGGTGACTCCAAGAGGAGCTGGTTATGGTTACGTCGGTGGATGCGTTCCTGAAGAAGGTGGGATCGCTTTGTCGCTGATCCGAATGAACCGGATCAAAGAACTATCGGTTCCCGATGGAGTTGCCGTGGTGGAGCCAGGCGTTATCACTGGTGACTTACAAGCTGCGGCCCGCCATGCCGGGATGTTTTATCCCCCGGATCCAGCAAGTTTCAGGAACAGCTCGATCGGAGGAAATATCGCGACTAACGCAGGCGGCCCTCGCTGTCTGAAATATGGAGTGACCCGACATTACATACTAGGGCTGGAGGTCTTGTTAGCAAACGGCACCATCGTCCGGGTCGGCGGTAGAACCATGAAAAACAAGACGGGGTTCGACTTAGTCGGTCTTTTTGTCGGCTCTGAAGGAATGTTAGGCATTGTCACCGAAGCGACTATCCGGCTGATACCGCTGCCGCCAGCTAGGGCTTCTATTTCGGCTAGCTTCCGTGAAATCGAAGACGCGGCCGAGGCGGTTCAGCAGATTCTTAGGGGCGGTTTCTTGCCATCGGCATTAGAGATTGCGGATCGCTTCACCTTAGAATCGGCCCGGAAACATTTAGGTCATCAGATCGTTCCCGCCGGGAACGCGCATCTGCTGGTGGACTTGGATGGACAAGAAAAGTCGGTCCAGAGTGAGCTGGCTATCCTGGAATCGCTGGTGAAAAAGCTAGGCGCTCTCAGCATCGACACCGCATTTGGGGAGACCGAATGCGAGGCGCTGTGGGACTTACGGCGCGGATTCTCTGAATCGCTCAAAGCGACTGGATTAACTAAGTTGAACCAAGATGTGACCGTGCCTCGCGGCCGTCTAGTTGATCTGGTAAAATTTGCGGCCGACCTGCAAAAGCGATCCGGATTCCCTATCGCCTGTTTTGGCCATGCCGGGGACGGTAACATTCATGTCAATGTGATGGTGGCCGATCCTGAGAAGCCCGAGAACCACCAACGAATGGACGAGACTCTGGACTCGCTGTTCGAACAAATCATCGCTTGGGGTGGAGCTATTACCGGCGAACATGGGATCGGGTTGGCGAAAAAACGTTGGTGGCCACAAGCGGTTTCGCCGGAAAACCTCGCGCTTCACCAGACCGTTAAATCTGCCTTGGACCCAGGGCGGATTCTGAATCCGGGGAAGTTTCTGTAGACGGCAGGGATGAGCTCTTGCTCATCCGAGTTTATCGTTCTCGTACTCGTCGTCGTCCTCGATATTTTTTTCCAGCGTTGTCGAACTCGGATGGACTTGATCTTCGTGAAGACTTCGCGGTTGGCGACATCAGTCCTACAAATATGGCTATTCGAGCACGAGGACGCCGACGAGGACGAGGACGATGTGCGGACGAGCGGGAGCTCGTCCCTACCGTATTAAGAGCTGTTGAACCGCGCCCTTTCTTGCTTTAACTGAACGTCGGTATCACCCCCTTTAACAAGTTCTCGCCCTTTACACCCAAATACGGAATTCACGGCCTTCATCCTCGAGCTGCTCCCAAAGTAATCAGTAATCAGTCGGAAAATGGCGATAAATTCACTGATTACTGACCTACTGATTACTGATTATTTTGTGGCAAGTTCGACGACGACTTTAAACTAACTAAATGAGCGCCCTTCTTGGCATCGATCTCGGCACTTCAAGTGTAAAGGTGGTCGTCTATTCGACCGCTGGAAAAATTCTCGGTCTGGGATCGGCCGAGTACCCGATTTTGACCCCGCAGCCTGGTTGGGCGGAACAGGACCCGGAACATTGGTGGTCGGCGACGGTGCAGGCCGTGCAAAGCGCTCTGAATGCCGCAGGTCAGCCGGAAGTTCTGAGCATCGGTTTTTCCGGGCAAATGCACGGCCCGGCTATCCTGGACAAACAGAGCCGGCTGTTAGGGAACGCTATTATTTGGGCGGATCAACGGAGTGGCCCGGTGTTGGCCGAGATTGAATCCCTGGTCGGGAAAGAGCGTCTCGCCGAAGTCTGCGGAACCGCGCCGGCCGCAGGTTTTCTCATTGCGACGCTCAAATGGTTGCAGCGATATGATCCGACCCGTTTAGACAAGATCGGTGCGATCCTTCTGCCTAAGGATTATGTCCGCTTTAAGATCACGGGAGAAATCGCCACCGATGCGAGCGACGCGGCTGCGACCGGCTTGTTCGATGTCGCCAGAAGAACCTGGGCCTGGGAAATAATAGAGATTTTGGGTCTGCCGAAAACGATCTTCCCACCGGTTCGTGATTCGGCGGAAGTTTGTGGACAGCTGTTGCCCGGTCCAGCCACGGAACTAGGACTTAAGCCGGGCGTACCGGTTGCCGCCGGTTCAGCCGATCAACCGGCTCAGGCGGTCGGCAACGGATTGATCGAGCCCGGCCAGGGATCGGTAACGTTGGGGACAGGAGGCCAAGTGTTTGTGCCACTAGCGGCTCCGGTCTTTGATTCTCAGGGCAGGTTACACACCTTTTGTCATGCCCTGCCTTCGCGCTGGTATTTGCTGGGCGCGATGCTCTCAGCCGGGATGGCCCTTCGCTGGGCCCGGCAGGTGCTGCGGTGCGATCAAGTCTCTTACCGGGAGCTGGATCAGATGGCGGAGGCAGTGCCAATCGGCGCAGAAGGATTGGTCTTTCTGCCTTATCTTGTGGGTGAACGCTCGCCCCTGATGGATCCTCAAGCGCGAGGTACCTTCGCAGGTCTCACTCTCCGGCATGATACCGGACACTTGATTAGAGCAGTTTTGGAAGGGATCAGCTTTGCCATGCGCCAGATTATTGAGACAATCGAAGAGACCGGCGTGCGCATGGATTGTTGGGTCGCTTCCGGGAATGGCTTAGGAAGCACGCTCTGGCGGCAAATGGTGGCGGATACGCTGAATCGGCCTTTGTTGCGAGGCGAAGACGCCAACTCCGCCGAACGCGCCGGAGTCGGCGCCGCCATTCTCGGCGGAATCGCCGCCGAGGTCTTGGGCGGGTTTAAAGAAGCGCAGTCTTTCGCGCCTCGGTTCGATGAAGTAACTGAACCAGATCCAGCTCGGGTTGAAGCCTACGACCGGGCATATGCTCGCTTCAAAGAACTTTACCCGCGGTTGAAGGAGTGGTTCTAGGAAGCGACACCTAGTGGAGCGCTGCCTTGCTTCTCTCGGTAGGGACGAGCTCCCGCTCGTCCGGGTTTGTCGTTCTCGTACTCGTCGTCGTCCTCGTCCTCGATACCGCGTATTTTGTCCCATCGTTTTCGAACAGCCGATGGAGCTAAGCTTCGCGAAGTCTCCTCGATTTGCGACATCAGTCCTGCTAACCTGGCTATTCGAGGACGAGGACGACGACGAGTACGAGAACGATACACCCCGGATGAGCGGGAGCTCATCCCTACCGCATCTATCCCTTCCGTTGGTGCAGCACCTTGAATGCGGTTCCAGCTCCTTGCTCCTCCAACGTAAACAAGCCCGCAGCGTCGGCTCGTTTTAGCGCATTCGGATTCCGGCGCTCGACGAATTCTCGTTGCGTGAGGTAATCGACGGTTTTGAGAGCGAGACTCTCACCCCAAGCCTGTAAATCAACGAAGTTAACATCGGCCGTGATGTCCTGGTAACCGGCACGGCGCAGGATGTTGGCGCCTTCGATTCGCTCTTGTCGGAAATAACCACGAACTGTTCCAGCCGGTCGCCGGTAATAGATCTCCTCGGGCTGTCCGCCGTAGTCGATGGTCAAGATTGCGCCCGTGTCGAGTTGAGCCGACACACTTGCTAACCATTTGTGGAAGCTCTCGTGGACTTCGATCGTTTGTCCGACGGCAAAACCGGCATCCAACGCGCTGCAGGCTACGGAGATCGGGGCTGGGGATAATTCTTGCCCCCATTGATCATCATCGTAGCGGAGATAAATATCGGCCCAACCGGATTCCAATCGAACCAAGCGACGGCATGGGAACGCATCCACAAACTCGTTCGAGATAATAATCGCTTTCCCATGCGCCTCCTGCAGCGCCGCTTCCATCGAGTCGAGCAATCGAAATCGGCGCCGTCTGCTTAGTGACTTATCCAAAATGGCTGACTCTGGTCGGAGATCGATCCCGAAATAGCGAACCCGGTTCCAAGGGCGCATTTGCGAAAGGATAACTTTTGCCAGTGCTCCGGTCCCCACGCCCGGCTCGATGATGATGAGGCGATCAAATCCCAGATGTTTTGCTTCCGCTATCAACCAATGGAATACCGCTTTCCCCAACTCGGGACTAAGCGTCGTGGATGTGGAAAAATCGCCTGACTTTCCGATTCCGCCGATTCGACGGGTGTAATAACCGTGAACCGGATGGAACAACGCCAGTTCCATAAAACGGTCAAACCGCAGGCGGCCGCCTTCACTCTTGGCGATTTCAGCCAGCCAGCTAGCCATAATGTTGTCGACGATTCCACATCCCATTCAACCTAGGGGCGGCATCGGGTTTGTCCGGCGGAAAGTCGACTCTCGGTTTTGTCCCGAAGGGACGTAAGGACTCAGCCAGGGGTTTTAACCCCTGGTTAACCGTCCAATGTGCGCCTGCCCTGAAGGGGCGGAAGAAAATTTGTGAGCAAAATATGCGCCGAGGAACAAGGCGTGGATTTCATATCTTCCTACCGCCCCTTCAGGGCGGGTTAGTCTTTTTTCGCCGCCAGGGGTTAAAACCCCTGGCTGAGTCCTGTCATCCCTTCGGGATGGGCTCCGCGCGCAAAGCCGAGCTCACTCTCAAGAGAACTTCGGATAAAAATCCGAGAGATCGGTCAGGCTCACCACAAATTCTTTTAGCAGCCGGACACAGCTATCTACGTCGCGCAAATCGACCATCTCAACAGTCGAATGCATGTACCGCAGAGGAATCGAAATGAGAGCGCTGGGAATTCCTTGTTT
>Ga0207129_1026_pt2 | contig 33709 bp, 38 predicted proteins | sample Alteio_BWMinHeat_15_FD_153517 | JGI IMG/M metagenome (GOLD analysis project Ga0207129, IMG submission 153517) | Enriched cells from forest soil in Barre Woods Harvard Forest LTER site, Petersham, Massachusetts, United States -... | ecosystem: Environmental > Terrestrial > Soil > Temperate forest >... | reverse complement strand
TTTTCTATCAGCAAGGGTCCGCAATTTGTATTATCGTTTGCGTTTTGTTGTAAACTTTTTTTGTATATTTCTCCGCTTATTTGACAAGAAGTTAAATTTGCTAAACGCAATTGCAACATAATATCCACGAATCGACTATCGTCTTCATCGTTTTCCTTGCTATTAAAATAAGTTATGTAAGTGATTTCATTTTGCGTTAATTTTAAATGCACACCAATCCAATGTCCCCCTATCTCAATAGGAACCAATAGCTCAGTCACAGTAGCTTTTCTTTGAGGACCTTGGAGATATGATTTAACAATATCTCCCACTTGATTATTGGGCAGATTGCTAGTGAGCGTCGCAGCTGCTAATACACCCACATAAGAGAACCGCTGTACACGAGCCGTTAAAATAGCCTGGATATCCATGTCGGTATAGCAATATTGTGAATTAACCACTGGTTGTGATGGTGGCTGTGCACTTTGTGTGATTATGGGTGATGGTACTGCTAGGCTTGCTGTTATAGCAGGTGTTGGTATTTCTCTTGCAGGTGTTTCTTCTTGATCTAATAAAGTCAAATGCTCGTCTCGCCGTAATTTTTCTTCCATTTCCTCTAGTTGCGATACAACATGGATATGTCCGCAATCTTCATGAAATTCTTTCGATCTTTTAATGAATTCTTTTTGTAGTTCTAAAATAGCAACTCGTTCTGCTGGGTTTCTTGAATGACGAATCGTCAAGGCATCCATACAGGAAAATATTGTTTTTAAATCACGATAACCTTGCTGAGAGTAAAGAAAAACATTTTGGAATTCTTTCAATTGCTCAAATGGCAAATAAAGTACGACAGGATGTAGCAAGTTATCTCTCATCAATTGATAGCAATGATGATGTGAGCAAGCAACCAGTAATGCGGTAAAAAAGTCACATTTAGATTGGCTACTAATTAATTGTTTTAACAATTTAGCATTAGTATTAGCTAAGAAAGCGGTGACTTGTTTTTCTATTCCTAACCTGTCTAAGCTAGCAGCAAGGTCAATATCGCGGGGTGGTATATGTTGTTTTCTAATGGCATTGATCGTATGACGCCGACGTGACGCGCGTCGCTGGTTATCGATTTGAGGTAATTTATGTCCATCAGGTAGCTGTTTGCCTTGAATATGTAAGATTGCTATTAATTCCTCCAACTCTTGGTTTGCAATGGCATTAAAAATAGGATCATCATGATCATTGACTAATATCTGAGAACGCGTTGCATGAGTAGAACGCCTAACAGAGGTACGATGATCGGATTGTTGTGATGTTCGCCGCGATGGCTGACTACGTACAACGTGAGCGACGGATTGATTGCGAGAAAACTGTCGTCTAACTTCAGTATTTTGAGCATTTTCCATAGGCTCGTAAGACTCATCAGACTCGTCGGCAACGTCTCCGCCCAGTTCTACAACATACTCTTTTTCTACTGCTGAAGGCAATAAGCTAAAATGATGATTTAATTTTTCTTGTAGATGCGATGGGAGATAGTGAATGTCACCTATGCTGTCGATGAGCTTTTGTCGCACCTCACGCAATTCCTCGGCATAATCCTTAAAACTAACAATAAACACATCGAACAAGTGTGCTGCTAACGAAGGATGCAAGAAAGGACCTGCAATGGCAGCTTCTGCTAAAGGTTTAATGAACTTACCTATCTCAACAGGAATCGGTTGACACAAAGAGGCAATTGCTTGCAATGCCATACCGCCATCAAGCGCTTTGCTGGTTAAGGTAGCTTGTGAATTATCGATGCTAGTCAGTTTACTGAGGAGCTCAACCATTATTTCTGTAATGACATTACCCTCTAGGCAGCCTGCTTTAGCTAAATTCCCTAGACCATATAGGCTCATACCAATTCCCTGAGTATTTAAATCAGGTAGATCCTTTAACTTACCTAAGAGCTTATTAACGTGTGTTGCATCAATCTTGCCTTTTAGACATCCCGCTTTAGCTAAATCTCCTAAGCCATATAGGCTCATGCTAATTCCCTGATTATCTAAGTCAGGTAGTTCTATTAAGTTACTTAAGAGCGAATTAACTAGCTTTGCATCAATCTCACCTTTTAGACGTCCCGCTTTAGCTAATTCCCCTAAACCATACAAACTACTGCTAATGTGCTCAACACGTAAGTTCGGTCGCTTTATTAGTTCTATAAACCTACCTAAGAGCGAATTAACTTTCGTTGCATCAATCTCGCCGGTTACACAGCCTGCTTTAGCTAACCCCCCTAAGCCATGTAGGCTCATACTAATTCCCTGAGTATCTAAATCAGTTAGATCTATTAACTTACCTAAGAGCGAATTAACTTTCGTTGCATCAATCTTGCCATTTAGACAGTTCGCTTTAGCTAACTCCCCTAAGCCATGTAGGCTCATACTAATTTCCTGAACACCTAAATTAGGTAATTCCATTAACTTACCTAAGAGCGAATTAACTTTCGTTGCATCAATCTCGCCGGTTAGACATCCCGCTTTAGCTAACCTCCCTAAGCCATGTAGGCTCATACTAATTCCCTGAGTATCTAAATCAGTTAGATCTATTAACTTACTTAAGAGCGAATTAACTTTCGTTGCATCAATCTTGCCGGTTAGACATCCCGCTTTAGCTAACCTCCCTAAGCCATGTAGACTCATACTAATTTTCTTAGTATTTAAATCAGGTAGATCTATTAACTTACCTAAGAGCGTGTTAACTAGCGTTGCATCAATCTTGCCTTTTAGACGGCGCGCTTTAGCTAACTCCCCTAAGCCATGTAGGCTCATATTAATTTCCTGCGTATTTAAATCAGGTAGATCTATTAACTTACCTAAGAGCTCATTAACTCGTGTTGCATCAATCTCGCCGTTTAGACAGTTCGCTTTAGCTAACTCCCCTAAGCCATATAGGCTCATATTAATTTCCTGCGTATTTAAATCAGGTAGATCTATTAACTTACCTAAGAGCTCATTAACTCGTGTTGCATCAATCTCGCCGTTTAGACAGTTCGCTTTAGCTAACTCCCCTAAGCCATATAGGCTCATATTAATTTCCTGCGTATTTAAATCAGGTAGATCTATTAACTTACCTAAGAGCTCATTAACTCGTGTTGCATCAATCTCGCCGTTTAGACAGTTCGCTTTAGCTAACTCCCCTAAGCCATGTAGGCTCATACTAATTCCCTGAGTATTTAAATCAGGTAGATCTATTAACTTACCTAAGAGCGTATTAACTAGCGTTGCATCAATCTTGCCTTTTAGACATCCCGCTTTAGCTAACTCCCCTAAGCCATACAAATTATTCCTAATATACCAAGCACATAAATCCGGTCGTTCCATTAGTTTTATAAACTTACCTAAGAGCGTATTAACTAGCGTTGCATCAATCTTGCCATCTAGACATCCTGCTTTAGCTAACTCCCCTAAGCCATATAGGCTCATACTAATTTCCTTAGTATTTAAATCAGGTAGATTTATTAACTTACCTAAGAGCGTGTTAACTTTCGCTGCATCAATCTTGCCTTCTAGACATCCCGCTTTAGCTAATGCTCCTAAACCACAAAAACTATTGCTAATATTCTGAGTACATAAGCCCGGTTGTTCCATTATTTTTATAAACTTACCTAAGAGCGTGTTAACTTTCGCTGCATCAATCTTGCCGGTTAGACGGCCAAATTTTGCTAGATTCCCTAGACCATTTAAAAAATTAGACATAGATTTGCATTTCGCATAGCAAATTTCTTCTAGAAAAAATTTAAAATTATATGCAGAAAGCGAAACGTCGCTAAATTCTACTAATTGCCCTGCGTTATAAATCAAAAAAGAAATTTTTTCATATTTATCTTTATTTTTTTTATTATTTTTATTATTTTGAATTTGCTTCATCCAATCTGAAATGAGATATTGCTTTGTGCAAGCTTGATTGAAATGTTGAAAGACAAAGCTTGTTATCTTAAAAATAGTTTTATAGAGCAGAGTATCTTTATCTTTATCTAAATCTAACTTATATTTTTTTACATATATCGTAAGCTGTCTAAGAAGATCTTCACACTCAATTATCAGTAAAGATTTATTCTGTTTATTAGTAATTAATCGATTACACCGATCAATCACGTCCTCGTCTTTTCCAGATTCAAGGTACAAATCGACTTCGATTTTTTGTTTTTTATCTCGATTGTGATCATCATCGGAATATGAGCGTGGCCTTTTCACTCCTGATCTATCGTTATCGTTATGGGTATGGTGGCGACCTTTCATGGTTTTTCTCGTTAGTTGATTTTTGTGAGCTGAGCATTCTAACTGATTTTTTTCCCCTTCTCTTATCAAATTAAATATATATATTTTTTTAGATTTCTTTTGTTATAAAGGCGGGATTTTCTGTGGATTACTGTTAAAAACTTTATATTTTCAACTAGTTACAAAGATATTATCCTGTGGAAAACTTTTAGTGAGGCCAGTCGCAGATTGTGGATAACTTGACTCGACTTGCAGGTCGAGTAACCATTCCCAACTTATTCACAGCTTACAAGAAGGGTTATGCATGAGCTTATCAACAGCCGATTGGACGTTAGCGCAATGGATGTTGCATATGCAGGCGGTGCATGCCACACGAGTGCAATTGGGACTCGAACGCGTGCGCATGGTCGCAAGCGATCTTGATTTGCTCAAGCCTGGCGCAACGGTGATCACGGTAGGTGGGACGAATGGTAAGGGATCAACAGTTGCTGCGCTTTCTACGCTTTATATGGCGGCAGGGTTTAAAGTAGGGGCGTTCACCTCGCCCTATCTTTTTCGCTACAACGAAGAAATTGCCATTAATGGCGTACCTGTAACAGACCAGACGCTGTGTGAAGCGTTTACGGTGATTGAAGCAGTGAGAAAAGGCAGACCGCTCACGATTTTTGAGTATGGCTTATTAGCGGCGCTGTGGATTTTTAAAAATCAGCCTTTAGAGGTGATTGTGTTAGAAGTAGGCTTAGGTGGCCGATTGGATGCCGTGAATATTATCGATGCTGATCTTGCGGTGATTACCAGCATTGGTATTGATCACACGGAGTGGCTGGGTGATACGCGCGAGAAGATTGGTTTTGAGAAGGCCGGTATTATGCGACCTAAGCAATGGGTAGTGTGCGGTGATACCGATCCGCCCGTGAGCCTGCTCAATCACGCGAAGCAATTAGGTACGCGGTTTTACCAGCGAGGGAAGGATTTTTGGCATGAAGAGGGGAATACGGTCTGGTCGTGGCATGATAACAGGACTGATTACCATGACTTGCCCTACAACACCCTCACAACCGCCAACATGGCAACCGCGCTCATGGCGGTGACGTTGCTACAACCCCGGTTGCCTGTGTCGCTCACGGCGATTAAAAATGGCTTTAGCCAAACACAATTGCCAGGCCGGATTCAGGTGTTGGATAAAAATGGCATAGAGATCCATGATGTTGCTCATAATCCCGATGCAGTTCGCTTACTCGCAAGCTTCCTCGCAAAAACTCCTGGTGCAGGTAACACGATAGCTGTCTTTTCGATGTTAAGAAATAAAGACATCGCAGGCAGCATTGCTGCGATTCAATCGCATGTTGACGAATGGTTTATTGCTGAATTGGCAGCCGAGCGTGCTGCGCATCGCGAACAGTTGTTAGCGGCTTTCAAACAACAAGCCATTAGCCGTGTCATGGTTTTTGATGATATGGTGTCAGCTTACCAAGCAGCGAAACGAAAGGCAGGACCTGATGATAGACTAGTGGTCTTTGGGTCATTTTATGTCGTAGCAGCTGTTCAAGCCTTTTAAAGGAGAATCAATCATGAATCAGCAAAATGTAACGACATCAGGTGAAAGGCTTAAGTATCTTCGCGCCCTTATTCGCGTGAGCCGTACCTATCTTCAAAATAAATATGATTTGCCAGAAGTCACTCTGAAGTCTTGGGAAAATGGCACAACAAAACTCTCACAAATGGGGGCTGCGCGTTGTGTTGAAATGTATCGCGAAGAAGGTTTGATTGTAAGTGCCGACTGGATTTTAGATGGAACGGGGCTTGATCCAAAACAGTCTGTTGCGATTAGCCATTATTTTGCACAACCTACCGATAAAATACTTTCGACGGAAGAGGATGAAGTATTAATGCTTCGAGACGCGAATAGATTTAAAGAAAGTCACGCAGACGCAGTTGTTATGGTGGTATCAAATGATGATATGTTACCGTTTTATCATCCAGGCGATTATGTTGCTGGAAAAATGCGCTATGGCGATGCTGTTGAAACAGTCATTAATAAAGATTGCATTGTTTATTTGAAAAACGGATCGCGATTTTTCAGAAGAGTAATTAAGAATAGCATAGGTGGTTATAACTTAACTTGCTTAAATCCTTATGGCGAGACAGCTGAGCCTGTTCTCTATAATGTGGTGATAGAGAGCGTGGCGCCAGTAATTTGGTATCGACGGAAAGATGATTAGGTTATTTTAAAACAATTTTTGATAAAAAACATGTTGCTTCTCTTTCAATAAGCTGCATTAAATCTGATTTAATGATACGAATACCATAGTGATATCGTTTAATAAAATCAAACGCATCGAATCTTGAAAACCCTGTGCCAAGCGTTATCATGTAATTAAATTTTGGGAATCGCTGCATCAGAACAACACCATCTTTAACGCCCATTTTTGTTCTTTGTCGCATAATTTCTTTTCCAAAATTATCGATAAAATCTATTTCAGCAAAAGGAATAATGTTTCTGTTTGTGCATAAAGTAACACGACGTATGGGATCATAATCAGCATACTGGTTAGCTGTAAAATGTTGCTGCCATTCTGGTAGTGACATCAAAGAGATGCTTTTCCTATCAACAGTATTTTGTACGCCAATTGCAAAATAATCGATTTGTGGGATATCTAGCGAATCAATATAGTTAAAAAAAGTCTGTTTAGTGGTATCGTTAATAATCGGTGAATAGCTAGTCATGATGATGTCCTGCCTCTCAAGGCGGTCGTGCTAGATGATGATTATACCGTTTGCGAACTCTTTTTAAAGAAAAATGTAGCAATGAGTGTGATAATAGAGGCAAACATGAGGTAATAAACGGACGCTGTTTTGCTACCCGTTGTATTTAATAGAAAAAAACCAATGATAGGAACAATGCCGCCAAAAACACCAAAGCAGAAATTGAAGGCGAATGAGAATATTGTACAACGGGTTGAAGGTTTTAATAATTCAATCAAAAGACCAGGAGTTGTTGCAGCATTCAGTGTCGTTAATAATGCGAAGGCACATATGAAAATAGTAGCAGATTGTGAATAAATAATCCCATGCATGATAGGTAAGCTTAAAAATAAAAACAAAATGCATGATAAGCGGGCTATTTTAAGGCCACCAATTTTATCCGCAATTAGCCCTAAGATGGGGACGATTAAAAGTCTTACCAAAAGGAATAATGAATTGTCGCTAAGGATAGATGAGACATTAGTTGTAGATAGACTGCTTAAATAAGTGGGCAAGAACATGAATGCGTAATAGAAAGCTGTTGCTGGTAAAAGAACAAGGCCAAATGAGATAAAGTAATCCTGGCGTTGCGTTTTGTAAGAAACAATGAGAGGGTTGTCGTGTTGGGTTTTTATTTTTGACGTTGCTTGAAATATAGCGGTTTCTTGCATATTTCTTCGCATGAAATAGGTGGTAATGCCGATAATTAATGAAATTAAAAAAGCAAGGCGCCAGCCAAATGATAATAAATACTCAGAAGAAAATAATTTATGCCAAGCTGTTGCAATAGTTGCAGCTAAAAAAATACCACCACTACCTGTGCAAGATCCAATACTACCTAAAAAATAAATGCGTTTGCGGCTAGTTGATTCGCACAAATAAACAATATTATTTGCATATTCGCCGCCTATGCAGATGCCTTGTAATAGTCTTAACACAATAAGTGTGATTGGTGCGAGCAGACCTATTTGTTGATAAGTGGGCAACAATGCGAAAATAAAAGTGGGAAGCATAATGAGTAGGGGTGTTAGCTTTAAACTTCGTGTTCTCCCATGTTTATCGCTGAGATAACCAAATAGTAGTGAACCGATAGGTCTTGCAAAAAATCCTATGGCAAGAACAGAAAAGGTTTTCAGTAACCCGACATCAGGTGTTTTGCTCGGAAAATAAAGTGTAGCAATGAGCGGTGCGAAAAAACCATAAAGGGCAAAATCATACCATTCCAGCACACTGCCGAGACTACTAGCGACCCTGTCTTTTATTTTTCGCATAAACCTTTTTGATCTCGTTCTGCAAAGACTTCTTTAGCTGTATTGACGCCATTTAATGCTGCAGGAAAACCTGCATAACCTGAAATATGCGTCATGATATCGATCACTTCCTGACGAGTAATACCGATATTAAGTGCACAATTGATGTGATAGGCCAGTTGAGGTTTGGCATTGCCAAGTGTTGCCAATATCGTTATGGTTAGCATTTGCTTTGTTTTTAAATCCAATCCCTTGCGAGAGTAAAGGTCACCGAAAACAAATTCCAAAACATATTGCGCAAGGTCAGGAGCGACTTTTCCCAGGCCTTTCAATACACCCTGATCGGCGCCCTCCATTAACGTATTGATTTTTTGTGAACCTCTTTCAAAACGCTCAGATGTCATGACGATACTCCTATAAATTATCCCATAATAGATAAAAAATATTGACAATAACCATAAAAGGGTAATATTATGCAGGCTGATTATCTTGCTTGTATGGTACATGCCTATAAACAGATATCAAGAGATAATTAATAACTTCTTACAGATATTGCAAGCATGAGGGAAATATGTCGACACAAGAGAATGAATGTGATGAAGTCCATGCCCCTGAATATGATGAGGCGTTGATGTGCTGCGCACGGAATGATGCGTTAGGAGCGAGGGATAAGCTTTTAGTGGCTATTAGAAAGGGTGATCAGCAAGCGGCCGCTTTTTATCAAGAATTGGTGGATAGCAAGTTAGTTCCGGTAGGCCCTGGCGTTGATTAGCAACAACCATCGCGGGGTCATTGGGTTCATTTCGTGTATACTCTGTTTTGGTTGAACGATAAGGATGACAGCATCATGAATCAATTTGACATCAAACAAGAAGTATTAATGGCTGAAAAAAGGATTAGACCGCACATTAAGCAAACCTATCTTGATTATTCCGTTGCACTGAGTCACGCAACAAAAGCAAATGTATTTTTGAAATGCGAAAATTTGCAATATACAGGTGCTTTTAAAGCGCGTGGTGCATTCAATAAATTATTGAGCTTAACACCTGCAGAGCGTGAAAAAGGGGTGGTTACTGCATCATCAGGTAATCATGGCGCTGCTGTTGCGTTTGGTTTAAATAAATTAAAGATAAAAGGCGTTGTTTTTGTTCCTGAAAATGCCTCTTCTACTAAAGTGGATAACATACGCAATTATACCAATGATTTGAAATTTTATGGCACAGATTGCAGTCAAACCGAAATGCATGCTTTGGCCTATGCAAAACAACATAACATGATTTATGTGTCACCTTATAATGATCTGCAAGTGATTGGTGGTCAGGGGACGATTGGTTTAGAAATCACGAATCAACTGGATGTGATTGATGCTGTTTTTGTACCTGTAGGTGGCGGTGGACTTATTTCAGGTATTGCGGGTTATTTAAAAGCAGTCAATCCGGCGATTCAAATGATTGGCTGCTTGCCGCTCAATTCACCCGTGATGGCGGAATCCGTTAAAGCAGGGCATTTAATTGAAATGGAAACCCTGCCAACAATATCTGATGCAACAGCAGGTGGTTTGGAACCAGGTACGATTACTTTCGATATTTGTCGGCAATGGGTTGATGAATACATTTTAGTTTCTGAAGAAGAAATTAAAAATGCAATTGTGAGTATGATCAAAACACAGCACCTTTTAATTGAAGGTGCACCAGGGGTTGCGCTTGCTGCGCTTTTTAAGGAAGCGGCGAGATTTCAGGGGAAGAATGTGGTGATTGTGTTGAGTGGGGCTAATATTAGTGTTGAGACGTTGAAATCAGTTTTGTGTTAGAGGGATGAGGTGGCCTCAATAAATGAGGCCACTCAGGCGTATATTTATGCTCTCATTGTAGGAATTAAATCTGGCTCTATATCTTTGCCAATTTCAACGGTGATTTTAGCATCAATGGGTAGTTGCGGATTAAGCTCGTTGCACCTTTCTAAATATTCAATGACAACTTTTCGAATTATTTCTAATCTTTCCTCATTAGTCGTTGTGGTATTATCAATATTTAATTCTTTTTTCCTAACAATCTCTATCAATTCTGGATAATGACCTATAACCAAATGGCCAAGAGTATCTTTATTTAGCAGATCTAATTTTCTTAACCTAATAATTTTTTCAGGAAAGAAATTGACGGTGAAGAATAAGGGGTCTGCATTGTGCATCTTGGCTAATGTCTCCAAATTGGTTTGAGTTAAAAGGCAAGGAGTAGCGGATTTTAATGCAGGAATAATTGATAAATATGATGGATGGGGAAACCAAGGGAAGCCTTGAGGATCTCTGAAAATCATTGAGCAGTTTTCATCATTCAAAAGCTTAGCTTCAGCTAGTGATTTTAATGCATATAAAGTTGACATTGAATTATGATAAACTTGCCATTCCCTGTCCTGTTTTGATCCCCATGCTAAGAGTTGGGGTGCCAGTATTATATTTTTTATTAAGCTATCAGATTGCCAACAATTATTAAGCTGTAATAGTTCTTGAACATTTTGTATGTTGCCACATATTTCGTTGTGTTTACTTTGAAAAAGACGTTGACTCATAAGGCTGATCCTATTTTTTTATTAAAAGCCAGATGAAGAGTATCAATATTTTTTTTGATTTGTCAAATCGCGTGTTAATTATCTTTCTTGTGCGCACCATCAACATAAAACCATTTATTATTTTCTCGTCGAAATTCACTCAATTCATGTAACACTTTATTTTTGCCCTGTTGTGAGAAATGAGCAATAAATTCAACCTGCCCCTTTTCACCAACCATAGAAGAGAAAATAACCTCTAATTTAAGCCAATTCACTGCTTTCGCCCATTTGCGAGCAGCGACGGGATCAAAATGATCTAATGCGGGTGATTTCATTGTGTGAGCAATATAATGAATATTTGCTTTTGTATAAGCGGTATAACGTGATCGCATCAATTCTTCGGGGGTTGCTGGCAAGCATTTTTGCTCGATGAAAACGCCACAGCATGAAGTGTACGCTTTTCCTGAACAACAAGGGCAAGAGATGATTTTCATATAGGGCAAACCTTACATCATACGTTTCATAAATGAATCAAATAAAGGAACGGTAAAAGTTGTTTCACCATGTGCTGGGCTATAAATTAAACCTTTATTGATGAGCTGATCGCGAATGGGTCCAACATCAGTTACTTTTTTCCCCAATTGTTTTGCAATTTGACCAGAAAGTGCAATGTTCGGACCGAGTTCTGCCATTGCGCGTAAATAATGTCTTTGTGCTGAGGTTAACTGATCAAAACGCACTCGAAAAAAACTCGCATCAAGATCAGCGATGGCATGAATCGTAGCTTCTTTTGCATCCTTTTCAGTAATAGGGGATGTTTTTGCAACGTCCCAAGTATGTTTACCCCATTCTTGAATAAAATAAGCATAACCTTGTGTCTGTCGCAAAATTTCTGTTAAGGCAGGAGCAGTGTAACAAATATCTAGTTTTTTTGCCGGTATAACCAGTGCTTGTTTTGCTGCGTTAAGATCGAGTGGGCCTATTTCAGGAAATTCAAATAACCGTTCTGCATAGGTTTTTGCCTTTCCCATTTTAGCGCGAATCTGAGGTAATCCAGCTGCCATCATTGTAATGGGCAAGAGATCTTGAGCAGCGACATGAAGTGCCATGATCAATGCTGCTAATTGTTTTTCATCAAGTACTTGCAGTTCATCAATAAATAAAACCACAGCTGTTTTTTTTTCCTTAGCTGCTTCGCCAACTAATTGAAACAGTTGCGATAGGCTATCGCTTAAGTCTGGACTAATTAAAGAATCAGACTCAGGTTCAACGTCAAGACCTAATTCAACATCACCGTACTTTATTCGCATGATTTTGACAAAACTAGCTAGAGCGCGAAAACTGCGCATAATAAGCTCCGTTGCTGCTTTTCCTCGGCTGAGTTTGACCAGTGCCGACTTTAGTCCCGGTGCTAGTAGTGATGGCAATGAACGGCCTTCAGGTACTTCAACACGAATAGTGATCATGTTGGCTCTTTCTGCTTCTTGGCGAATACGGTTTAGCAATACGGTTTTTCCAGTACCTCTTAGCCCTGCTAGTATCAAACTGCGTCCGAAGTGGCCTGATGCAATACGGAGTAGCGCGACACGTGCTTTTTCAAGCGGCTCGTTGCGGCCTGCCAATTCAGGCGGCGGATTGCCGGCGCCAGGGGCGTAAGGGTTGTGAATGGGGTCCATAATTGTATTGATTTATACCTAGTTTATACTTTGTCTATAATATAGCATAAACTTTTTATAAATGCATGCATCCTTTCTTTTTTACATTCCTACTGTAATTTTTGCCTTGTATTTTTACATTTGCAAAGGTATAATACAGGGATGTGAGGAGCGAACCCATTGAAACGTGATCGACTACAAGATTTAGTGGCATGGCGCCATGACCCCTACCGTAAGCCCTTGCTGATTCGCGGCTGTAGACAGGTAGGCAAGTCTTGGTTGATACGTGAGTTTAGTAAGCAGTTTGATACCTTTATAGAGATTAATTTTGAAAAAAATAAACTCATTCATCCTTATTTCGCTGGCGATCTAAATATCGATGCTATTTTAGAAAAATTATCTATTTACACAAACACGAAAATCATACCTGGCAAAACATTATTATTTTTTGATGAAATTCAAATTTGTGAAGGCGCATTGCAAGCCTTGCGCTATTTTAAAGAAGATAAGCCTGACATACATATTATTGCTGCAGGATCATTACTCGATTTTGCGCTTGATAAATTAGGGATTGCAGTAGGGCGCATGCAATTTATGCAACTTTATCCTTTGTCATTTGCAGAATATCTAACCGTTAGTGGGCATCAAGATTTGCGTGAATTTCTTTTTAAACAAGAAAATGATCCGATTATTGCAGAGCAATTGCTTGAGTACTTGCAGCAGTATATGTGGCTGGGTGGTATGCCAGCAGTCATTGATGCTTGGTTAACGACACATGATCCTGTTATTTGTCAAAAAATGCAGGATGAGATCATTGAAGCATATCAAATTGATTTTCATAAATATGCTAAACAACATGAAATCACCCATGTTGCAAAGGTTTTTGAAACAATTCCTGCGATGTTGGGTAGGAAATTTGTTTATTCACATGTAGAGGAGCATGTGCGTGTTGAGACGATAAAAAATGCATTAAAATTATTAGAAATGGCCGGCATTGCCAAGCTGTGCCATCATACGGCTGCGCAGCAATTGCCTTTGGGGGCAATGCAGGATGACAAGAAGTTTAAGGTTTTTTATTTTGATATTGGTATTGCGCAAAGATTATTGGGATTGGATGTTAAACAATGGTTGATGAATCCACTTCGCTTGGCAAATCAAGGAGAAATGACGGAGCAATTTGTAGCGCAAGAATTATTGGCCTATGCAGATTTTCATAAACATATTAAATTATATTATTGGCATCGCGAAGCAAAAAGTAGCAATGCTGAGGTTGATTTCATTGTGTCAAAAGATGGTGGAATCATTCCGATAGAAATAAAATCCGCACATACAGGTAGCATGCGAAGTTTGCATCTATTTTTAGATTCGCATCCAAATTCAAAATTTGGCTTAAAAATCTCGACAGGATCATTTGCGCGATATAATAATCTCATTGAAATTCCATTATATGCTATCGAGAGTTGGTATAAGGGTAATCAATCAGTCCTTACATAAATAGCCTTGACTTGTCCCTAATGCATACACGATCATTTGCATATTCGCAATACACATCGCCACCTCGAGCAGAAACTTGTTTCCCGTGTAAATGTGTTTTATTTAACTTTTTTGCCCAATAGGGTGCGAGTAAGCAGTGTTGCTGCAAAATAGCTGATCGGTGAAGGCATCAACGTGATAGAGGGTGATAGGCATCCTTAGGTATCCTCATTCTAATTGCTTTATTTGAACAAAGCATAAAACTGATTATAAACTAATATAAAATTTGCTGGGCTTTATGTTAAACTAGGCAGTCAACTTTAAAATTTAAAAGCGTAGGAGTTAATTAATGGCGCTCAGCGAGAAATCGATATCTTTTCTTGAAGAACATATTCCTGAGCTTGCAGAAGTGGCATTTAAGCAAGCTTACTGGGCTGCTCTTGCATCCGGAAGCAGTGTTCTTGTCAGTGAAAATGGGAATCTAGTAGAAATATTCCCTGATGGGCATTATGAAATCATTAAACATTTGTTGCCAGTAATACCTGTTATTCGCGGCCAAAGATTGGAAAGCACTAATGTATAAAGAAACGCTTCGACTACGTATGTTTGCAGGCCCCAATGGTTCAGGTAAAAGTACATTAAATTCATTTCTTTTGCGAGTTCTTGTAGCGTTACTTCTGGCAGCCAGCTGTCCAACAAGCAAACTGCAGCGGGGTTGCCGCAAAATAGCTGATCGGTGAAGGCATCAACGTGATAGAGGGTGATAGGCATTTTTAGGTATCCTCATTCTAATTGCTTTATTTGAGCAAAGGATACACTTGATGTTAAAAGGCGTCCACATAGTGTATGCTATTTTTGAGTCAACATGACAAGAATCAGTCAATTAACGTTGGTCAATTTTATATCATGCGATTTGCAAGAATTATGCCCTGTCTTCTTGCGCTGCTTGTAGTATCCAGTTTGTTGCATTTAATGAAGGTTGAAGGATTTGTTATTCATCATACCTCACTTGCGAAAAGCTTATTTTCTGCTATTACTTTTCATATTAATTGGTTGGAAGCAAAAGTGGGCTATCTCCCCGCAAATTGGGATGTACTTTGGTCGTTATCGATAGAGGAAATGTTTTATCTTTTTTTTCCATTATTATGTTTGTTTCTACGTAAAGAAAAATACTTGATTGCTGTGATGTTTATTTTTATTTTGATGGGCCCATTTGCAAGAACAATACTAACTAACAATGATATCTGGAGTGATCACTCTTATTTGTCATGCATGGATGGTATTGCGATTGGTTGTTTAGCCGCTATTTTTTCAGATAAGCTTGAATCAAAGCGGCGAGCTATCTTTATTATAGGTTGCTTGTTATTTGGATTCATCTTTTTATTCAGAAAGCAAGCGTTTGATATGAGCATCCCAGCGATTGGATTAAATGCTACTTTTTTAGAGATGGGTATTGCTTGTATTTTGATAGGTACTCGGCAAATTGACTTTAAATGGGTTGGGTGGATTCGTTGGTTTGGCAGGAATAGCTATGAAATCTATTTGACGCATAGCTTTGTTGTGATATTTGCAGTGGATTTGCTGTATCGTGCGATGCAACCAACTTGGTTGATTGCATTTGAGTATCTCGCTATTGTTTTATGTTCAGCTGTGGTTGGGCAAATTATTTCGGCTTATTATTCAGAGCCGTTGAATCGTTATTTAAGAGAAGGGCTGGCTTTATTCAAGCAAAGAATGCACTTAATGCTAAAAGTGTCCACATAGTGTATACTAGTTTTAAGCCAATTTTAGTGGAGACTGATTAATGAGAGTGCAAACGACGATTCAAAAATGGGGAAATAGCTTGGCTATTCGAATTACTGGCCCCTTAAGAACAATCCCCCATTTTAGGGCTGATATGCCAATAGAAATACGTGTCAGTGAGAAACGCCTGGTTATTTATCCGCTTGCTATGCCAAAAAAAAGAAAATTACGACTTCTTAAAGAAGCTGAATTACTAAAAGGGCTAACAGCAGAAAAGGCACATGCAGATGAAATTTTCGATATTTATCATCGAGAATTTGAAAATCATGAATAAGTATATACCAGAACGTTTTGATGTTATTTTGCTGGATTTTGATCCTACAAAAGGCAATGAGGTAGGCAAATATAGACCTGCATTAGTGTTATCTTCGAAAGAATATAATCAAAGAACAGGATTGCTTATTTGCTGTCCTATTAGCACTAGCATACGTGGTCATGTTAGTGAAGTTCCAATCGATGATCTTGAAAGGCCATCGGTTGTTGCCTCAAGTATTGTGCAGACTTTATCTTGGCAAGCTAGACGCGCTATTTTTGTAAAAAAAGTATCGCGTGAAATTGTTGAATCCGTTTTGCAGCGATTGTTACCTTTGATTGGGGCGGATGAGTTTTTTGATGTTTAGCGTTTTGGATTTTATCTTAGTCTACCTCGCCCTATACCGCTCATAAGACGCTTCCTGCCACAAGCCATAGTTGATACTGCCATCTGCAGATTGATTGTTTTGATATCTAAGATCAGCAATCAGTTGCGAATTTGATTGAATCGTTACCTGATCAGCGGGTGAATAAAACAGAGCGAAAGTGAAACGTTCAATATTATTTTTTGCTTTTCTCACCAAATGCTTGGTTGCCTTGATGCGATCGTTCAACATGAGTTGTGCGAATTCTCCGACTTGGAAAAGTAAAATTGATTTATCATTGGCAGATATCTTTTCAAATTCGGCATGATGATTGGCTTTGATATAAAGACCTGCTTCGTCAGGTTCATCGATTGCGTTGCCATCACAAAAATAATGCGCAGGAATAAGACCGGTAAATAAGCCATGATCGAAATGTGCACCGCACCAATTTTTATTGGTTGCCTTTTCATCGGATTGATAGTGTAGCATTCTGCCATGACCAATCAGCATGTTGTGGTCAAGATTGACTTTCTCATTTAAACCAATAGCATGCAGTAATCGTTTGCCTGTTGCAAAAATCAGCGAGCCTAATGCGAGATAAGGTGTTTTTAAATCAACTTCATCGGGCCATTTATTGTTTAAATGATTGGGAATAAGCGCATAATAAGATGATTTTTTATCATCAACATGCCAATGACCATTTTGATCTTGAAATTTTTCTGCACCCAGTTCATAACCTTCGGTGAAACCTGCATCTCTGTTGGGAATGTATTTCGTTTTAATTTCTTCTGGTAATGCCGCAAATTGTCGGGAAGCCTTAATAAAATCTGATACGCTATTTTCAAAGTTCGGCACATCGCTTATGCCTATAATGCCTTTGTCTAATAACGCTTTTTCTATGATGATTTGTGCTTCTGCAAGTTTATTGTAAGAAATAATATCAAGGTCAATCATTATTATTACTCTATTTAATGAATTTTGGATACTATCATTTTCTTATGCAGTTGGCTACTTTTATCGCCTGCAGCGATGCACGCACATCATGCACACGAAGATAGTCCACGTGATTTGATAAATAGCCACTGATGACAGCAGTTTCAATCTCTCTTTCTTTTGCATTTGATGGGGCAAATAAAGATAAAAATCCTTTGCGAGAATGTCCTATTAAAATAGGAACACCTAATTCACGAAAACGTGATGCACATTGAAGCAAAGCAAGTGATTGCGCAGGATGTTTGCCAAAGCCAATGCCAGGATCAAAAATCAGGCGTGATTTTTCAATGCCTGATTTTATACTCTCTGCTATTTGCTTTTCTCCCCAGGTGTAAACGGTTTCAACCACATCACAATCAAGCGGTAGTTTATAGTTGTGACTTGCAGGGATAGAAAGATAATGCATGATAACGCACTGTGCTGATGATTCGCGTAATACGTCTCGCATGGCGGGATACGTTAACCCACTCACGTCGTTAATCCAGTTAACACCTCTTTCTAGCGCGCGCTTTGCGGTTAAAGGCTGATAGGTATCAACGCTGATTTTGGGTGGAATGAGATAGTGTGCGGTACAGATAGCTTCTAGTGCATCCGCCAATCGCGCCCATTCGCTTTCTGCTGAAAGTGGTGTGCTGCCTACTGCAGTTGATTCAGCGCCGATATCAATGACATTTGCGCCATCTTCAACTAATTTGACAGCATGTTTAATCAATTGTTCAGTCGATTGATAAGTGCCACCATCTGAAAAAGAATCTGGTGTAACATTCAAAATCCCAACCAGCTGCGCTGTATCGATACGCTGGTTAATTTGCCTAGTATGAAAAGGTGCGCTGCCATCGAAACGTGAGCCCCAAGCGTTATTGGCAATTTCTGTTGCAGTGTGTGCAAGTATCGGATGCACCCAAAATGGAGCAATATCTGCTAATGGCCACAGCGCAAAAGGGCGATGACATAAATGTTGATGCGGGAGTGTTAGCATGGTGCTATCAAGTACGCAGTCATCCCATGCCAAAATATCTAAATCGATAAGCCGCGGTCCCCACGGTTTCTCTTGCTTGTCTCGACCTAGCTGGTTTTCTATTTTTTTAAGGGTGTGTAATAAATCTAAAGGCGATAGAGGAGATGTGCAGCGAATGGCGGCATTGAGATAGGGTTGGTTCCACTCAGGCGGTGCGTTTTCTGGCAATAAAGCATCAGAAATATAAACAGGAGAAACTTGCTGCACGCTAAGATTGGGGATAGCAAGAATAGCCTGATACGCTTCACGTAAATTGGCTAATTTATCGCCTAAATTAGTGCCGAGGCCGATGATGATCATAAAAGTCCGAGTAGTTGTTGGTTATCGCCATAACTAAAACACACTTTTCCCGTAAATCCCGCGATCACAGGTTTTTTCGTAAGATTAACGGTAACACAAGCTTCTTGTTTTAAGTTTTTTTTAATAAAGTGATGAATACTTGCAGCCACTTGTTCAATTAATTTAAATGGTTGCTGATGAAATTCAGCAAGAATAGTTTGAATTAAGGTGTCGTAGCAATCCGTATCTTGCAGCTCATCTGTTTGACAAGCCGTAGGTGGTTGATTAAATAAAATAGTGATAGCTAAAGTAATGAGTTGAGGTGTTTCGCGCTCCTCCGCTGTCCAACCTAGGCGGAGTAATAGCGCGAGATCTTGAATCTGTAAAGTGGTAGTGGGTGTCATAAACTTGCCGAATCTGCCTCTAATATGCTATTGTGTTGGCCCTATACAAACACGATCATTTGATGCGCTGTGAGCAATTCCTTAATAGAAAATCTTGTCAAACAACCCTATCCATATGGGTTTACGACTGCAATTGAAGCCGAATCCTTGCCGCCAGGTTTAGACGAATCGGTTATTCGGCTCATTTCAGCCAAAAAAAATGAGCCTGAATTTATGCTGCAATGGCGCCTTAAGGCGTTTCAACATTGGCAGACACTGAAAGCGCCTGCCTGGGCGAAATTGCAGCATGCGCCTCTCGATTTTCAAACGATTAGTTATTATTCTGCGCCAAAGTCTAATGAAAATAAGCCAAAGAGTCTAGCTGAAGTCGATCCGCAATTGCTTGAAACTTACAATAAACTAGGTATTCCGTTACACGAACATGCGCGATTGGCAGGGGTTGCGGTTGATGCAGTGTTTGATAGTGTGTCGGTCGCAACCACGTTTAAGGCAAAATTAAAAGAAGTGGGTGTCATCTTCTGCCCTATTTCTGAAGCATTGCAAACGTATCCAGCATTAGTCGAAAAATATTTAGGCACCGTTGTTTCTTATCGCGATAATTTTTATGCGGCATTGAATGCTGCTGTGTTTAGCGATGGCTCCTTTGTCTATGTGCCTAAAGGCGTGCGCTGCCCGATGGAATTATCGACGTATTTTCGCATTAATGCAGCAAACACAGGGCAATTTGAGCGCACACTGATTATTGCCGATGCAGATAGTTATGTGAGTTATTTAGAAGGTTGTACGGCTCCCATGCGCGATGAAAATCAATTGCATGCGGCAGTTGTTGAATTAGTTGCAATGGAGAATGCACAAATTAAATATGCGACCGTGCAAAATTGGTATCCAGGGGATGCAGAAGGTCGTGGTGGGATTTATAATTTTGTAACGAAAAGAGGTGCTTGCCGTGGTGCGCATGCTAAAATTTCGTGGACGCAAATTGAAACAGGATCAGCAATTACCTGGAAATATCCGAGTGTGATATTGCAAGGTGATTATTCAGTAGGTGAATTTTATTCGGTCGCTCTCACTAATCATCATCAACAAGCTGATACTGGCACGAAAATGATTCATATGGGAAAAAATACACGTAGCACGATTATTGCTAAAGGCATTTCAGCAGGGTTTGGCCAAAATACGTATCGAGGACTCGTGCGCATGGCGCCAACAGCGCGAGATGCGCGCAATTATACGCAATGCGAGTCGCTGTTATTGAGCGAACATTGTGGTGCGCATACCTTCCCCTATATTGAAGTCAAAAATAAAACTGCGCGTGTAGAGCATGAAGCATCAACGTCAAAAATAGGAGAAGACCAACTGTTTTATTGCAGACAACGTGGTTTAAATACAGAAGAAGCGATTTCAATGATTGTCAATGGATTTTGCAAACAAGTTTTTAATAAATTACCAATGGAATTTGCAGTTGAAGCACAAAAATTGCTTGAAGTAAGTTTAGAGGGGAGTATCGGCTAATGTTAAACATTCAAGAATTACATGTCGCAATAAAAGACGATGAGCAAGAAAAGCCTATATTGCACGGATTAAATCTTAACATTCAAGCAGGCAGCGTGCATGCGATTATGGGGCCAAATGGCTCGGGTAAAAGTACGCTCGCGCATTTTTTAGCAGGTAAAGCCAATTATGTGTTTAAAAGTGGGCAGGTTGATTTTTTAGGCGAAGATTTATTAGCACTACTGCCTGAAGAACGTGCTGCCCGCGGTTTATTTTTAGCTTTCCAATATCCTATTGATATTCCTGGCGTGAATAATATGTATTTTTTGCGCACTGCTTTAAACAATGTGCGTAAAGCAAAAGGATTGCATCCGCTTGATGCGGCTGACTTTTTGCTGTTAGCTAAAAAAGAAATGCAAACCGTGGGATTAGATCAATCTTTTTTACATCGTGCAGTCAATGAAGGTTTTTCTGGTGGTGAGAAAAAACGCAATGAAGTCCTGCAAATGCTACTATTGCAGCCAAAATTAATTATCTTAGATGAAACAGATTCAGGTTTAGATATCGATTCTTTGCAATTGGTAGGCCGTGCGGTTAATCAAATGCGCGACAACAATCGCGCCATATTAATTGTGACACACTACCAGCGCTTGCTTGATTATGTTGAGCCTGATGTCGTGCATGTGATGCGCAAAGGGCAGATTATTAAATCGGGTGATAAAACACTTGCTACGGAATTAGAAGCAAAAGGCTATGGGTTTTTATCATGAAAATGATTGCTGTGCCTGATAATGAAACAATGACTGATCCTATTTATTTATCGCCGACTGAGACGTCTTATTCGATTGTATTAGGTAAAAACGCATCCTGCTGCATTATGTCGATGTCCCCAGCCCCTTCTCATCAAATTACTATCGAGCAGCAAGAAGCTTCTAACATGCAATATTTGTCATTTTGTTTAGGCAGTGAAAATGTCAAAGCAGAAATTAACATTAAATTATTGGGCGAACATGCTACCTGTGCTATTGATGGTCTTGATTATGTGAAGCATGACAAACAATATCATGAGCAATATATTAATATTGAACATCTCGCCTCTCATACCCAAAGCCATGTTTTGTGTAAAGGTATAGCAGATAACGCAGCGCGATCACTCTTTCATGCGCGTGTGATTGTTGCGCCCAATGTCAGGAAAATTATCGTCAATCAAGCGAGCCATCATATTGTTTTGTCGGATAAAGCAGAAGTCTTTACGCAACCTCAACTTGAAATTGAGGCGAATGACATTAATTGTAAACATGCTGCAACCATTGGCCAGCTTGATCAAGAAGCATTGTTTTATTTACGTGCACGTGGTGTGCCAATGGATGAAGCCAAAAACATATTGCTGCATGGCTTTGCAGAAGAAGTTATCCAAAAAATTAAATGGCTTGATGTGGCAGCGCGCGTGCGGGAGTGGTTGAATTAAATGAAACGTGATGATTTTCCTATTTTTAAAACAACCAATAGAAATAAACCACTGATTTATTTAGATAGCGCGGCATCAGCCCAAAAACCTCAAGTGGTGATTGATGCGATTCAACAATTTTATTCAAGTGATTATGCCAATATTCATAGAGGAATTTATGAATTAAGCGAGCGAGCAACAGCTGCTTATGAGGCCACGCGTTTGGCTGTGCAACAATTTATTCATGCTAAATCATTGGATGAAATTATTTTTGTTAGCAGTACCACAGAAGCCATTAATTTAGTCGCGCAGAGCTTTATTCGCCCCTATTTAAAAGCGGGTGATGAAATCATCGTAAGCGCCATGGAACATCATTCAAATATTGTGCCGTGGTATTTGCTAACTGAGCAGTGCGGTGCGGTGCTGAAAGTGATTCCCGTGCTTGATTCAGGTGAATTAGATCATGACGCTTATCAACAATTATTTTCATCGCGCACTAAATTAGTTGCCGTGACACATGCTTCCAATGTGCTAGGCACGATTAATCCGATTAAAGACATGGCACGCATCGCGCATGAAAAAGGTGTGCCGGTTTTAGTGGATGGCGCGCAGGCGATTGTGCATATGCCAGTCGATGTGAGTGACTTAGACTGCGATTTTTATGCTTTTTCAGCACATAAGCTTTATGGTCCGACAGGGATCGGTGTGCTTTATGCTAAAAAACAATGGCATGACAAAATGCTGCCCTATCAAGGCGGAGGTGAAATGATTGAAACAGTGAGTTTTGATCGCATCACTTTTGCTGACGTGCCAAAGCGATTCGAAGCCGGCACGCCACCGATTGCAAGTGCCATTGGCTTACATGCAGCGATTGATTATGTGTCGAGCATTGGCATGGAAAAAATGGCTGCGCATGAACAGCAGCTATTGCAGGTGCTAGAAGCGTCCCTGCAAGCCATCGCAAATTTGCGTATAATAGGGACGCATCATCCCAAAGTGGGCGTGGTTTCCTTTGTCCTTGATGGCATTCACGCGCATGACGTGGGGTCGGTGCTGGACCACGAAGGGATTGCGGTACGCGTTGGGCATCATTGTGCGATGCCGCTGATGACGCGCTTTGACGTGCCGGCAGTCGTTCGCGTTTCATTGGGTTTATATAATACAGAACAAGAAATAGAGGCGCTCACACGCGCTTTGCACTTAACGAGAAAGGTATTTGGCTGATGTCTTTACGTGATTTATACCAGGACATGATCCTGGATCATGGGAAAACGCCGCGCAATCGAGGCGTGCTCGATGCCCCTACCCATACACAAGTTGGCCATAATCCCCTCTGCGGCGATCAGCTGACCCTTTATGTTGCAACCCATGATGATCATGTGACTGATGTGAAGTTTGAGGGAAAAGGCTGTGCTATTTCGCTCGCTTCCGCTTCTTTATTAACAGAAGCCATCAAGGGCAAGACGCTAGCAGAGATAGAGCGGCTGTTTCAGGCTTTCCATACTTTTCTCACGCAAAATCAAGAACCTACAATCGATATTGGCAAATTAGCCGTGTTCGCAGGGGTTGCTGAATTCCCCATGCGCGTGAAATGTGCGACGCTTGCTTGGCATACGTTGCATGCTGCCTTAGAAAATGCATCACAGCCGGTTACGACGGAATAAATCATGTCTATCACACTCACCCTCACTGATCGCGCTGCGCAATTTATTCGCGAGTATATTGTGCGAGAAAAAGGGGTGGGATTTAAATTAGGCGTCAAAAAAACAGGCTGTTCTGGCTATACGTATGCGCCATCAGTCATGCAAGCCGTGCATGAAAAAGATGTCTTAGTGCCGCTTAATTGCGGCTTTTCTTTTTATGTGGATGCAGATGCGGATGCCATGTTAAATGGGATCGCGATTGATTATATTGAAGAAAACCAGATGGGCTTAAAGCAAAAGCGCTTGGTTTATACCAATCCCAAGGAAGTTTCGCGTTGTGGCTGTGGGGAGAGCTTTAATGTGGCAGAGTGAAATGGCGTTGACCGTGCAGCGCGATGTTGATGCGACATTGATCCCATCTGGCGATAAGGTCAGCTTGCGCGCGGGCACGCTTGTGAATGTAACGCAAGCGCTTGGGAATGCCTACACCGTGCATGTTGATGGCAACCTGGTACGTGTGGCGGGTGCTGATGGTGATGCGCTAGGGCTGGTGGTTTTGGCGCAGGAGGATATCAACGCGGAACCGATATCTGTCGAAGAAAAGGTATGGATGCAACTTCGCACTTGCTATGACCCCGAGATTCCGGTCAATATGGTAGATCTCGGTTTGATTTATGCGTGCATACTGACACCGCTGGGTCATGATGATGTGCATGTTGCCATCACCATGACCTTGACCGCGCCAGGTTGTGGCATGGGGCCAGTGTTGGTGAAAGAAATCGAGGAAAAATTGCGGCAAATTCGCGAGGTCAAGTCAGTCAAAATCGACTTAGTCTTCGATCCGCCATGGAGCAAGGATCACATGACGGATGAGGCGAAATTACAATTGGGGCTTTTATAAACAAAAATAACAAGAGGTGACAACCAAGTGAGCATACAAGAAGACATTAAACAACGCATCAGCGACCATCCTGTGGTGCTATTCATGAAAGGCGATGCCGACGCACCCTTATGCGGCTTTTCCGCGCGTGCGGTGAGTTTGCTAAAGGAATGCGGCGTACCATTCGAAACCGTGAATGTCCTGCAAGATGATGCCCTACGCCAAGGCATCAAGATTTTCTCCAACTGGCCAACCATCCCGCAACTCTATGTCAAAGGCCAATTTGTTGGCGGCAGCGACATTATGACGGAGATGTTTGAGTCTGGGGAATTGAAGGATTTGCTGGAAGAGTAGATGCTACTGAAGGGACTTTTCTACTAGCAGCGCCTGATAGGCAGGTACAACTAGGCGGTAGATGTTCCCTATTTTCTCAATATAATCTTTTTCAACAAGGCTGCTGATTGCACGTGATAAAGAATTATTGGAGATGTCAGCTAGTTTAGCTGCCTCGGTACTATGTAACGCGTGACCGCCATGGTTTGCAATGTATCTTAAGAGCTTACGTTGATTGTCGGATAGTAACGCAAAATCTTTGATGAGATCACTTTGCTCTTCTTCGACAACGGTGTGCCATGCCATGTTAATGTCTTCTAGTGTTGGAGGGGTTTCGCATTCAGAAAAAACGACATCGCATAGATAGTTGACGTAATAGGGATGTCGTTCAGTCAAAGACATGATTGCCTTGAAAACCACATCGCTCAAGGCTTCCCCCCATTGCTCAGTAGCGGCATCGTTAATATGGCGTAAATAGTGCTCTTCTTCTATCCTATGTAGCACAAGTTTGCGGCAGAGTTTGTATAGCGGTCGCCGTTCATCTTCGAACATGGTTTTGAGTAAATTCGGGTAGCTGCCACAAAAAATTAATGATAAATGCGCTGTTTCCTGTGCTGCATGACGAATAGCGCCTTCTAGTCCTCGTCCCCCGTCCATTTGTCCTATTTCCTGAAATTCGTCTAATAATAAAACGGCCTGTTTGCCTTTTTCTTTTAAGAGTTGCTCCAGAATAAGCAAAGCTTCAGCAATATTTTCAGCAGGCAAGCTATTTTCTTCTTTTTTTATAATGTGCAGCAGTTTTTCCACAGAGCCCAAGGATTGGCTAATCAGTGCAGAGATGCCATTAAGAAGAAGCGTTTCAACGTCTTTAATCGTGACGGCGATATAAAAATCTACTTTTGCCCAAGCAAAATGACTTTGCAAGAAAGCATGCTCACATAAACTGGATTTGCCATAACGGCGTGGGGCTAATATAAAAGTGTGTTTACCACTTTCAAAGTGACCTTTTAACTTTTTTGTTTCCACGGTTCTATTGCAAAAAGCCTTACCATAAGCTTTTCCAAGGGGAAATCGTTTACGAATGTCCATGCCAGACCCTTCTGTATTTTTTGTTGCTACCAGCTTACACGATAGCCTAATTCCGTGCAACGATGCACAGTGCGCCAGTGCACAGTGCATAGATGCACGGTCTATATCTATCTCGCATTAGGCATTGACCTCTGGTAAACTGTAACAGTTTGATTTAAAAGAGGGTTGCTTGATGGAAAAGAAAAAACGAAACCCGCCTCAAAATCTAAAAAAGTCCAATTCCCGCACGATAAAATCACTAAAACGAATTGTCAGAAAAAACAGAGGGTAAAATAATGACTGTCGCACAAAGCTTAAGAGCAGAAGGCCGTGAGGAGGGTCGAGAAGAAGGCCGAGAAGAAGAAAAGTATCTTATTGCCAAGCGATTGCTATCTGAAGGGGTGGAGCCGGTTTTTGTAGCACGGATTACTGAATTGTTGCTTGCTGATGTGATGAAAATAAAAGAAGAATTGTCTTAATTTAATATTATCTTAAGGTTTGAGGCGTAATATGCAGGAGAGTGTTTCTTAAGATTGTGATAAGGAGAGTGATATGCCTGGTAACACCGTTACAGGTTCAACTTTTGCCATCGAGGCAGGATTAAAAGATCAGGTTACTATGCCACCGCAATCGAAGGCTATGGCTCAGCCCCAATCGCCGAAGAAATCTCATGCCAGCCACACTTCGCCCGTTAAGCGACCTCTTCCTTCAACTGTTTTAATCAACTCAGGTATAAATGGGGTTTTGATTGTTGCGTCACCACAACCAAAACCTATGATTCAGCCACAATCGCCGAAGAAAACACATGCTCAGCCTAGTGAAAGTGCAGTCTACAACTATCTAGATGAAAAAGACTTTGATATTGCAGATCTCCTTCGTTGGTTCTACATTAACGCTGACTTCTTTGGGGCACCTTTTGCTCCTGGGGAGGAAGGAAAAGCGTTTCAAAAATGGGCTCAAGATAAAAAACATAGGGATCAAATGGCTGCTTTATCCGACGATATGTATTTCTTATTTGAGATGGAATGCATCGGTAAATTTAGTCAGGCTATTCGTGGAACGCCTAAAGATAATGGTCAGGACTTGTTTAAGGGGGAGTTTCTTGACAAAGGGTTGCTCCAAGGGGGGCTTAATAGCATGGGGCAGCTGATGGTTAAGCTTGCTGCTATGGAAGCACCTAAGGAAGAGCAGAAAAATGGTGTGAGAACGATGTCAGAGCTGAGAAGACACATGGGGGATCTTATTATAAATGAATGGTACAAAACGCAAGCGACAAAAGAACAGCGTAATCGCCGAGAAGAAAGAAGAAAAGAATTGCTAGATCCGGATGCCTTATTTGAAAAGTGGAATGCTGAGAAAAAAAACGAGACGGATAAAAAAGCTCTAGCTCTTGAAATAAAAGAGCAGAAGATAATCAAATGGGAATCAGATATGAACGTGACTGTGTCGCAGCCACGAGTAGTATGGAAAGAAAAAAGTAAAGCTGAAAAAGCGGAAGATAAGGCCGAAGGTAATGTTATAGGAATAATTAGACTAGAGTCACAGGGGTATAGAACGCATTTGCAAAAAATAATTCAGAAAGAATTAATGAAAATAGGTAAGTCGCGTTTGCCGCCTTTGCCTGAGTTGTTAGATAGATATGATAGTCTAGAACGCTGTGATGTTCTTAAGGATGCCTTGGACGCACAATCTGTTGAGAATGGCGATAGGCTGATCATTGCTTTGAAGAAGTATGCCATTATGAGGCAAGGAGAAAAAATACTGGAAGGAAATGGCGACAGAAAAAGCAGGTTGTCAGCGTATGATCAACATATGGATAGTCACGAAAGCACTTTGCAGCAACATAAAGACTCTGAATTTGTTTTATTTTGGCAGAGAATTTGTCTTACGCTTAAAAAATCTCTAAGAGAAAAGATGGATAGTGGAGATTTATTTAGGATGTTCACCTTAGGTATGGATAGTCGTCGTAAGTTGCTGCCTTGTAAACCTGCTATCCTAACCACTCCATCTCCCCGCCCCTTGCATGCTTAAATAGTCTCCCCTTTAGCGCGCATCTTCTCGCGCGCTGTTCCTGCTCCACTCACCCCATTCGGCAACAAATATCCATACTCAAAAATAAACCCCTACAGCTAAACTCTTGTTAAACAAAATCACCCCCTAATTTTTATTTCCTTGGAGAAGCCTAATGATTCAGCTTGAACAGCTAAAAAAATATGTATTGACGTCACATGATCTGAATGAGCCATTTAATTATTTTTTTGATTTGATGGAAAGAAATTTATTAATGACTGTGCCAGGACATCAGCTAGTAAATGCAGCTGAGCAGCGCGTGGAGCTGATGGCGGTGGTGAATGGTGTGAAGCGGCAGCTTGTGGAGCGTTTTAGCATGCAAGTTAAAAAGATGATGCCAATTCTATATGAAATTCCTAGTGATGATTTCTATCATGGCACTTGTATGGTGGATGATTCGCCGTTTCCGATGGCGCTGATTTATTTTGCAGATGTGCAAACAGGTATTTATGCGGTTACGATTAAACAAAAAACAGAAATGGTGCGTTTTGCAGTTGCAGGAATGTCAGGGCAATAAAAAACCGCACCCTATGATGAAAACAGGGTACGGTTTTTGTGTCTTACTAATTGCTAGCAGGCGTTGTGGTGCTGGTTGACGTCGTGCTGCTGGTTGTTGTTGTCGCAGAAGGTGTCGTCGTTGTCGTCGAGCTGCTGCTGGTTGTTGCTGATCCGGCGGCAGGTGCAGGAGCGGCTGCTTCAGAGGCATCGTCAGCTGGGGCTGCTGGCGCAGCGGCGGCTGGAGCAGGTGCCGCAGAAGGCGAAGCTGCAGAAGGCGAAGCGGCAGGGGCTGCTGGTGCATCGGCGGCTGGAGCGGCTGGTGCATCGGCTGGCGCAGCTGCTGTTGTGGCGCTGGTGCTTGGCGTTGTTGTCGTTGTTGTCGTCGACGATGTGCTAGTTGTAGCAGAAGGTGACGTCGTGGTGGTTGAAGAAGTGGATGTCGTTGCACTAGGGGACGCAGCATTACTGCCTTTGGAGCATGCGGCTAAGCCGATAGCACACAAACCAGTGAGAGCAACAACGAGTAACTGTTTACGCATATTGGTTCCTTCTATATATAAAAAGTAAAAAACAGGCTGGCTGTTGCACCAAAGTATGACAACGGCCTGAACGATCCTGCTATCCTAACGCAGAAATATCCTAAAAACAATGCTGCACGACACAGGTTATCACAATTCCAAGAATAGCCAAAAGACCCATGACTTCAAGCACAGTGAGAATGATAAAACGCTTGGGGTTGGCTGGGTTCATTTTTTTCATCACGTATACTCCTGCTGCATGGCTTCTTTTGCGCGCTGCGTCGTTTCATTGGCGATTTTATTCGCTTTTTCACTACCCGCTCTTAGCACATCACGCACGTAAGCAGGGTCTTTCTCGAACTGTAAGCGTCTCGCACGCATCGGTTCGATGAGGGCAACGAGAACTTCGATCAATTTTTGTTTGCAGGTCACATCACCAATGTCGCCTGCTTGATAGCGCGCTTTGGCATCTTGCACCCACGCGGTGTCTGGGTTGAAGGTATCGTGAAAAATCCACAGAGGATTGTTCTCAACCGTACCTTTATCCGTTGCCTTTAAGCGATTAGGGTCCGTGTACATACTCATCACTTTTTTCTTGATGGCATCAGCATCGTCACTTAAGTAGATGGCATTATTCAGCGATTTAGACATCTTGAGTAACTGACCCGTTGGCGATGGACCGCCCAATCCCACCAGCCGCTTTGTTCGTCCCAATTTCGGTTCAAAAATCGGGAAAAGACCCTCTTGTCCAGCACAATAGAGTTGATTAAAGCGTCTAGCTACTTCTCGTGCCATCTCTAAATGCGGCACTTGATCTTCGCCTACCGGTACGACAGCAGGTCTGAAGACTAAAATATCGGCAACTTGACCCACTGGATAGAGCAAAAAGCCAAAGGCATAATGGTCGCCTAGCCCCTTATCTCTAATTTCATCTTTAATCGTGGGATTGCGCATCAAGCGTGAAAAGGGCACTAACATGCTGAAAAAACAAGTCATTTCAGCAATCGCAGGAATATCGGATTGCACAAAAACGGTACTTTTGGCAGGATCAATGCCTGCTGCGAGATAATCGAGGGTGATATCGATCACGCTATCATGGATCGCCTGTGGCGATTCTGCTCGCGTGGTAAAGGCATGCACATTTGCAATGAGAAAGTAGCACTCGTACGCATCTTGCAATTGCAGACGGTTCTCGAGTGATCCGACCCAATGGCCGAGGTGCAGCTTGCCGGTGGGGGTGTCGCCGGTGAGGAGGCGCGGCTTGGTGGTGGTTTTAATCGTCATTAGTTTCTCGTCTAATCAAATGATACGCGACGTGACCGGCGCGCTTGGCCTTGATGATACACCAATTTGCTGGAAGGAGAGACTGCGCGAGGGGAGTGGCGGCTTCGATGTAGATATAGGCGGGAGAGGCTAAAAAAGCATGTGTTTCAAGATAGCGTATGACAGTTGATTGGCTATTTGCTTGGTAGGGTGGATCGATGAAAATAATATCAAATGGCAGCTTTGGCGATGTGAGGTCATGCGGAATAGTCTTGCAATGAATACCTGCGTGTGTGGTGCCAAAGGTTTGCAGCTCGCTTTTTAATAGGGCAATGACAGCAGGCGACTGATCGATCATTTCAACGTAACTCGCTCCGCGCGATAACGCTTCGAACCCCAAGGCGCCACTGCCGGCAAAAAGATCCAAACACCTGCTGCCTGCAATGTAAGGTGCGAGCCAGTTGAAGAGCGTCTCGCGCACGCGGTCGGGCGTAGGCCGCAAGTCGGGCTGATCGAGCACGCGTAGTTTTCTGCCGCGCCAGGTGCCGCCAATGATGCGTACGCTGTTGTGGTTCATGTGTGCTACCATTTGTTCGCTGATTTGAAGAGTAGAGAGTATGTTCGATTTTTTAAAACGTAAAGATAAAAAACCAGAAGAATCGGGTCCTGGCTTTTTCGCGCGACTCAAAGCGGGTCTCACCAAAACGCGGCGTACGCTGGCGAGTGGCTTAGGGAATCTATTTTTAGGCAAAAAAGTGCTGGATCAAGCGCTTTTGGATGAAATTGAAACGGCGCTGATCAGTGCCGATGTGGGCGTTTCGACCACAGAGGGCATCGTGCAAAACCTGACGCAGCAGGTTGCAAGAAAGGAGCTAGATAATCCAGAGGCGGTTTTTGCTTCGCTAAAAAATCAATTGCTTGCTATTTTGACGCCTCGCGCGCAGCCGTTACAACTGCAAGCCAAAAAGCCTTATGTGATTTTAGTGGTTGGGATTAATGGTTCTGGTAAAACCACGACGATTGGCAAATTAGCGCATTATTTTAAAACAGCGGGAAAGCAGGTGATGTTGGCTGCAGGCGATACCTTTCGCGCCGCTGCCATTGAGCAACTGCAAATTTGGGGTGAGCGCAATGCGATTCCCGTGATCGCGCAGCAGTCTGGCGCTGATACGGCTGCAGTGATTTATGATGCGTTTGAGGCAGCAAAAGCGCGAGGTGCTGAGGTGTTAATCGCCGATACTGCCGGGCGGCTGCATACGCAATCGCATCTGATGACAGAATTGCAGAAAGTGAAGCGTGTGCTGGCTAAACTAGATCCTGATGCACCGCATGAAGTCCTGATCGTGCTCGATGCAACCCTCGGCCAAAATGCGCTCAATCAAGTGATGCAGTTTAACGAAGCGGTTGGCGTCACGGGGATTGCGCTCACCAAATTGGATGGTACCGCGAAAGGTGGCATTATCTTTGCCATTGCGAAAGCCGTGCCCATTCCGCTGCGATTCATTGGCGTTGGCGAAGGGATAGACGACTTGCGGCCCTTTGATGCGGCGCAATTCATTGAGGCCTTATTTGCTACGGATGCTAAAGTTGAGTAAAATATGGCCTCCCTCATCCACCCTATCAACACGGTGACCGCTATGCTCGATACAAAAGAACTGCAACTTGCCCCTGTAACCATGCCCGCTGGCGGGATCGAGTCTTATCTGCGTTATGTCAATCGCATTCCGATGCTCACTGCAGAAGAAGAGCTGAGCTTATCTACTAATTTGAAAGAAAACAACGACTTAGCTGCTGCAAAGCGGATGGTGCTTGCACATTTGCGCTATGTAGTGCGCGTTGCTAAGGGCTATTTAGGTTATGGCTTACCGCTTGCCGATTTGATTCAAGAAGGCAATGTTGGGTTGATGAAAGCCGTTCGGCGCTTTGATCCGGCGGTTGGTGTGCGGTTGGTGACGTTTGCCATGCATGCGATCAAGGCTGAGATTCATGAATATATTTTGCGCAATTGGCGCATTGTGAAAGTGGCGACGACGAAAGCGCAGCGCAAGCTTTTCTTTAATTTGCGCAATATCAAAAAGCGTTTGGGCTGGATGACATCGCAAGAAGTGAAAGAGGTCGCGAAAGACTTGGGGGTGAAACCTGAAACCGTGCGTGAGATGGAGTTGCGATTGTCGACCAATAGCGACATCGCCTTTGATCATGCCCATGATGAAGACGAAGGTGTCGCACCTGCGCCCGCAGCATACCTTGAGGATCATCGTTACAATCCTGCGCTTCAGGTCGAACAAAGCGATTGGTCGACGCAATCCGCTGATACCTTACACCAAGCGCTGGTGACACTCGATGCCCGCAGCCAAGACATCATCCGTGCCCGCTGGCTGAATGAGAGTAAGCTCACCTTGCAAGATTTAGCTGAGCAGTATCATGTCTCTGCTGAACGTGTGCGTCAGCTCGAAAAGAATGCGATGCAGAAATTACGGGTTGCGATAGAGGCGTTGGGATAAGTGAGATGAAAAAATTATTACTATTACTCTTCAGTGTGATTGGCATGACACAGCTAACCGCTTATGCCGATGAACCTGCCTGTCCTCCTCATACAGCTGCGAATGTTACAGCTTTAAAACAAGCCGTTAAATGGTACACAGACAGTGCTGAAATAAAAGCTTTATACCGACAAGGCTATGCGATTGCGCTGGCATATGTTGAAAATCAAGTCAAACAAGCCCACCTAAAACCGCATCAATGGGGTGTGATTTTAGATATTGATGAAACGGCATTAAACAATGGCTGGTATTATCGTCAGTGTGGTGATGCGGATAGTGAAGCGATTTTTGAGCATTATGTTTCTATCCCTGAGAAATCGAGGGCATTACCTGGCGTGATTCATTTCGTTAACACCGTGCATCAATTAGGCGGCTACGTCAGTTTTGTAACCAACCGTGATGGCACTTATCGAGATCAAACAGGGAATGTGCTAGCGGCAACGGTTGATAATTTAAAGAAAGCAGGTGTTTATTTCGACCAGGTGATTCTGGCCAACGATCAAGCTAACCACTCACCATCCGATAAAAACCCACGGTTTGCGGCAGTCATCTCTGGTGTTTATGATGCTAAGTTGATGGTGTGGTCCAACAAATTACCGCCGCACCAAGTGATTGCCTGGCTTGGCGACAACATTCAAGACTTCCCTTCACTGAAACAAAAAAGCACATACCAACAAGCCAATAATAGCGCTGTGTTTGCTAAATTTGGCCAGGGGTATTTTATTCTGCCGAATCCCATTTATGGGAGTTGGCTGGGTAATCCATAATTCCCATGTCATCATTCTTGTTGCATCACAACTTAGTGTATTTGTGCATCTTTTTCTCAAATCTGTCATAATAAGCCTCTTCGTGAATTGAATGGTATTGCCAAAAAATGTCTCGTTATCTAGACCCAAAAGCAGACGTCACGTTCAAAAAAATATTTGGTGATCATCCGCACTTATT
>Ga0207129_1044_pt1 | contig 33749 bp, 29 predicted proteins | sample Alteio_BWMinHeat_15_FD_153517 | JGI IMG/M metagenome (GOLD analysis project Ga0207129, IMG submission 153517) | Enriched cells from forest soil in Barre Woods Harvard Forest LTER site, Petersham, Massachusetts, United States -... | ecosystem: Environmental > Terrestrial > Soil > Temperate forest >... | reverse complement strand
ATTCGGGACGGATCGCTGGATATAGTTGTGGGGACTCACCGGTTGGTGTCGCCGGATATCGAGTTCAAGGATCTCGGCTTGGTGATCGTTGATGAGGAGCAAAGGTTTGGGGTTCGGCACAAAGAGCTTTTGAAAGAGCGATTCAAATTGGTGGATGTGCTCACGCTTTCGGCGACGCCGATTCCACGCACGCTGTATCTCTCGTTAGTGGGAGCAAAAGATATGTCTGTGATCGAAACGCCGCCACCGAATCGGTTGCCGGTCGAGACCGTCGTGTGCGCCTACGACGAGCGCGTGATTCGAGACGCCATTCAGCGAGAAATGAAGCGGCGAGGTCAGGTCTATTTTCTGCATAACCGGATTCATTCGATTCACCGGGTGAAAGAGCGGGTGTTGGAGCTTTGTCCGGAGGCGCGGGTTGAGATCGGGCACGGGCAAATGGATGAAGACGAACTGGAACGCGTCATGCAGCGCTTTGTAGAGGGAGAAATTGATGTGCTGATCTCGACCACGATCATTGAGAGCGGGTTGGATATTCCGAACGCCAACACGATCATCATTGATCGAGCGGATCGATTTGGGCTGGCTGATCTGTATCAGTTGCGAGGTCGAGTGGGACGGGCCCAACACAAGGCGTACGCCTATCTTATGTTGCCGCGGGAATTGATGGGAGTGGGAACCGCTCGCCGGCGAATCAATGCGATCAAGCAATATTCCGGTCTGGGAGCCGGATTTAAGATTGCGATGCGTGATCTGGAGATTCGGGGCGCGGGCAACATCCTGGGGACGGCGCAGAGCGGGCACATCACGAACGTAGGCTTTGAGCTTTATTGCCAGCTATTGCACGACGCGGTTGAGAAGCTCAAAGGTAAGAGAGCCCGAGGACGGGCGGAGGCGGTTCTCCGGCTTGATTTTGTGGCGACAAACGAGTCGGAGTTTGTGACTGCAGGAGAGGCGAAGGCGCCGGCTTTCATTTCGGCCGACTACATTTCTCAGCCACATCTACGAATTCAGGCGTACAAGAAGCTGGCCGCAGCGATCAATGCCGAAGAATTAAGCAAGTTGCAGAAGGAGTGGAGAGACCGGTTCGGGCCGCTGCCGGAGGCGGTCAGCAATCTATTATTAATGACGGAAATTAAGTTGATCGCTGGCAAGGCTCGGGTGGCGCGGGTGGAGGTAAAAGAGAAGAAAGTGATGCTGTTGCGGGGAGGAGATTATTTGCTGATTGGCGACCGGTTTCCCCGCTTGACTTCGCCAGACCCGCAATCTAGGGTCGGCGAGTTGTTGTCCCTCCTACGAAGGCTTTCATAATCATAGGCATGTTACAGAAGATTGTTTGTCGCGTTTCGTTCGTCGCGTTGCTACTGGTGCCAGGGGTTGTGTGGGCGGAGGCCGAGGTAATCGACGGGATTGCCGCAGTGGTCAACGGCGACGTTATCACGTTTTCCCAAGTCCAAGAAGTTGCTTCTCCCGAGGAACAGTCTCTGAAGCAACAGTACACCGGCCAGGAGCTGATCGACAAGATCAAGGAAACGCGCTTGGCGGTGTTGAACGACTTGATCAACCGGCAGCTGATCCTGCAGGAATTTAAAAAGAAGGAATTTCAGCTCCCCGACTACGTCGTCGAGGAGCAGGTTCAAGAGATTATCAAGGATGAGTTCGGAGGCGATCGTCAGGCCTTTGTGCGAACCTTGCAGGCGCAGGGATATTCGCTGAACAAATTCCGGGATAAGGAGAAAGAGAAGATCACCGTGCAGGTGATGCGCCAGAACAAGCTGAAGGACAACAATTTTACGCCATCGCCGGAGGCAGTTGCCGCATATTACAACGCGAATAAGCAAGAGTTCGCGACGCCGGCGCAAGTGAAGCTTCGGATGATCGTATTGAATTCCGACCCTTTGGTGACCGATTCGGCTAAGACAACGAAACAGATGGCAGATGATATCCGGGATAAGGCGATGCACGGAGGGGATTTCGCGACTCTGGCGAAGACATATTCAATGGATGGAACCGCTGAGAACGGCGGTGACTGGGGTTGGGTCGATGAGAAGACCTTAAACCAAGACCTGACAAAGACCGCCTTTGGTCTAAAAAAGAGCGAGGTGAGCCCGGTGGTTCAAATCGGTGATTCATACTATTTGCTCTATTGTGAGGATAGGAAAGACCCGAGTATCACGGCACTGAACGACGTGCGGGATAACATTTCGAAAAAGCTGTCGCAGGTCGAGAAACAAAAGGCGACGCAGCGATGGTTGGATGGGCTGCGGGAGAAAGCTTACATAAAAGTATACTAGGAGTTCAGGAGAGGAATCAGAATACAAGTTTCGGTAAGGACGAGCTTCGGCTCGTCCTTTTTGTTTTCGGGAAGCGTGTTTTCGAGCGGCGGATGAGCGGGAGTTCATCCCTACCGGATAGGACGATTACGATGGTCCCTTGCGAGAACGCGTCAGCCAGGGGAATGGTTCGGGGATGCAGTGGAATCCTCGGGTTTATTTGAAGGCGTTCGATGTGGGGTTGCAGGATACGTTTGTTTATCGGTGGAATTTCTTTCTCCGGTCGATCTTTGAACTGTTGCCCTTGATGGGGACGGTGCTGATCTGGGGGGTCGTATTTGATCAACGTGACAAGGGAGTAGGAGGGTTCGATTTTCAGAAGGTTATTGCCTATTTTTTGCTCGTTTTGTTCCTGGACGGTTTGGTTACACCCAAAGATGATGAGTTTCGGATCGCGGCTGACATCCGAGAGGGACAGATCAGTGCGTTCCTGGTGAAACCGATCGATTATCTGCTCTATCGGTTTAGTCTGTTCGCCAGTAGCCGGTTGCTTTTCACGGCGATGACCTTGCCGGTGTTTCTCTGTCTCTTCGCTTTTACCGCCAGTTACTTCAGTTGGCCGTCCGACCTCGGTTTGTGGCTGGTGGCCATATGGACAACGGCGATGGCTGCGCTGTTGCAGTTCTTTATTACTATCTCGATTGCGCTCTTAGCGTTCTGGATGTTGGAGATTTCGACTGTCGTTTTTATCGTCTATTCGTTCGAGTATATGCTGAGCGGCAGAATGTTTCCGCTCTCGTTTATGCCGGAGTCAGTTCAGAACGTATTGAATTGGTTGCCGTTTCCTTATGAACTTTATTTTCCGGTTTCAGTGCTGATGAACCGGATACACGGAACGGATCTTTGGTTTGGGCTCGGGGTGCAGGCGTTTTGGGTGACGGCAGCTGGGGCCGCGACGCAACTGATGTGGAAACAGGGGCTACGAAAATATCAGGCGGTGGGAGGCTAGCGAAGCGCTTACAGCGCCGATAGCAGACGGACGAAACGGCAATCGGGCTAAGGGCGAGTGGACTGAGTGGACCTAGTGGACGGAATGGACTCAGTGGGGCGCCCGAAGCGCTCAGCGCACATACGCGGAGGCGAAGGTCATGGTGCCGGCGCTGCGGGTTTGGCGGACATGGCGATGGATCCAGATGCTCTCGAGCACGCCGAGGGCGAACAGGATCAGGACCAGAAACGAGCCACCATAACTGATCAGCGGGAGGGGGACACCGGTGATTGGGGTGATAGAAATGTTCATGCCGACATTCATAAACACGTGAGTGAAAATGAGCGCGACAATGGAGACGGCAGCTAATCTGCCGAGTTCATCCGGGGCGACTGAAGCTATGAGTAGACCGGTGAGCAGCAGGGCCGCATAGGCGGCGATCAGAGTGACATCGCCGACAAAGCCGAACTGTTCGGAGATACCGGCAAAAATGAAGTCGGTATGGACAATGGTCGAAGGAAGGAACCCAAGTTGGATCTGGGTATTGGGCGCGGCGAATCCTTTTCCGTTAAATCCGCCAGAGCCGATAGCGATCAGCGCCTGATTGATGGTCCAACTGGCGCCCTGAGGGTCGTAATCCGGATCGATAAAGGTGGTCAGACGTTCGCGTTGATAGGTCTTCAGACCAAAGTTGGCGACCACCGGTACAATGGCGACCGCCATAATGATGATCACCAAAAGGTACCGTTTCGGGATACGGCCCACAAAGAAGAGAGCCAAGAGCGGCGGCAACATTACAAGACACTCACCCAAGTCGGGTTGAATCAGGATTAGCAGCCAGGGAGGCGCGATGATCGCGGCGCAGCTCGCAATACGGCCCACGGTGGGCCAAAACCGTTGCCAGTTCCCGGTATTAGCGAGCAGCCAAGAAAGCAAGAGCAAGGTGCCAACGATGGCGAGTTGAGCGGGCTGAAAACTGATTGGGCCGAGCTCTAACCAGCTCTTAGCGCCGTAAGTGGTACGGCCAAAGAAATGGGTCAGCACCAGAAAACCGAGGCCGGCTAGGTACAAAAGGAGCGGGAAAACGACGTTCGAAAGCCAGATGCGGTAGTTGATAAAGGAAGTGACAAAGAAGCCGACGATGGCGATCACCAACCAGACGATCTGGCGTCTCCACATTTCTTGGAGATACTGCTCTTCCCGCATGAAGGTGACGCTGTAAATGGCGACGACCCCGAAGATAGCGAGGGCGATTGCGATTGTCGCCAGCAACCAATTCATTCCCAACAACTTCCGAAGAAACAAATTCATGAAACTGGCGAGATTCTACTCAAGAGAAGGAACGCTGGCGAGCAAGTTTCGAGTGTAGTCGTGCTGTGGATGCGTATAAATCGAGACAGCATCGGCCTTTTCAACAATCTGACCGCGGAACATGACGACGACATCATGGCTGATATGTTCCACGACTGCAAGATCATGAGAAATAAAGAGGTAAGAAAGTCCGAGCTCATCCTGCAGGTCTTGAAGCAGGTTGACGATCTGAGCTTGGACACTGACATCCAGAGCGCTAACCACCTCGTCGCAGACAATTAATTTCGGTTCCACTGCCAACGCCCGGGCGATGCCAATGCGTTGGCGTTGGCCACCGCTGAATTCGTGAGGAAAGCGGTGGCGGTGTTCGGGTGAAAGACCGACCATTTGCAGCAATTGAGCGACACGCTCTTCTCGTTGCTGACGGCTCAACTCCGGAAAATGAATTTTAAGGGGTTCGCCGATGATTTGGAGAATAGTCCACCGGGGGTTCAACGAACTGAAAGGATCTTGAAAGATCATCTGGATTTGTCGCCGCCAGGGCCGGAACTCTAAACCCGATAGGGGCGTAATATCCACGCCGGCGAATCGGATCGTGCCAGAAGTGATGGGAATCAATTTTAGGATGGCTTTGCCGACGGTGGTTTTGCCGCTGCCGCTCTCGCCGACCAAGCCGACGGTTTTTCCGGCGCCGACGGTAAAACTGACACCCGTGACCGCTTTGATGAAATCGGTGGTCCGCTGGAGAATTCCCGTTCTGGTCGGGAACCAGACGTTCAGGGAGTCGACTTCGAGGAGGCTAGGGGCAGGAGGCATGGAGATAGCGGTCTGGCTTCGTTCTCGTACTCGTCGTCGTCCTCGTCCCCGACTGTGGGCGAGCGGCGGGACGGAGTGGACTTAGTGGACGGAGTGGACCGGCAACGTAGGAAGCTCTGTGAAGCGCCTCCCAACCTTCTACCCTTTCAGGGTGGGCGTCTCTTCTATTGGTACCTGGGGTTGAAACCCCAGGCTGAGTCCTTACGTCCCTTCGGGACAAAGATCTGACAGGAAATAGTCCAGTACTCCGGTGCTCCACCAGTCCGCGTATACGGTTTCGAGGACGATGATGAGTAAGAGAGCGCGGTGCTTGCCTAGGCATTCTGGCGGAGGATCGCCTCGAGGGGGCTGGTGGCGTTGGCAGTGTCGCGTTCGTGGCCAAGGCCGACCTCGTAGGCGATGCGGCCGGCTTCGACGGCACTCTTGAAAGCAACGGCCATCCGGACGGGGTCGGAAGCGATGGCGATGGCGGTGTTCACCAGTACGGCATCGGCTCCGAGTTCCATGGCCTCGGCGGCATGGCTGGGTGCGCCGATCCCGGCGTCCACGATCACCGGGATTAGAGCTTGATCGATGATGATGCGGATTTGGTCTCGGGTGCGTAGGCCTTGGTTGCTGCCGATGGGTGAGCCCAGAGGCATCACGGTGGCGGTCCCGACTTCCTCTAGGCGTTTGGCCAGAACGGGATCGGCATTGATGTAAGGCAATACCACAAAGCCTTCTTTTACCAGCCGTTCGGCGGCGAGAAGGGTTTCAATCGGGTCCGGCAACAGGTAGTGGGGATCGGGATGAATCTCGAGCTTGACCCACTTGGGCAGGCCTGCAGATGCGGCTAATCGGGCGAGACGGACGGCTTCATCCGCGTTCATGGCTCCGCTGGTGTTTGGTAGCAGGAGGTATCGAGCGGGATCGATAAAATCCAAAATGTTCGCGAAAGGATCGTGGCGCCCCGACAGATCGGCTCGACGCAAGGCAACCGTCACGATCTGAGTTCCGCTCGCTTCCAGAGCATCCCGCATCAGAAGGTTGCTAGGAAACTTTCCGGTCCCGACTAACAGTCGGGATTGGAACTCGCGGTCGGCGATACGAATTGGCACATTCTGCATGACTATAAAGATTTCGCTCCTCCGGAGCTTTTCTTGACTTGTCTCTTGAAGAGTAGCAGGTCGCCTTTAATCTGACCCTTGTGAGGCTCCAGGGCGAAGAGAAATTCAACGTCAGTGGAAAACTTTTGTTAGCCCACCCTTCGCTGAAGGATCCTAATTTTCGGCGAACGATCCTCTTTATTTCGAGTCACGAGGAGAATGTGGGCGCTTTTGGAGTCGTCATTAACCGGCCAACCCATCAAAAACTGGCGGATTTTGTCGCGGAGGCGGACTTACCCGGGCTAGCCAGTGTTCCTGTTTACGAGGGCGGACCGGTCTCCTCGAACGAGTTGATTTTGATGGGCTTTCTCGGAGACGGTGGCGGTGAGCCAACACGTTTTCAAGTGCCGTTGTCGATCCCGGATGCAGAAGAGATTTTGCGGGAAAAGCGGGGTTTTGTGCGAGCCTTCCGCGGCTACGCCGGTTGGGAGGCAGGGCAATTAGAGGGGGAACTAGGTCAAAATGCTTGGCTCATTCGGGAAGCGGATGCCGAGTTTATGGGCTCTGAACCTGATCAGTCGCTCTGGCTGCAGTTTATGAAGGGTGAGGGGCCGGTTTATTATTTGTTGGCGCTGGCGCCGGATGATCCGTCGCTGAATTAGCGTTCGGTGTTTGGCGGGGGGACTTCGTAATCGTACTCGTCGTCGTCCTCGTCCTCGATGTTCTGGCGAAGCGAGTCTTGCAGTGGACTCAGTGGACGAAAGTAGACGGAGTGCCCGGACAACGTTGCGGATTCTGTCGAGCGCCGCCCGCGCTCCACCGCTCCATCACTTCGATTCGAGGACGAGGACGACGACGATTCCGGCGGCTGGCAACGGCCAACGGCTAAGTGTGGGGTTGCCGTGGGCGCTTGTAGGGGATAAACAGGGCAGCATGAAGATTGGGGTTCCCAAGGAAATTAAAGAACAAGAGCATCGGGTTGCGTTGTTGCCATCGGTTGTTTATCAGCTAACGCGCCTGGGGCATGAAGTGTTCGTAGAACGGGACGCTGGCGCCGGATCAGGATTTCCGGACGAGGAGTACGCGCAGGCCGGCGGTAAAGTCCTCGACGATCATAGTTCGGTTTTTGAGCAGGGCGATCTGATCATCAAGGTCAAAGAACCATTGCCCTCGGAGTATCCGCTACTCCGAGAAGGCCAGATTCTTTTCACTTATCTGCATCTCGCCGCGAACAAGGCGTTAACGGAAGAGTTGATGCGCAGTGGGGTAACCGCGGTGGCGTATGAGACGGTGGAGATCAACCGTCGATTGCCGCTGTTGGAGCCGATGAGCGAGATTGCGGGACGAATGTCCATCATTGTCGGTGGATTTTTTCTAGCCAAACATCGCGGTGGCAAAGGTGTTTTGTTAGGGGGAGTGCCAGGGGTATTACCCGGAAACGTGATTGTTATCGGCGGTGGAACTTCGGGAATCAACGCAACACGCATGGCTACGGGTTTGGGCGCGGATGTCACGATCCTTGAGGTGGATATCGAACGAATGCGCTTTCTCGATATTACGATGCACACGGCGCACACGCTTTACTCCAGTGAGGCGCATCTTTTGGAGATTTTACCGCGCACCGATCTTTTGATCGGTGCGGTGCTCGTGCCGGGAGCCAGGGCGCCACGGCTGATCACCCGGGAGATGTTAAGAATGATGAAGCCGGGGAGTGTGCTGGTGGATATCGCGATCGATCAGGGCGGATGCTGTGAAACGTCAAGGCCCACGACGCATGAAAACCCGGTCTACGAAGAAGAAGGGATCGTTCACTATTGTGTGGCAAATATGCCCGGAGCTTATGCGCGCACCGCAACTCAGGCGCTGACAAATGTGACGGCGCGTTTTGTTGAGTTTTTGGCGGACGGTCTTTCGGCGGCGATCAAGAAGCAGCCCGCTCTCATCGGTGGGATCAACGTGATGGGTGGCAAAGTCAGGAACGAAGCGGTAGCGCATGCGCATGGGCTGCCGTATGTGCCCGTTTAGCGCTTACCGCGCTAAACGATTGTGGCAGAATCCGGCATAGCCGGAAATTCTGCCACTATAGCGCGCATCACCTATAAATGCCTGACGCATTTATAGGCCATACGGGCTTAAAACTGCACGATGTGGACAGAGCGGACGTTGGGGGTTTGCAAGGCGGCTTCCAGGACCGCTTCGGGAGGAAGTGAATCCAGATTGAGCACGGTCAGCGCTTTGCTATCTCCATCACCGCGGCTGAGTGACATGTCGGCGATATTAATTTGGTGGTCACCTAACAAGGTACCGATTTGGCCGACAATTCCGGGTACGTCGTTGTTCTCAAAAATCATTAGCGTACCAACTGGGCGAGCTTCAACGAAATGGCCGTTGATCCGGACAATCCGCGGAGAAGCGCCAACGAAAGTTCCGGCAACAGACACTTTGTTACCTTCGCCTTCGACTTGGATCTCGATGAGATCGGTAAAGTCACCCGTTACGTTCTCTTTCGTCTCAAGGACGCGCATCCCGAGATTCTGAGCCAGCGATGTGACGTTCACTTGATTGACGTCGGAGCCGCCGGCTTCTTCGAGAAAGCCTTTCAACGCGTAGCGGGAAACGGGTGAGGTTTCCACTTCGTTTACTTTGCCGCTGTAATTGATATGGAACTGGTCGCAACGTTTCGGTGCGAGCTGCCTTAAGAGGCGACCGAGGCGTTCCGCCAAGTCCAGGTAGGGTCGAATTACTGCCAGGGTCTTAGCGTCGATGTTCGGAACATTAACGGCATTCCGAATAACGCCGTCCAGCAGCACTGAGCGGATGGCTTCGGCGATCTCGATCCCGACACTCTCTTGGGCTTCTAGAGTTGACGCTCCTAAATGGGGAGTGCAGACCACATTGGGAAGCTTGAGCAAAGGAAAATCGGGTGGAGGCGGTTCGATCTCAAAGACATCGAGAGCAGCGGCGGCGATTTGGCCGCTCGTCAATGCGTCATACAACGCTTGTTCATCAATGAGTCCGCCGCGCGCACAATTGATCACGCGGGCGCCTTTTTTCATGAGGGCGATGCGCTCCCGGTTGAGAACCGACCGAGTCTCGGGAGTCATCGGTAAATGCAAAGTCAGAAAATCCGCTTGTGCGAGTACCTCATTGAGATCGTCGAAGAGCTCAACTTGAAGCGACCGGGCGCGGGTGGGCGAGAGATAAGGATCGTAAGCAACCGGGCGCATTCCGAAAGCGATTGCCCGCCGAGCGATCTCGGTGCCGATCCTTCCCATTCCGAGGATTCCCAAGGTTTTGCCGCTGAGCTCAACGCCTTCAAAGCTCTTTCGATCCCAACGGCCGGCCTTCACGCTGGCATCGGCTTGAGGGATGCTCCTGGCAATTGATACCAGCAAGGAGAAAGCGTGTTCAGCGGTCGACACCGTGTTACCTGCGGGCGTGTTCATCACGATGATCCCGCGCCGGGTAGCGGCTTCGACATCGACGTTATCAACTCCGACACCGGCACGCCCGATGGCTTTTAAGGACTTAGCAGCGCTGATTACCGGTGCGGTCACTTTGGTCTGCGACCGCACGACGATGGCAGCGTAGGAAGGAATAACCTGAATGAGCTGGGGCTCCTTCAGGCCGGTTTGCACATCGACATCGAGCCGACCTCCGAGTCGAAGCGCTTCTACTCCACGTGGCGAGATGGCGTCGGCAACCAGGACTTTCTGGTTAACCATGACTCAACTTCGTGAAGAACCCTTTCAATAGCCCGAACCCAGGCTTTAATCCCGATCCAGAAGCACGTGTAGTTAGGGCCGGCTCCGGTTCGGCGTGCACCGTGGCGCGACTAGCGCCAGTAGAAACCTGAGCGTTAAGTCGCTGCTGATAAAGTGAGAGGGCCATCAATGGCCAGTTGTTCCTATACATATCGTACTTCAAGTAGAATACCCTGGGGAAGCCGGTTCCAGTAATAAGCTCTTCGTCCCATGATCCGTCTTTATTCTGGGTTTTCAGCAAGAACTCAATTCCGCGGCGGATGCTTTCTCGGTAAGAATCGCGGAACGAAAGCAGGCCCATCAATGCCCAAGCAGTTTGTGAAGGGGTACTTCTTCCTCGACCCCGGAGAGAGCTATCTTCGTAAGAAGCGCAGCTTTCGCCCCAGCCGCCGTCGCTGTTCTGATGGCGTTCCAACCAATCGCGTCCGCGGCGGATCCAAGGCTCATCCATGTTAATGCCGATAGCCTGAAGGCCCTTGAGCACCTGCCAGGTCCCGTAGACGTAGTTGACGCCCCAACGACCGTACCACGCGCCGTCGAACTCTTGATGTTCTCGCAAAAGACGCAGGGCGCGAACCACGACTGGGTGAGAACAGGTAAACCCGTAAGTGCCCAGGACCTCTAAGACTCTGGCAGTGATATTACTGCAGGTCGGATCGAGAATCGCGTTGTGATCGGCAAATGGAACGTATTCCAACAGACGATTGGTCACATCCTTATCGAACGCCGCCCAACCTCCGTCCTTGCCTTGGAAACTGAGAAGCCATTTAAGCCCGCGATCATACATGCCGGGATCTTCCGACTCGTAGCCGGCTGTGCGCAGGGCTAACAACACCATCGCAGTGTCGTCTGCGTCTGGATTATAGGGGTTATTGAACTCGAAAGACCAACCGGATGGTTCCGGCTTCGGATTTCGGACGACCCAGTCACCCGGAATCCGGACTTCCTGGCGAGCAAGCCAATCTGTTGCTCGTTTGATCGGCTCATCGCTAATCGTCAATCCAGAACGAGCCAGCACCAGAGTGGTAATCGCGGTATCCCACACAGGGGAAAAACAGGGCTGGATGCGGAAGCCCTTTTCGTCCTCGACAAAGAGATCCTTAAAGTGAGCTTCTGCCTTGCGATAGAGCGGATGGTCGGGATTATAGCCAAGACAACGCAACGCTATCAGCGAGTTGAGCATGGCCGGGAAGATGGCGGCTAAGCCGTCGTTCCCATCACCGATGCGTTCGAGCATCCAGCGTTCGGCGACTTGGAGCGCGTATCGCCGGAAAGGACGAATCTGGTGGGCCTCACAGAACTTCAGGATGTGATCAAAGAAGATGAACAGCTTTTTGAGACCCTTAGCGTGCAAGCGAGGCGTTTTCTCGGGTGCGACGTAGAGCTCTTTGATGCCCTGTTCCTCAGGAAGCCGGTGAGTGATTTTGTAATGGTTGATGATCGCAAGAGGGACCACCATCGAACGGGTCCAGGAAGAGACGGTGTAGAAGTGAATCGGCGACCACCGCGGCAGGATCAAGAATTCAACCGGTATGGTGGGGACTGCATCCCAAGGAACCTGTCCAAGCAGGGCTAGGTAAAGGCGGGCGTAAGTATTTGTTTTTTCGACTCCACCCAGAGCACGCGCACGCTCGCGAGCCTTTACCATGATCGGGTGATTGGACGAGTATCCAGCCAGCTTCAGAGAGAAGTACGCCTTGACCGTGGCGTTAACTTCAGAAGGTCCTTCCGGATAAATATTCCAACCGCCGTCTGGAAGCTGTCGCTCCAAAATGTGACGAACACATTTTGCCTCTAATTCCGAGTCGACCTCGCCGGCCCAGTGCATGAAAGCCACATAATCAGAGCAGAGCGTCGAATCGACTACCAGCTCACCGATCCAGTAGCCATCTGGGGATTGAAGACCTAAGAGATGTTGTTGAGCCTTCGAGATTGCCGGTCCTAGCAAGGACAATAGATCCGGAGTGTTTACCATGTCCGCCTTAAAATATAGGTAGAACTATTCGCGAACCAACTCCGGATTTTGCACCGGTGCTTTGGACGTTGCCGAGACCCCATTAAACACTTCTGACAGCACCACTTTACCATTAGGGTTCGGCCGAGGTCCGAAATTGAAGATGATATTCTTCCAGGTATCACCTGGCTTGCTGTTAAGTCCTAGAGCCGCTGTCGGCTCGTAACCGCAATGGGTCATGCAATTTTCGCAGTGCGGATTTTTAGCCACACCATCGACAACGCCGTAACGATCCCAATCAACATCCTCGAGCATTTCGGTATAAGAACCGTAATGACCTTTGCCATCGGTCAGGAAGTAGCAGGGCGCCTTCCAGCCCAGGACATTTCGAGTGGGGATAGCCCAAGCGGAGCAGGTCAGATCGCGGTCACCGGTGAGAAATTCCCAATAGATCGGTGTCCCGAGCAGGCGGAAACGCTTCCCCCAGGATTTGGCTTTCGAAAACTTTTCGATCGTGTTTCTGCGCGTGAGAAAGAAAGCGGATGGGTCGATGCCGAGGCGCTTCGCCATGTCTGTCTTGGCAGCGTCGTAATCGTATCCCGGAGTAACGGTGTGACCATCGACGTCGAGAGTGCCGAGGTAATTCAATAGCGTCTCGATCTCTTGCATTTCGGTTTCCCGATAGACCGTAGTGTTGGTCGCAACCTGGTAGCCAAGGATCTTGGCCATGCGAATGGCAAGAATGCATTCGCGGAAAACGCCTTCACGCTCGACGATGATATCGTGGATCTTTTCCAAGCCGTCCAAGTGCACATTCCAGTACATCCACTTTGACGGGGAGATAACCGGCTTAGCAGCGTCTTTCGGCCCTTTCTTGACTTGCTCAGCCTCGCTGGGCGTCAGCAGATGTTCATCGAGCAGTTTAGCGATAAGCGGTTCGATTTCTGCGGAGCGCTTTTTGTATTCGACCGCCAGATAGTCCCGCATTTTGCGCCGCATGAACATCGCGTTCGTGCAGATATAAACGATCCGGCCCTGACCGTGCAGACCTTCGACCAAAGCTTCGATTTGGGGATAGATCAGGGGCTCACCGCCGCAGATTGAGACCATGGGTGCGTCGCATTCTGCTGCCGCCGACAGACAATCTTCCAGCGGCATCACATTCTTCAAGGACGTCGAGTACTCCCGAATTCTTCCACAGCCCGTGCAGGTGAGGTTGCAGGTGTGAAGCGGTTCGAGTTGAAGTACCGTCGCGAACTTTTTCGTGCCCCGGAATTTGTGCCGTATGATGTGCCCGGCGACTTTCAACGTAAGAGCCAAAGGAAATCTCATATAAGATTTAAGCGCCGCAAACTAGCAGGCAACCGAGTAGATTCAAGGTCTAGCATAAAGGGTGACTTAAGGTGGGTAATTGCACAATGCCCGATTTGCCTCGGGTCAAACAAAACGTATTGCGCTGGTATAATCGTAGTGGGGCAGCCCGTGTAAATGTGCTACTTTTGACGGGCTTCCCGCAAAATTTGTTCGGATGTGCCAGCGATATCGGGTGGTTGGCGCCAATTCGCGGAGAGGTGGGTGGACGGAACGTGCTGGCAGTACGGTCTGGCGCGTTTTTAAAACAATCTACCGAAAGTAGATAAAAGGCTACTAATCGAGTAGACATTAGTAGGCCGCTAAGCTATAAATATGAAACCGCTTCCGGATTTCGTAGCTGTAGCAGGAGAAAAAAATGGCGTCGACTTCTTCACCTCCTCAAACTCATTTTCCCCGGCCGCCAGGTCCGGTGTTTGAACCTCTAGAAAATATCTCGTCTTATCCATCGCATTTGGTTCGCTGGCGAGAGTGCGCTGACTCAAGGTATAAGCTATCCAGCTACGTCTTTATCGGCCAAAGGACTAATAATTTGCCGGTACGAATGGCGTTCGTGACCGGGTTGCGGTCGCACGACGATTTGGCGCAGCAAGCGTTAGCGAAGTTGCTGGTGGAATTGGAAGTGGCCCCCTTGGTAGGGCGCGATTACGCGCTGTTTTCGTACGCGTTGACTCGCGAACCCAGTGACGACGGCGCTGAAACCGTCGGGAATGATTGGTTGGATGAGTCTTCTGGCGTGCAACCGATCTTACAAGTTTTAGAGTCGGATTTGGCTAGCAGCGACGTGGATGGGTTTATCTCTATCGCGACAAATGAACGGGTCAGCGGGTTCCAATTTGAGACCGATAGCGAATTAATCGCGACTGAAGTGGCGTGGCCAGCGTTGGAGGTAGCGGGGAGATTTGTTCGGCTGGCAGAAGAACCGGTTAAGGTTTTACCTAGCGCGATTCTGCGCCGGCAAAGAGGGCTTGGGCGCGGGGTATCGAAGCAGATGTTTGGTTTGACGCTGCGGACATCGGAGGAGTCGGGCCCGGTCGAACAAGTTTCAGCGATCGTATTTTCTTCGATCCGCGTGTTGCAGGAATATCGAAGGTTGCGGCGGGCGGCTTTGGATTTGTAAAGGTGTGGGGACACCGGTCTGGGTTGAGCAACGCTGGCTAGTTTGACCGAGCACAGTGCCATTAGTAATCAGTAACCAGTAGTTCAGTAATCAGTTAAAGCTCTGTCGGGGCAAGTCTGATTACTGATCCACTGATTACTGGATTTCGGAGGCTATACGGGAGAAGGCGGCTTTGGGATCGGGGGAGGCCGTGATGGGACGGCCGATGACGAGATAATCCGCACCGAGTTTGATGGCGTCTGCTGGGGTGGTGAATCGTTTTTGATCTCCGGCTTCTGACCAGGCTGGGCGAACTCCGGGTGTCACGATCACAAAAGATTTACCGAATTCTTGGCGGAGCGGCTCTACCTCAAGAGGACTCGCGATCAGGCCGGTGACGCCGGTGGCTTTGGCGAGCGTGGCCAAAGCGATCACCTGTTGGGTCATCGATCGGTTGACCCCGATTTCTGAGAGCGTGGCCTCCGTTTGGCTAGTCAGGACGGTTACACCAAGGATAAGCGTGGAATAGGCGCCGCGACCTTTCATCGCCGCCTGGCATAAATCAGAGCCGCCCGAGAGGTGGATCGTCAGCATGTCGACTCCCAAAGCACAGGCGGACTCAACCGCGGATCGTACTGTGTTCGGAATATCGTGGAATTTTAGATCGAGGAAGATTTTCGCGCCGGCCGCTTTTACTTCTTGGACGAAGGTAGGTCCACCCAAAGCAAAGAGTTGGAGGCCGATCTTGTACCAGGAAACCTCTTTACCCAGGGTTTTTATCATGTCGCGCGCGGAGTCGATAGAAGGCAGATCGAGAGCGACAATAATTTTATCTTTCGTTGTTAAGGATTCTTCCACAGGGTGAGTCTGTATGAGGATGGCAACGCCGGCGAAGATAAATCTCACACTGGAAGTACTGGGGCAAAGACCGGACGGATTTCATGAGTTGGCGACATGGATGATCCCAATTGGTTTGTTCGATGAGCTGGCCATGGAGCTGTCGTCTGAGATGACTTATGAGTCGAATCTTCCGAGTCTGAGCTTTGACAGTTCTAACCTCATTCTGCGAGCAATCGAGAGATTTCAGGAAGAGAGCGGTCAGGCCGCGGCTTATCGGATTGATTTGCGAAAAGAGATCCCCATTGGCGCCGGGTTAGGCGGAGGTAGCAGTGATGCCGCGGCGGCCTTGCTTTTGTTGAATCAGTTACATCAGAAGCCGCTCACTGACGAGAAGCTGCTGGGTCTGGCCGCCCAACTTGGCTCGGATGTACCCTTCTTTTTGAAAGGGCGCGCTGCCTGGTGCACAGGCCGGGGCGAAAAAATGGAGATTCGTGAGTTTCCGCGCGACCGTTGGGTGGTTTTGATTAAGCCTGAATTTGGGGTTTCGACGGCGGCGGCTTACTCGGCGTTCAAGGCGTTACCTGCCGAACAGAGACGCGGGCAGACGAAGAAGACGGATTGGGGACTTTTGCGAAATGATTTGGAGCAACCGGTCTTCCAGAAGTATCTGATCTTACCGGAAATAAAGAGTTGGTTGGAACAGCAGGCGGAGACTGAAGTGGCTTTAATGTCTGGGTCCGGGTCCACGATGTTCGCGGTGGTAAAAAGCGCTGACGACGGAGAACAGGTGAGTGAACGGTTTTCGTTGTTTTTCGGGTTTAAGTTTTGGGTTCGGGTGTGCCGGTTGAATCCTTAAAGGAGTTCAAGGACAGGAGCCAGGAGTCAGAATCCAGGAGTCAGGAGGGGTGTGCGGCCGAACGGTTCGCGTCTCGAGGGGCGCTGCTTTAACCCCGTGTCGCAAGACCTGACAACGTTTGCTCTATGGCATGTTTTGGCCGGGCCGGGTGAAACCGGGCGGCTCCCCTCCAGTCGCCGGCGCGCCCGACCCAAAGCCTCCTGACTCCTGATTCTGGCTCCTGGCTTCTCTCCTTGAACTCCTTAACTCCTTGTTTTCTCGAACTCCTTGCTTAACGATCTGGCCATGTCGAGTCCTCCTTCATTGGGGTTGATTGCTGGGAATGGGATATATCCGTTACTCGTAGTGCGGGCGGCGCGGGCGCGGGGAGTGCAGAAGATTCATGTGGCAGCGTTTGACGGGGAGACACGACCGGAGATTGCGGAGGGAGTTGATTCGATCGAGTGGATGCGAGTGGGCCAACTCGGCAGGTTATTGAACTATTTTACCCGAGCGGGTGTTCAGCATGCAATGATGGCCGGGCAGATCGCACCTAAGAACCTGTTCGAACTGCGACCGGACCTGAAGGCACTTGTGCTTTTGGGTGGATTAAAGACGCGAAATGCCGAGACGATCTTCGGTGGAATCGCGAATGAGTTGGCTAAGGTCGGCGTTACCCTGTTGCCGGCAACCACATTTCTTGAAGACGCATTGGCGGGTAAGGGTTGGTTGGCCGGTCCTAAACCGAAGCGGCGCGTGATCGATGACGCGGAGTTTGGGTACCGGATCGCGAAGGAGGTAAGCCGCTTGGACATTGGTCAAACCGTAGTGATTCGGCATGGGACGATCGTCGCGGTCGAGGCGTTTGAGGGGACGAACGACGCGATTCGCCGGGGTGGAGCGCTGGCTAAAGGCCAAGCAGTGGTGGTAAAGGTATCGAAACCGAATCAGGATTTTCGCTTTGACGTGCCGGTGATCGGGTGCCAGACGATCGAGGTGGCGGCGGAAGCCGGGGTTAAGATGCTCGCGATTGAAACAGCCCGAACATTGTTGCTTGATAGCGGAGCGGTTAAGGCAGCGGCTGATCGGAGCCAGATCACTATTTACGGTATAGACGAATGAACCAATCCATCCGAGTCGGAGTGGTGGGAGTAGGGAGTATCGGGAAAAATCACGCCCGAATTTGCGCTGCGCTGAAGGAAGCTAAGTTCGCAGCGATTTATGATACCAACAGGGATGTGGCCAGGAGCATCGGCCGGCAATACAACGTTCCGGTGACAAGTTCGCTGGACGAGTTCATTCCGCTGGTCGATGCAGCGACGGTCGCGGCACCAACGAACACGCATTACGAGATCGGCAGCCGTCTGTTGGAAGCAGGCAAGCATGTTTTAATCGAAAAACCGATCACGGAGACGCCAAAACAGGCAGAAGAATTGGTGCGTCTGGCGCGAGAGCGCTCACTAATTTTACAAGTTGGTCACGTAGAACGGTTCAACCCGGTAATGAGCGCGCTGCAGGAACGATTGACGAGGCCGGTATTCATTGAGGTCCATCGACTGTCGCAATATCCGTTTCGTAGTCTTGAGATCGGGGTTGTGCTCGATCTGATGATCCATGATCTCGAGATCATTCTGCATCTGGTGCGTTCGCCAGTGAAGAGTATCGATGCCGTCGGTTTACCCGCGCTCAGTAAAACGGAAGACATAGCGAATGCTCGGATCCGTTTCCAAAGCGGGTGTGTAGCAAATCTAACTGCGAGCAGGATTAGTCCGGAAAAGATGCGTAAGATCCGGGTATTTCAAGCGGACCCCCAAGCCTATCTGTCGTTGGATTATCAAAACCAGGTCGGTGAAATGCATCGACTGGTGAATGGGCAAATAACTCGAGATAAAGTTTCAATTGAGAAAGATGAACCGCTGAAACGGGAGCTGAACTCTTTTATCGAATGCGCGAGACGCGGTCAGCAGCCGCTGGTATCCGGATATGAAGGAACCGCAGCACTCGAGCTTGCCATAAAAATCACCGAGTTGGTTGAGGAGAATTTGAAGCTAGTGCGGGCTGGCGGTGAAGTGAGAAGTGAGAAGTGAGAAGTGATTGGTGATCGGTGCGGGAGCGCCAGATTGTTCCGCTCCCGGCGATCGCGGCGTTCCCGGCGATGACGGCGTTGTTATCTGGTGAGCCTTATCGGGGAGCGAGTTCTGCTGCGTGGTGCAAGGCGACTAAGAGGCTCCTTTCGTCGGCTTTTCCGGTGCCGGCGATATCGAAGGCAGTACCGTGATCGACAGAGGTCCGTATAACCGGCAGACCGACCGTGATATTGACGCCGGCCTCGATGCCGAGGACTTTCACCGGTCCATGACCTTGATCGTGGTACATGGCGACAACAATGTCGAAGTCTCCCCGGCCGGCCCGGAAAAAAAGTGTGTCGGCTGGCAGTGGCCCCTCAACGTTCCAACCGCGGGCCTGACACGCACGCACGGCAGGCTCTATTTTCGATTCTTCTTCACCATGTCCGAAAAGGCCGTGTTCACCGGCATGAGGATTGATTCCGCAAACGCCAATGCGCGGGTTTTCAATTCCGGACCGGGTCAATGTTTCCTGGGCCCGAGCAATCGTTCGCTCAACCAAGCCTGGCTCGATCTTAGCGATAGCGTCAATCAATCCGATATGGGTTGTGACGTGGATAACCTTAAGTTTGGGCGTAGAGAGCATCATCGACACCTCGGGCGTGCCGGTTAGGTGTGCCAGCAACTCGGTGTGACCGGGGAAGATGTGACCACCAGCCTGCAAGGCTTCCTTATTGAGCGGAGCCGTACAAATCGCATTGATTTCGCCGGCCTTAACTAATTCAACAGCGCGGACAATGTATTGGTAAGCGGCGTCACCACAGATGGGTGAAATTTGGCCCCAGGGAAAGCCTGGGGGAATCAGGTTGAGATCGATACAATCGGCGGTGCCGAATACAAACTTGGAGTCCGTTGCATTTTCGATCGCATTGATTTTCAGCTTGGAACCAACGATTTGCCCGGCTTCGCGCAGGCGGCCGGCATCGCCAATCACTAATGGCCGGCAGAAATCGTAGGGCTCGGCGTGATCGAGACTCTTCATGATGACCTCGGGGCCGATGCCGGCAGGGTCACCCATTGTAATGCCGACAACTGGTAGCGGATTACTCTTCATAACATTGATTGCGTCGTAACCGGGCTAAGTTTGAGTACGCTGCGCCAAGAAGCGGCGCAAAGCGGCCCTGCAATGCACAAGTGTTTCAGGGGTGCCAAACGCTCCGGCCTTGGTAACAATTGCCAAATGGTTCCCACCTTCTGCTGTGCCCAGCGGTATACCTGGCTCGATCTCGCCCACCAGCCGGATACCTGCGGCGCCAGCAGCGTTGAGCAGGCCCCGAGCGGTTTCGCCGCCGGTGCAGAAGAGTCCGGCAAAACGCTCTACCAACGGCTGGAGTAGTTGAGCTAGAGAACTGCTGAGATACGTGCTTTCGCTGAGGTCAATTCCGTGACCGAGACCAAGAGTAACACCGACGTCTTGACCGAGATCAATCGCTTCTTCCATTGAGTGTCTGGCATCGCGCCAGACACTGGAATCCTGTCCGGCGCGCAGGGTCGCGGGCGAGATGGCAAAAATGCGCACCGAAGATTCTTCTGCGAGACGGCGAACCTGCAGTCGTGAGATTTGCGACATACTGCCGATCACGAACAACAGCCGCGCCAGATTCGGGTTTGAGCATTCGGCGATCGGGGAGTCAGAATTAACTGCGAGCGGATGCTCCTGGTTGGATGGAGGGGTTGTTGAGTCGCGTCCCGAGAAAGATTTAGGGTGTTTGGCCAAACCAAAAGCGTGCGGCAGATAACGGGCTAGCCCGGCCGAACCGGCAAAAAACGCTGACTGATCGAGTTGGGTTGCCGCATTGGCGATAGCACGAAGATCCTCCTCAGTTTCAGCGTCGCATACTGCCGCCTCCAACTCTCCGGCAGAATGCTTTGCTAAAGCCGCTGCAATGGCTCCGACACCGGAGCGAATGGTTTCTAGCCCAATAGACGCTGCCCGCATTCCGGCTTTTTCGAGAAGCGCAGGAATGTCTGCAACGCCGTCAATTTTCTCATTTTGCCAGATCTCGGTTTCTTCCAACGCAACTCCCTGAACAAACATGCGTCCGTTTCGGGTTGTACGCCCAGTGGCAGGAAAGGCGGGTGCCACGATGGAGAGTGGTGGGCTGGGCGCTGTGGCGTTGCCGGTTTTGTGGCTAAGTATGAGGCCAGCGCTCGAGTTGCGCGCGGCCGCGATCTCTATCGCAAAATTACCGCGCAGCGTAGAGTCGATTTTCTTATAAAGCACGTGCACATCACCCGTTGCACAAAGTTGGCGAACTGCTTGAGCGGTACTGGTACGGGCCTGCTCCGAGGCTTGATAACGGGTGTCTGCATCGAAAGCGATAGCCTCGGCGTCGAGATCTTTAGCCCGCGCGGCATCATTCAAAGCCACCACCGTGCTAAGTCCGGCCGCTGAGCAGACAGCTCCGCAGTCGGCAGCACCCGTGAGATCGTCGGCGACGATTACGATGGAAGCGCTCATGCGGGTGAATGATTATGCTTCTGCGATGGTTGATCAGCGGGCGGCAAAGAGTCGTTGGGCGTGCCCGAACCAAACCGTCCAGCCCACCAAGCGGTGACCAGCGGTACGACGATGGCACTTACAACCACGCTGGCAGCGACCAAGACGGTGGCGGAGACAGCTGCTTCTTTGTACGCCGGGTTGGCCGCAGCCACAATGGCGGGAACGGCTGCCGCATTTCCCGCAGTCGACGCGGCTGCCAGGCCGGCAACGCCTGTGCCTCCGGTCAACCGGTCCGCCAGGAAAAGAGCAGCTCCGGTAACCGCGACCACCAACAACCCCAGGAAGACGCCAAGGAGACCAGCCTGAACAACCCGGTGCAGATCAAGCGTGCTTCCGAGAGCGAAGGCAAAAAAAGGAATTAAAGGGCCCGTTATCTTGCCGAAAAACGACCTGCAGTCCGGGTCCAGGTTGCCAAGGATGATCCCGACCAGCAGCGGCAGGATTGCTCCAAGCAGCGCCTGCCACGGGAATGCGGCGAGGCCGGCGACACCAAGGGTGACCATGGTAAGGAACGGACCACTTTCAATCGACATGACAGAATACGCAGCCACGTCCCGAGCCTGGCCGTACTTGCCCATCAATGCCATATAGAGCCCTCCATTTGTGTCGTTCATCGCAGCAACGATGGCGAGCGTTGATAGTCCTAAGAAGGGACCCGCCGCTACCGGCTTTTCGCCTAACAAGCGTCCCAGGATAATCCCGAAGATCATCGCGCAGGCGATTTTGGTAATGAATAAAGCCCCACCTTTCTTCAGGATGTACGGAGTCGCTTTAAGCTCGATTGTGGTCCCCATGCACACATAAAAGACCGCAAGAATAGTCAATGCGCCGTTGAATAACGCTGCAGTAAACGAGCCGAAAAATTTGGAAGTTCCAGGAGCGAAGGTTTCGACGACCGCGCCAATCAGCAGAGGGACCACCATGAGTCCCCCAGGCACTCGCTCGATCGATCGCAGTATAGGAACGCCTTTCACGCGATAAAGTCCTTTCACAAAACGTTATGCCGTGAATATGAGAGCAGCCATAGCTCAACCGGGTGATTGTGCGACGGACGGATGAGCGGGAGCTCATCCCTACCGTCGTTCCGGCATGCCTCCGGTTCTCTCTTGCGCTGAGCCCTCCTCACGGCAACTGATAGTGGTGAAGCTTTACATTATTGCTGGTGAGTCCAGTGGTGATGGCCATGCCGCCGTCTTGATGAGCGAATTGCACGCGATGGCACCGAATATCGAGTTTTATGGTGCCGGCGGCCCCAAGATGCGGGAAGTGGGGGGCTCACACATCTTTGATTGGACCCAGGAAGCAGTTGTTGGTCTGTGGGACGTCCTAATGAAGTACCCGTACTTCCGAGAGCAATTTTATCGGATTTATCGTGAGATTATCGAATTGCAGCCAAGTGCAGTGATCTTTGTCGATTATCCAGGGTTCAACCTTAGGCTCGCTCGTTATCTTCATCGGAAAGGGTTCCCCGGAAAGAAGATTTATTATATCAGCCCACAGGTGTGGGCTTGGAACCGGGGCCGGATTCCGAGGATGTCGCGGTTTCTAGATCTAATGTTATGCATCTTCCCATTTGAGAAACCGCTCTACGAAGCAAGTGGGCTTCGCACCGAGTTTGTAGGACATCCGATGTTGGCGCAGTTAGAAACACGGAGAATTTCGGCGAATCGGGATCCAAAGTTAGTTGGCTTACTTCCCGGTAGCCGCGAACGAGAGGTTCGACGGATCCTTCCGGCGATGTTAGCCGCCGCAACATTGTTAAAGCAGCGGGATCGGGAAATGCGCTTTGAGGTATCAGCGGCTTCCGCGAAAATGACAGTTTTGATAGAAAAAATCGCAGCTGCGTGCGGATTTATCGGAGTACCGATCAGTGTGGGAAACGCAGCCAGCCTTATGCAGCGTGCCGCAGTGGGAATGGTGGCTTCAGGCACAGCCACGATGGAGGCGAGTTTTTTTCGATTTCCGTTCGTGCTGATTTATAAGGTGTCGTGGTTGACGTTTATTCCAGGAAGGTTGCTAGTTCGAGTTCAACATCTAGGCATGCCAAATATTTTGGCGGGTCGCACGATGATCCCAGAATTTATCCAACATCAAGCGCGTCCAGAAGCGATTACGGACGCAGTCTGGGAATTATATAGCAATGAATCCTTGCGCGCCTCGATGATCCAGGGAATGGGTGAGGTAGTTCTGCAACTGACAGAGATAGAAGCGGGCCATCGGGCGGCTGAAGTAGTTTTAAGGGAGTTGGGTGTACCAGTGCTGAAATAATTATTAGTATTGAATTTATCTATTTGGGCACTTACGATGCGCTCAATTTGACCCTATGATGTGGTTCAGGTTAGGTGGTGAAACGGGGAGAGAGGGGAGATTGCACAGCGGCTTACATTTTAGCAGTACTCAGGAGGAGTTTGCTTCGTGAATAGGATCGGCTGTTCTATCAATCGTGAGGTTAAGGTAGCGCGAGACGACGGCGCCTTTTATCTGCAGCGTTCAATCTGCTCGATTGAGCTGCGGTTTGAGGAAGAAACCGAGGTTTTTATTGCCATTGCCTGGCACACAGGAGCGAAGTTATTGGGTCATGGCCGTAAAGAGTGGAAGTCCGATAGCTTAGCCAAGGCGATTAAAGAGCTTCGCGAGTATACACCTTCGCCCGAAGTACCCTATGCAGCCTGTCTTATGGACATCCTGGCTCAGTTACCGCTAAACGTGGTGAAGTTTAATCCGGATGAAACCGGCGAGACCACCGAAAACGCATCTCAGGAACAATCTGATGTTCAGCGGTCGTCTTCGGCTTCCTGAGAATCGTTGAGCGAAGAATTGGGAGGGCGCGCCAGGCAGTTGCCGGATCGGACGTAGCCCTCCGCGTTATGTTTGTTTCTTACAGCGCTTGGCGAAATCGGATCCTCGCCGCCTGTGAAGTCTTTCTTGACCTGCGTCCCTGTTCAGCCGTCGATGGGTGAAATACGTTGTCCGCGAAGGGCGGATCGCGAGAATCCGGCGTTGCCGAGGCTTTGGAAAAGATGAGTGGTGTAAATAGAAGGCTATGTCGGATCCGGCGGCGGCCGGACGATTCCTCCAAATCGCTGCATAACACCTAACAACCTAAGCACTTTGCACGAATTAATCTGTGGAAGAGTTTAAGCAGTTTGTTGAGTCGCTCTGGGCGCCTTGGCGGGTCGAATATTTCGAACGACGCGATCAGGACAGAGATTTCCTTGAGACCGCTGCGCAGACTTCTAATGACGCCGAGCATCTAGTGGTTTACCGGAGAAAGAGCGGGTTTCTGATCATGAATCGTTATCCGTACTCGGTAGGGCACTTGATGGCGGTGCCGTATCGGAAAGTTGGAGATCTCGAAGCCCTAACATCAGCGGAGCGCAGTGAATTACTGGATCTCGCTCTTTACGCGCAAAGATTGCTTCGCGACGTGGTGAAAGCCCAAGGCTTCAATATCGGATTTAACCTGGGTTCAGCAGCCGGCGCCGGCGTTGATTCACATGTGCATCTTCATATCGTGCCCCGTTGGGTAGGCGACCATAATTTTATGCCGATCCTTGGCGGCACACGGGTGATCTCCGAGGGATTGCAAGGCCTTTACGATAAGCTGATTGCGGCCGTGGAGAGGAATCCCTGGGTCGAGGAAGGTGAGAAGTGATTGATGAGAAGTTGTGGAGCCGCCCAAGCGGGGGGTAGCTATTCGTGCTCTTACTCGTCGTCGTCCTCGTCCTCGAAAAGCCGTTTTGCACGACGGTTCGAAATTACCGAAGAACGAATTAGCACCCGGATTGTTGGGAGGCGGGTCGGCTAATCAAGCCCTATCGAGGACGAGGACGACGACGATTAACTGAAAACAGAAAAGGCGAACATTTGTTCGCCTTTCCGACAAAGGGCTGCTTGGGCCGCGGAAGGATCCGGCGGCTGCCGGACCGTTTCTATAGGCGCGGCCTAGAAGTCGAATTGATCGACGTTATCTTTCGTGAAGATGGTCGGAGGACCAAGCAGGACTTGGCTGCCGTTGATGATTTTGAGTTTACCTAGCTTGCCGCATTCGACCTCGGTATCGCCGGGTTTGAGTTTTCCATCAATCACAGCGCGCATCACATAGGCGGCGGCATAACCCAGGTCGACCGGGTTCCAAAGCACATCGCTCTTAACGGCGCCGCTCTTGATAAACGGCTTCATCTGGTTCGGGGTAGACTGGCCGACCACTGCGATTTTGCCGATCAGACCCGCTTGAGTGATGGCGTCGGCCGCGCCGGGGAACGCAACACTGGAGAGACCGATAATGCCTTTGACGTTCGGGTATGCCTTGATGATTTGGCCAGTCACCTGAAACGCCTTCTGCTGATCTTCCTCTGCGGGAAGGATCGTTACCAGATGCAGGTCGGGATAGGCCGAGGCAATGTATTTTTTAATTTCGGCGATCCATGCGTTTTGACCTGCCGCGGTCAAAGAACTCGTCACGATTGCGAAATCGGCCTTTTTCCCAATTTCAGCCACCAAGCAATCGATATCGGCTTTGGCGACAGCGTCTGGGGTGCACATCTGTACGAACCATTCGCGAGCATCGGGCTGGGATTCAGCGTCATAACCGACCACGTGAATACCGGCCTGCAATGCTTTCCGGAGGACCGGCGAAATCGCTACCGGATCGTTGGCGGCAAAAAAGATTCCATCGACGCCTCGGGATATGGCGTTGTCGATGAATTCAATTTGCTTCTGGATATCGCCTTCCGTTGGCGCGTCCGTACTGACTTCGGTCGGAATCCCGTTCTTGGTCATTTCAGCGCAGGCATCCGCGATTCCTTTCGCAGTGGCGTTGAAGTAGCCGATGCCGACGAGCTTCGGAACGTCGGCGAGGACGACTTTCTTGCCCTTCAAATCTTTCGGATTGGTTGCCTTGCCGCCGTTGTATGCAGTATCAGCGCCGAACGCAGTCAGGCTGAGAGCCGTAGCCAAAGCGAGGATCGAATTGGCTAAGGTAATGGGTTTAGGTGATTTCATGTGGATGACTGGGGTGGGTTGGGTTTGGTAAATCTGCGACCCGAGCGGATAAACTTTTCGAGCAGCTGATTTAGCAAAATCGAGATGATCAGAACGGCTCCGATCAAGATGACGGTGGCCTCGCCGCGGAAGCCCGACAGTTGTAGGCCATTCCTCAAGAGTTCGATGGTGACGACGCCGAGAGCGGTGCCTACGATGGTGCCGCGGCCGCCGACGATACTAGTGCCGCCGAATACTACCGCTGCGATCACATCGAGTTCTAATCCGGTCGCGGCATCGGCTCGAGTGCTAGTAACTCGGGAGGTGTAAATGAATCCAGCGATCCCGGCCATAAAACCACTCAGGGTGTAGGCAAAAAGTTTGATCCGGTTGACCGGAATTCCGGCGAAACGAGCCGCGGTCTCATTGTTGCCAATGGCGTAGATCGAACGACCCAAGGGGGTGGCGGCGAGCACCACGGCGCTAATGATCAGCACCAGAATTAAAAGATATACCTGAACAGGTAATCCGAAGATTTCGCCGCTACCGAAGAAAGTGAAAGCATCCGGGAACCCATTGACCGAGCGGGATTCGCTAATTCCCAATGAGAGACCTCGGTAGATGGCGAGGGTGGCCAAAGTGACAATCAGCGGAGGAACGCGCAAGTAGACGATGGCCAAGCCGTTCAATAACCCGGCAAACGATCCAGTCACGATGGCGGCGATTACCGCTAGCCAGAGCGGAAATCCGAAGCTCTGCCAGGAAAATCCGAGCGCGATCGCGCTGAGCGCCAGCATGGATCCGACCGAAAGATCGATACCGCCGAGAATGATGATGAAAGTCATGGGTACCGCCAGCAAAGCGACCTCGGTCATGAACCGGGTTTGGTTCATGAGATTTGCGCCGGTGAGAAATCGATCGGACCTCAGCGACAAAACGATCATGACGATGATCAGAACGCCGAACAGCAGGGTTTCTTGCAAGGTCAGCCATCTGATACCGAAAAGCGTCGGAGAGGCCGCGTCCCGGCCGCCTCCTGCGGTGGCAAGCGCCACGGAAGCGCCCGGCGTGCGGCGCCTCCGAAAGACGTCGAGCAAAATGGTCAGAAGGATGAGTGCGCCCTGGACCGCCTGGAACCATTCCGCCCGAATATGCAGGAAAACCAAACCGGTGCCGATGGTCTGGAGAAGAATCGCTCCAAACAGCGCACCGATGACGGTTCCGGTGCCACCAAGGATACTGACACCGCCGATTACTGCAGCCGTGATGACGGTCAGCTCAAAACCCGGAGCGACATTGGATTGGATCGCGGTGAAGTTTGTGGCGTAAAGGATAGCAGCAATTCCCACCAGAAGCCCGTTGAGGAGGAAGACCCGGATCGTTACCGCTCGTTCAGAAATCCCGGACAACCGTGCAGCTTCGGCGTTGCCGCCGACTGCATAAGGTTCTCGGCCGGTAGCAAAAAATTTGAGCCAGATCGAGAAGATGGCGCCGAACAGGATCAAGGCGAAAATCGGAACTGGTATGCCGAAGAGGTGTTCACGGCTGATACCGAACTCTGGGGGTAAGCCGTAGATCCATTTGCCGCCGGTGGCAAGGATGAGTCCTCCTTTGAGGATACTCGCCATGCCGAGCGTCGTGACGATGGAGGGGATGCGGCCGTAAGCGACGAGCACACCATTGATGAGGCCGATCACGCCGCCCGTTAGAATTGTGATCGGGACGACGAGGTACATCGACTGATGGGCAACCGCCAGTTGGCCGGCGACGGTCGCACAAATACCCAAGGCTGCTCCGACAGAGATATCGATATGACCGCAAAGAATGACCATGGTCATTCCGACGGCAGCGACGCCGATATAGGAAGAATTGTAAAGGATGTCGACGAGGTTGCCTGTTTGGGCGAAGCCAGGGTTAAGCAATGTGACTCCGACAAAGACAATAATGAACGTCAGAACCAGCACGGTTTCTTGCTGGTTCACCCAGGCAAGCCAGTTGCCGAGCGAGCTGCGTGGCGAAGGGGAAAGGCCCGGAGCCGAAGGCGGTAAGGTCTCTGTTTTCATCAGAACCGCATCAGGTTGATCGCCCGTTCTCCGGTTGTCCGACGGCGGCTGTAAGGATCGCTTCCTCGCTGGCGTCACGCCGAGTAAATTCCGCGACCGAACGACCTTCCCGCATCACACAAATACGATCACTGACTCGCAGAATCTCGGGCAAATCGCTGGAAATAACGAGCACGGCGATTTTTTCAGTTCGAGCCAGGTGATCAAGTAAACGATGAATTTCGGCGCGAGCTCCAACGTCGATGCCCCGAGTTGGTTCGTCGACAATGAGTAACTTCGGCTTAGTTGCGAGCCATTTGGCGACTACGATCTTTTGCTGGTTACCGCCGGAAAGATTGCGAGCTAGCTGCCGGATGGTCGGTGTCTTAATCCGCAGGCTGGCCACGTATTCTTCCGCCAACCGGTCCTCTGCTCCAAAATCGAGGAAAGGGCCTTTGGTGAGTTTCCATAATCGAGTCAGCCCGATATTTTGACCAACCGTCATGGCGGTGAGCAAACCTTGTCGTTGCCGGTCTTCGGGAACATAGGCGATGCCGAGCTCGATCGCTTGTTCCGGGCTCCTGATGTCGACGTTCTTGCCATTCAGTTCGATCGAACCGGCTTCCGGCGGAGCGATCCCGAAAATAGTCTGAGCGAGCTCAGTCCGGCCGGATCCAATCAAGCCGGCCATGCCCACAATTTCTCCCGCCCGAAGCTCGATACTGGCATCTTTGAGTAACGGCCGTCTCGCTAAATTCTTTGCGCGCAATACGACCGGCAAATCGTCAGATAATTCGCCCAAATGTGGGGCTGGTTCTTGGGTGAGCGCGCGTCCGACCATCATGCGAATGAGCTCGTTCTCGTTAGTTTCCTTGGCCGATTTTATTCCAACCAACTTTCCGTCGCGGAGGACCGTGACTCGATCCGCCAACGTGAAAATCTCTTCCAAACGATGGCTGATGTAGATGATGGCGACCTTCTGTTCACGTAGCCGGCGGATCACGCTAAAGAGACGTTCGGTGTCGTGCTGTGTGAGGACTGCAGTCGGTTCGTCGAGGATGAGAATCCGGGCATGACGAGAGAGCGCCTTGGCGATTTCGACCCGTTGACGGTTCCCGACCGAAAGAGTGCCGACCCGGGTAGTGGCGTCCAGGTCGGTTGCTTCCAAAGAATCCAATAAAGTCCGGGCTTCGCGCTTTGCCTTGCCCCAATCCAGAGCGGTTCCGAAGAACGTGCGCGGCATATGGCCGGTGAAAATATTCTCCGCGACGGTTAGTTCGGGGTAGAGACTGAATTCCTGATAGATCGTGGCGATACCGAGGTGCTGAGCTTCGCCCGGGTTGGCCAAGTTAACAGGTTGGCCGTTGACATGGATCTCTCCCTGGTCAGGGCGATAAACGCCGGAGACGATCTTAATCAGAGTGGATTTACCGGCTCCGTTCTCTCCCAGTAACGCGTGTACTTCGCCTGGCTTAACATCAAAAGAGACATTGTCCAGCGCAACGACGCCGGGGAAAGCCTTGGTGACATTTCGCAGCTCCAAGGCAGGGGGCTCGCTGGCGGGGGACGAAGATTCCGTGGCGTCTGGGTCGGCCATTTTATGGCTCAATAAGGGTCACAAACAGGGAATGGGCTGTTTTATCTAAAACAGGCGGTATTCGGTGGTTACGGCGGGTTGGGGAACGGGGATGCGGGTAATAGTTGCATAGAAAAAGGAGCGGGTGTCAAAAAATAAATCGGAATGATTTATTATTTTTTATTCGGGGACTATGGTAGGGCGAAAATCTCGGCGCGCCGATGGCACGTTTGCTTGGCAGTAAAGTTCGCGCCGGATTTGAGCCGGGTCGTGTGGGGGGTTCGTGGCGGGAAGCGTCGACGAGTATTCCGCATCGGAAACTATCCCATTCGGTGATCGGTTCAATAACGCGCGTCCTGTATTCGAGCGGTGGGCCGTACCACGACGGCTCAAATCCGGCGCGGGCACGCGTAATTTTGTATGGCGGGTTCGTGGGCGCGCCGAGATTTTCGCCCTACCGGTCTGTAGCCGCGCCCCGAGGACGAGGCGTCTCTGCGCTTACCAGCAGGTATAGCCGCCGTCGACGAGCAGGTTGCTGCCGGTGAAATAGCTGCTGGCATCAGAGGCTAGAAACAGGACGGCGGCAGCGACTTCGCGAGGTTCGCCAACCCGGCCCATTGGAGTGAACTCCAGCCATTGCTTGTACCATTCGGTATTCGACATTCCTTCCTTGGTCATCTCCGTGCCAATGTAACCGGGAGAGATACTATTGACCCGGACACCGCGTTTGGCCCATTCGCCAGCCAGGGATTTGGTCAGCATAATGACGCCGGCCTTGGACGTGTTATAGGCAGATTGCGGCTGAGGAACGTTCGAGATAACGCCGGACATAGAGGCGGTGTTGATGATGCTGCCTTTGCCTTGCTTCAGCATCACCTTGCCGAACTCGCGGCAACAGAAGAAAACGGCGTTGAGATTAATGTTGATTACCTGGAGCCATTGTTCGTCGGTGCACTCTTCGGACGGAGCACTGACCGCGATACCGGCGTTGTTAAACGCGATATCGATGCGGTTGTGTTTGGCAACGATGTCGGCAGCGACTTGAGCGACCTGATCGGACTTCGTGAGATCAGCCGGGAGGAAATCTCCTTCGAGCTCTGCGGCTGCTTTGGGTCCAACTTCGCGGTTTATGTCGACGATGACCACCGTGGCGCCGCATTCTCGCAATGCCTTAGCTGATTCGAAGCCGATTCCGCGAGCACCGCCGGTGACGACTGCGACCTTGCCATCGAGTGGGGTGAGGGGGGAGTAAGTCATGGAATGACCAATTGTTCGGGATGAGAACGGTTGTCAACCTAAGAAGAGGAGTGAGGAGCCAGTATCCAAGAGTCAGGAGGATCGGGGCCGGGCCGAGCGTTGACGGTAGGGCGAAAATCTCGGCGCGCTGCCGATGTGCTATCCATACACCGCTAGATCGCGCCGGATTTGAGCCGCGTTGTGAGGTGGTTTCGTGCCGTGCAGCGTTGAACATTATGCCGGATCCGAAACTATCCCGTTCCGCGATTGGTTGAATGACGTGCGTCCTGTACTAGTGCGATGGGGGTTGCACGACGGCTCAAATCCGGCGCTAACACGCGCCATCTGTATGGCGCGTTCATGGGCGCGCCGAGATTTTCGCCCTACCTTCTCCTCTTCTTGAACTCCTTCTTAAAGGCGCTTGCCATCCGCGACACAATCTGTAGTATCTTGAGTCGTCATGGCCACCTATATCTATGAGACGGTGCCCGACTCCGCAGAGATTCCAGCGCGGAGGTTTGAGGTTCGGCAGAGCATGCTTGATGCGCCGCTGACTCACGATCCCGAAACCGGACAGCCTGTACGGCGCGTCATTTCCGGTGGTTTTGGGCTCATGACGGGGCCCAAGAATGTTCCATCTACAGGGTCTTCCTCACACTCCTGTGGCTCTGGCCACTGCGGATGTTGTTAGTGTAGAATTGATGTCTACGGATACCCAGCCTGGGCTCTTTCAGGACTCGGCCCGGTCAACAGTTGTGCCGGCCGGCTCACGGAACGGTCATTCCAGTCAGGTCAAGAACTACGTTCTTGATACCAATGTTCTGCTGCATGATCCCCATTCCGTCTATCGGTTCGCCGATAATCACGTCTGGATTCCGATCGACGTGCTCGGCGAGACAGACAAGTTCAAGAACGAACAGACCGAGCGAGGAGCGAACGCTCGTGCGGTCCACCGATTTTTGTCCCGCTGTTTTAATCAGAATCGCAAGCTAGTGACAAACGGGGCTAAGACCCCCGGCGGCGGGACCATCCGGATCGCGGTCAACGAGTTCCTTGGCGACCTCAAAACCAACAAAGAGTTCCGCCGGTTTCAACAGACGTTCCGCGACCTTGACCATCCGGACAATCGGATCCTGGCCTTTTGCCTTTACATACAGAGCAAACATTTAGAACGCACGATTCTGGTCACCAAAGACCTGAACATGCAGCTGAAGGCTCTCACCATCGGCATCGAAGCTCAGGATTACGAGAATGATAAAGTCGCTTTGGCCGACGTGGAAGATTATGGGCATCCGATCATCGAGATCGATCCCAAGAGTCTGCAGCGGTTTGCCAGTTCGCGGGAACTGGAGCTGGAACCAAAGCCGGCCGCAAACCTGGCCCTGAACGAATATGTGTTCCTCTCCGGCGGTGATAACAAATTGATGCCCGCCCGGCATTTTGGAAGAGGACTCTGCCGACGGTTAAATCTTCCGCCAGCGCTGATCAACCCACGCGGCGTGCATTTGAAGCCGATGAACCTGGGGCAGCAATGTCTGTTGGATGCGTTGCTGGATCCGGAGATCGCTTTAGTGACCTGCTACGGACCGGCCGGTACCGGCAAGACGTTATTGGCGGTTGCGGCAGGACTACATCTCTACTGGAGCGATGTCTTCAGCGGGATCACCGTGAGCCGGCCAGTGGTGGCTATGGGTGACACGCTTGGTTATTTGCCAGGCACGCTTAACGAAAAGATGAAGCCTTGGCTGCAGTCCATTTACGATGCGTTCGAGTTTTTGCTCCCACCTAATGCGCCGTCCGACGCCTCGAAGAAAGTAAAACGGAATAAAACCGAGCTGAACGGGATGGCTGCGCCGGGTCCACAGCTTAGGCCGTACGAACAATTGATCGACCAAGGAGTCGTTGAAATTGAGGCGCTTTGTTATATCCGTGGGCGCTCAATCCCGAAACGCTATTTCGTCCTGGATGAAGCCCAGCAATTGACTCCGCTCGAGGCTAAGACGGTTGTAACGCGAATGTCGAAGGGCTCCAAGCTAGTCATGGTGGGTGACCCGGCGCAGATCGACAATCCGTATGTCGATAGTCGTTCCAATGGCCTGGTCTACACGCGTAACCGCCTGAAGAACCAGGCGATCACGGCTCACGTTTGCCTCACGAAGGGTGAACGCAGTGCGTTGGCGGAGGCTGGGGCGTCGTTAATGTGAGGAGCTAGGAGCTAGAAGGGATGCGTCTGGCGGGGCGAGGCTCCCGAATCGCCTGATTATTTTGCTTAAGGATTAGATTGTTGCTCTTAGACTTGATGGCTAGACCGACCGACGCGCCGAGCCGTGGCCTAGCGCTAGACCACGGCTCCGACTTCGCCGTCAGATGGTTGTTGAGAGATTGCGGGACAGGAAGGCTATGTCGGACAAGTCGGCGCGCGTTTCGTCCTAATAACTCGAACTGGCACGAGAAAATTCGCATCCCTGCGAAGCCGTTCAGTTATTCGGGAGCCTTGCCGCACCAAGGCTGCTCCCCTCCAGACGTTAATCGCCCCACGCGTCGGTTTCTGGATTCTGATGACACGTGGTGGGACCATCGGCCCGGCGCGGGTCTCGGTATTGGTACGCGATTAGATTGAATCCGCCAGCACCTTCGTCACCGGTTTGCGGTTGTTCGGGAGCCTCGCCCTACCACCTCCTCTCTTTTTTCGGTTGCTAGGGCTCCTAACGTCGATAGCATCCGGCTGTGTTGTCCGTTGTCTTTTATCACTGCTGCCCATGATGGCGAATTGAACCATGTGATGCGCATCGGAATCAGGATTCGCGCCCGCATCGATCAGCACGAACACTTTGTTTTCGGTCGGAATTAAACAAGCGACTGCGGGCCTGATCACACCGGGGAGAGTTCGCAACTTCAGCACGGACCCCGCCACGACCGCTCCGGTGTGGCCGGCGGAAACCATGGC
>Ga0207129_1042_pt1 | contig 33968 bp, 27 predicted proteins | sample Alteio_BWMinHeat_15_FD_153517 | JGI IMG/M metagenome (GOLD analysis project Ga0207129, IMG submission 153517) | Enriched cells from forest soil in Barre Woods Harvard Forest LTER site, Petersham, Massachusetts, United States -... | ecosystem: Environmental > Terrestrial > Soil > Temperate forest >... | reverse complement strand
GTTCACCTGATTCATCGCCGGGATTCGTTTCGTGCCTCTGCGATTCTGGCGGCGCGAGCCCTCAATCATCCGAAGATCAAACCGATTTGGAATACGGCAATCACGGAGTACCTAGCCGATGAACGGGGCGAAATGCGCGCGGTTAAACTCAAAAACATCGAAACCAACGAGGAATCCACCTTGGAAGTGAAGTGCGCCTTTATTGCAATCGGCCACACTCCAAATACGGATGCATTTCGCAATTGGCTGCCGACAGATAAGAACGGTTACTTGCTCAAGAAAAATGGGTCACTGACGGAGATATCCGGGGTTTTTGCGGCTGGAGATGTGGTTGATCCCTACTATCGTCAGGCTGTAACAGCTGCCGGCCAAGGTTGCATGGCCGCAATGGATGCCGAGCGCTATTTGACGGACCAGGAGTAATTCGTAGCCGCCGCGAAATGCCTATTCCGTACGGAGCTTGTCACATTTGCGCGCTGCGACGGTTTAGCGAGGCCTGGAGAGGAGCCCCTTTCGCCCCTACCAACACCAGCGCCACAGATTTGACAGACAAAGAGTTCATAGAGCGGAGAACGTGTGAAGAGGCGGCTCCCGGGAATGGCCCCTGATATGGCCACCTCCGACGACGTCTCCATTAGAGCAATGTTACAGGATCAAGATGCGCCATGGGTTGTTCCCAGGAGCCGCCTGCCAACGGGGCTCGCGGTGTGTAGCACGCCTGTTTCCTCCGACCGATCGGTTGGGCTTAACAAAACGCAAAAGCGGCTCCCCTCCAGGCATCGCTCCCCCCGCCTAAAATCGAAAAGGCACGCGACGATGCAGACTCCATGAAGGTTTGCGACTTGACGCAATTTTACTCCCCGTTTAGCGGCGGGGTGAAGCGCTACCTCGAAGAGAAGCGGAAGTATGCGATCGCTAACGGTCATCAACACCTTCTGATCATCCCGGGAGACGAAACCTCATGCGTGGAAACCGAAGACAGCCGCACTTACTCTATTAAGTCACCGCTCGTTTCACGGACTTCGCGCTATCGCGCTCTATTGCACCTGGGCGCTGTGCAACAGCTCCTCGAGCGGGAGCGACCAGATGTTATCGAATCAAGCGACCCCTACCAGCTAGCCTGGAAAGCGATCTCTTCCGGATGCGCCTTACGCATTCCAGTAGTCGGTTTCTATCACTCGAATTTCCCCGAAGCCTATCTGAGGACTACCTCAAAATTCCTGGGAGAAACTGCCACCGAGATCGTGATGGAGATGGCTCGAGCCTACGTTCGTGCGCTCTATAACCATTTTAGCGCTACATTTGTCCCATCGGCTGCGCTCGGTCAGGTATTGGGTCAATGGGGAGTCGAGAATGTGATCTTGGCAGAGCTTGGGATCGACACCGATATCTTTCGACCTGGGAAAGATGGAAACGCCACTCGAACCCGGCTGGAGATCCCGACTAACCGATTTCTGCTGCTCTACGTTGGCCGCCTCGCGCACGAAAAGAACGTTAAAACTCTGTTTGACGCTTTTGAGATTTTGAACCGTGAAAACGCCAGGTGTTTTCATTTGCTCGTCGTCGGTGATGGTCCGCTCCGGGATCAGCTTCGGGAACTGTCGAGAGGCACAAAGGCAGTCTCCTGGCTCCGGTACATCTCTGCCCAAGACGAATTGGCAGCGGTCTACCGGGCCGCCGACCTATTCGTACATCCGAGCGTGCAAGAGACGTTCGGACTGGTGGCGCTAGAAGCCCAAGCAAGCGGAACTCCTGTAGTCGGTATCCGGGGAAGCTATATGGACCGAATTATTCTGAGCGATCAAACGCATTGGGCAGAAGAGAATTCTCCGGATTCCCTGGCAGCCGCGATTCTCGAGTCGAAAAAATTAGATCTGGCTCAGATCGGCGAGGCTGCGAGCCAACAGGTTGCTAAACGCTATTCTTGGCGCCGCGTTTTTCGCCAGATGTTTGACATCTACGGCCAGCTTCGTGCTGAGTAGCGTTTGCGCGTTTGGCGTTCGGCGTTCGGCGACTGTCGCGCAGCCACTTAGAAAGCCAGCAGCGTGTGGCCCCGAAGACGGAGAGGCTAAAACTTCCCTTGCAGGCCATCGTCTTTAGAGAAGTATCAATGTTGAATGTCGCACGCATCGCCGAACGCCAAACGCCAAACGCCAAGCGCCGAACGCTTCGTTGTGCGCTTATATCAGCCAACTGATCGAGAGGCGGTTCGCGATCTTTGCTGTCGAACCGGGTTCCTCGGCAAACCAATCGATCCGGTCTTCGAGGACCGGGAGTTGTTTGCTGATTTTTTAACCGATTACTATCTCACTTGCGAGCCTGACTCAGCGTTCATCGTTACCGTTGATGACGCCGTTGTTGGTTACCTGCTTGGATGCCGATTTCCGCGCCGGCATCAGATCTTTAGTGTTCGCCAATCTGTTTCCCTCGGCGCTAAAGCGCTGTTTCGTCTTCCGCGTTACAAAGCGGAATCGCGACGGTACATTCGATGGATTGCATTGAACGCTTGGCGTGAGGTGCCGGATGCGCCCCGAGACGTAGGCCATTTTCACATGAATTTTTTGCCCAAACTTAAACGGATCGCGGTTTTTCGAGAGGTCTTGGAGCGCTATCTCCGGTTTCTAGCCGACCACGAAGTCAAACAGATCAGCGCGCAAATGGTCACCTTTGACGAACGTCGAACCCTTCATCTGTTCGAACGTTATGGGTTCCGGGTTCTAAATCGTTCACGAATATCAAAGTTTGAGCGTTTCACTTCCGAGTCGGTTTATCTGTCGACGATCATCAAAGATATTGTTGAAAAGGACGGGCGGGTTCTCTACCAAGTAGCGCCTGGCACGCATCGAGCAAATTCCGGATCGCAAACGGATGCGCACTGAGGCGGACCGTAAGGGTGGCGCGACGCCGGCGCGAATAAGCACGTCCCGGATGTTGTCGCCGGCGCTTCTCTTTATCTTGTTAGCGCTGCCGTCGGTATATTTGTTTTGCTCGGTACCTCCTCTATGGCGGGATAGCGATGCATTCTACCAGGTCGCAACCAAGTTCGAGTTCTTGACGGTCCTGCACTGGCCACCTCTGTATTGCTTTTGCGCCCGGCTTCCATTCTTGCTCGCGACGATCCTGGATGGGTCTCTTTTTCACAGTGGCTTCTCATTCAATTGGCCCCGGGTTACCGATCTCGGCGTCTATTTGTTGCTAGTCTTCCAGCATCTTTTTCTGATCGGCGCTCTGCTCAGTGTTTGCGTAACATTGGCTAAAAGCTGGCCGGTTCGATTCCTGATAGGTGCCGTTTTTGCGTCTTGTGCTCCAATTTATGTTTTTGCCCATTGTGTCGGCTCCGAAGCAATCATGGCTCCTCTCCTGATGTTGGCCGGCACCGCCGGACTTAAATATCTTTGTTCCCCCTCCCCGCGGCGGCTAATCCTTCTGTTCTGCTTCATTGTCTTGAATATTCTCGATCGGCACGCGAACGGAGTAGTCGCCGGGCTAGTTCCTTTGGCGATCTTGTCGCTACTCGGTTTAGCCGTTGCGCGGCCTTCGCTTTCTCCCCCTTCCCATTCTTCGATTAACCTGCGGAGCTTTTTTCTCAGCGTCGCAGTTGGCGTCGTCGCAATTTTAACAGCTAACGCCGTTATCCTGGGTGTTTGCCGGTTTGATAAAATTCCTTATCGATCGAGGGCCGGTTACGCTTTCGTTTGGAGGCTTGATTTCATCAAAGATCTGCCTTTGGAACGACAATCGGCAATTATTAATAAGGCTGAGACTGATCTCCAGGATCCAGCCCTTACCGCCGCATTAGAAAAGCTAAAAGAAATGTCGGCTCGCGGTGAGTTTAACCCGGATGATATTTGTGAGGCGTTGGACAAGACTCTTGGCGAGGAGGGTTTTCAGGGCCAGAAACGCCACGTTGCCCTCGACCAGAAGCTGAATCGCTTCTTCACGTACTTCCTCGGACACGACCCGGCAGATCTATTTCATGTGGTCGCGGGGGACGTGGGAGCAGGCATGAGCTTTACACCGAGTTTGTTAACCAAGGATCCGTTTTTGTGCACCGATTGGTTAGGAAAGCGGGTTTCGGGGCCCAGGTTTCAGCCCATCCAGGGATTGAAAACATTGTCGTCCTATTCAGAACCGACAAAACAATACGACACGTCCTTCTACTTCCATCTTTGGGCTTTTCTACCCCTGTTTGTTATTGCCGGCGGAGTAGTAGTTACCGGGGTAGTCTATATTCTGAAGGCAAAAAACTGGCGTGACCTGGTACTGGGAGTTTATTCCCTGTCTTGTACCGCTATCGGTATTGTATGCGCGGTAGTCAGCTTCATCGTAGTCGCGTTGCTTCCGCGTCTGATGTTACCGACGCTAATACTACTATTATTTGCTGTGGTGGTCCTACTACTGCGCTTGGACCCCGATAAAGTTGGCGAAACGGCGACATGAGGCGCGAAGCGCTCGCTCCGAAAGCTTTCGAGGCTGGCCAGATTTTTCTCCGAGAGTCTGTCGGAAACTGGTTAGGTGATGAGCTTTCTGTCCCGAAGGGAGTTGTCGGATTTTTGCCGCGAAACGGCTACATATTATACGCCCAGCGTGATCACCTTCTGAGGCCTGATCAGCGTTGGGAAGGTGCAGACGGTGCAGTCGCGACGACTTGATCAACCAGGCCGTACGCTTTGGCCTCTTCGGCTGAAAGCCAGAAGTCACGATCCATATCGATCAGAATCTCTGCCTCGCTCTTTCCGGTATGCAATGCGTAGATCCGGCTAAGGCGCTGCTTCGCTTTCAGGAGTTGTTCTACGGATCTTTCCATGTCGCTAGCTACACCTTGAGCACCGCCGGACGGTTGATGGATCATGATATCGCAGTTGGGAAGCGCGTGTCTTTTTCCCTTGGTACCTGCTGCTAACAAGAACGACCCCATGCTCGCAGCCATGCCTAAGCAATAGGTCGCTACGTCACAGCTCAAGAACTGCATCGTGTCGTAGATGGCTAGGCCAGCGGTCACCGATCCCCCGGGAGAATTGATGTAGAGACTGACATCCTGATCCGCCGCTTGAGTCTGTAAAAAAAGCAGTTGTGCGACCACCAAGTTCGCTACCGTGTCATCGATTTCCGTGCCGAGAAAGATGATCCGGTCCTTCAGTAGGCGGCTGTAAATGTCATAGCCACGCTCTCCGAATCCGGTGTCTTCGATTACCGTCGGAACCAACACAGGGGCCTGGGGTTCATCGGCTTCTTGTCTCATGGGATCCACTTTCGGACACAAGTCTTGGTTTTCAAGCAGCTTAAAATTGAAAGTAGATAAAGGGCCGTAACCCGGTCTTAGCCAACAACGCCACACAGAGCGTGGCCAGCACCAAGATAGCGAACGCGAGCTCGGGATTCAGCGCCGGTTTCTCGCGCCATGCCCTAAGCGAACGCACCACAAACGTATCGCAAACGACGGGTAATACTAACAAAAGCCAAGGGATCATCCCGGCTTGATGCTCGGCCCCCGGGGCGCCGGATTTCAGCGAGAAAATATTGCCGATGAAATTCAATGTGTCTTGAAAGTTCGATGCCCGAAACGGGATCCAGAGCAGAAAAACAATGATCTGCGTTACCACCCAACCGAATACGAGATCGATACTCAGCCCGAACTCACGATACTCTTTCCGCGTTTGGCCTATCCGGATCACCTTTTCGGCACAGAGCACAGCGCCATGCATACCGCCCCACAAGACGAAGTTCCAACTGGCTCCATGCCAGAGCCCACCTAACAGCATCGTGCACATTAAATTGCGCAACTGCCTTAATAACGTGCCCCGGTTACCACCTAGAGGAATGTAAAGGTAATCGCGCAGCCAAGTGGAAAGAGAGATATGCCAGCGATGCCAGAAGGTGGTCAGACTGGTCGCACAATATGGGAAGTTGAAATTGTCTGGTAAGCGATAACCAAACAGTCGGGATACACCGATGGCGATCAATGAATAACCGTTAAAGTCGAAATAGATCTGGCAATAAAATCCTAAACCGCCCGCCAGCAGATAAATCCAGGAGAACTGCGCCGGCGCTTTAAAAACGGAATCCACGAATGGGGCAATCGCGTCGGCAAACACTACCTTATACAGGAACCCGAAGCCGATGGACTGCAGCGCCACGAAGAGATCCTCACCGTCGAATGTTCTTTTCTTCTCTATCTGAGGCAGAAAAACCGTGGCGCGAACGATCGGCCCGGCGACCAGCTGGGGGAAGAAGGCAATGTATAACGCCACGTCGAGCAACGAGACTTCTCGATCCACATTTCCGCGGAAAGTATCTACCGCCAACGTGATGGCGTGGAACGTATAGAAGCTGATTCCGATCGGAAGGAGTATCTGAAAAAGAAGGCTCGAGGCAGCGACATGTACTCCGAGGCCCTGCAGCGCCAAAACCAGATTAGCTTCGAAAAAATTGAAGTATTTGAAAAAGCCTAAGACAGCGAGCTCAACACCCAGACAGCACCACAAATAAATCAAAGCCCGGCGCCGGTTCCCTTTTCTTCGTTCGTACAGGACAAATCGGGCGCCGAAGAAGACGGACAAAATAACAAAACTTAGCAGCCCGAGGAAGCGCCAGTCCCACCAGGCGTAAAAAACGAAGCTGGCCCCGACTAACAATACTTTCCGCAGAAAGTTCGAAGGCAACAGCCAATAAGTTGGCAATACCAACAGCAGAAAACAGAAGAAGGATCCCGAGTTGAACAGCATTTAGAGGCTCTTCGATTGAATCTGTTCAACCAAGTATTTGGCGAATTCTTCGGAGTAGAGTTCTGCACCGGGTTGCCGCAAGTGAAGTTGATCGTACCAGAGGGACGGTGAATTCAATTCGTCCACTAGTCGCGTAGCGTCCCCATCAAAGAATCGCTCGTTGCCCGGTTGGCGGCGCTTCCAAATGTTGTAGTCGGCGTTTGGCTTCGACCAGCTAGGAAAGGCAAAGAAATATTCCGACTTGATCAGGCCTCGGAACACGTCTCTGAAATCCTGGTCCCTCTTCTTCTGCCAAGCCAGATTCTCCGCAAACGTCGAGGTTAAACGTTTATCCAGTGCCGAATCGTGGACGCTATCGAGTGAGGCGCGAGGCGCGAACCCAAGGCTCTGAGTAAGATTTGGAACAAAAGGTTCTGTCTTAGCCGGCGCGGTTAGGGCTTCCATCCGCGGCACGTAACCGACGTGGAATAGGTTGAAAAGCTCACATCCGGCAATGTTGGTGAGAAGCGTGTGCTCTCTAATCCAATCGACAGGGCGATACTTCAGAGCTAGCCACGAAAAAATCATCGGCAGGTTTGGCGGATCAAGATATCGGAGTGAGCGCCCGGTGGATCCATTCCTCAGGAAATTGTTTAGAGGGTTTTTGTCATAACCAAGCTCAACTTCCCGGCAAAGGATTACCTTCGTCCGGCGAAGTGCATCGAGCTGATCCGGCCGCAAGGCTTCCACAAACTCTTTCAAATATTCGTATCTTTCCGCATGGTTGGCACCGGCGAATGACAGTTGAATCACCAGCGCGGGGATACCCTGCTGCACGAGCACTCGCTGCACGCGCTCGCCATCAAAACCGTTCCAAGTTACGCTGCTCCCCTCAACGATAATGACGTACTGAATTCCAGTTAATGATTCTCGGTCCAGCTTTTGTCCCGCTTTTAAGACCAACCCAGGAGCTGGTGAGTCGGGATACGATCCCGGGAGCGGCATCGATAGGTTGATGATCACCAGCCAAAGGCCGAGTGGCAGCAGAAGGCTATACCAGCGTGGCATCCGCCCCATTCCTGACGGTACCCGACATCCAGCCAACACAATCAATAAGACGCATCCAACTAGTGGAACCATCATAGTGAAGCGGCAAGCGGCGCAGCCGAGAAGCTCGACGAGCCTATCGTTGTGGGCTGGTCGGTGGGTTGTCGGCGTTTACAGCTGGTGGTTCTTGATGGCATCGATGAAGTAATTAGCAAAAGCTTGAGTAAAGATGCGTGCACCGGCAGGTTTCAAGTGCTGTTCGTCCGCCCAAAGCCCGGGATCCGCTAAGCTCTCGCGCAAAGCCTCCGCGTCTCCGTTGAAGAAGGGCTGATGTTTCGGCGATTGGCTAAACCATAAGTTGTAACGATACATTGGGGCGGACCAACTTGTAACACTGAAGAAGCAAGGGGTCGCGCCCACGTTCTCAAACAGCTTCCCGTACTCCGTGTCGCGAGCGGCAACCCATGCCGTCGTCGAATGGTAAATCTTGAGATCGATCTTCGAGGGATCGCTTGGAAATTTAAGCGGGAGCGGACCGTTTGGGTTGAAATTCGGGCTTCGGGTCTCCCTGGGAACAAATCCGTTCTGAGGAGGAAGCGATCTCCCGGTTTGAATGCGGTCAAGGTAGCCGACGCGAAAAAGGTTGAAGGCTTCCATGGCAATTATCGAACGAACGAGATCACGCTTGCGGATGAGCCCGATCCAACGCGAGTTGAGCCCAAACCAACGGATGATTTCCGGGAGATTCTGGAGGTTGACGTAAGAGAGCGTGCGATCAGTAAAGCTGTTACTTTCTATCTTATTAAAAGGATCGCGGTCGTAGTAGTACTCCACTTCTCGGCATAAAATTACGCGCGACCGCTTCAGCTGTTCAGTTGCGCTAGCACCGAGGCCTCGTACGAATTCGCGGAGTATTTGCAAGCGCTCCACATGATTCGCCCCGTCCAACGCGATCTGAATCACGGATGCCGCGATGTCGGCCGAACGCAGCTGCGCCTCGAGCTGTTCCCCATCAATGGCGTGCGACGTCGGGCTGCTCCCTTCGATTACGAAAACATATTGGCCCAAAGGTCGGTCGTCCGGTTTGAGGCGGTCGCTCCCGAATTGAGCGACTCGCGTCGTGGCAGCGTCAGGAAAAGAAGGCTTGAGCGGAGCAAATAGGTTTAGCGTGATCAACCACACAAGTCCCATCGCCACACCGTACTTGGAACTAAGGATTAGCGAGGGCCTTTTCCTTGGCCTTAAAGCGGCGATCAGAACTAGTAGAACGCTGCCGACAACTGGAACAATCATGGGCACAAACAAGCCGGGTGAATTCGATCGGATATGGATCAGCCGGGATCAGGGGTCTGACAAGTGGTGCAACGACTCGATTAGACGAACGTGCCAATCTGGCGCTCAATGTTGACAGATCGGTCTAGCGATGTGACGACCTGGCGCATATCCCAGAACACAAAAACCAACCCACATCGTCATAACTCACTGATTCCCTGGCGCTTCCATTCGTTCACTTTCTCTTGGCATGCCTCAAGCTTTTCTTCTGTAGCGTAAACTGAAGGTTTTCCAAAGGAGGTTTAAACCCATGAATATAATCCGTTATCACAACCCAGGTCGGACTGACCTTGGGCAAGCTTTCGACCGTTTCGCCGTGCTTCGCGGTGAACTGGATCGCCTGTTCGATAGCCCATTTGGTCCGGCCTTTCGCACGCCCCGCTCTTTCAACCGTTGGACTCCGGCTCTGGATGTATACCAGGACAAGGACCAATTCACTGTGGTCGCCGAGTTGCCCGGCCTGAAGAAGGAGGAAATCGAGCTGTCACTACACGACGGCGTTCTCACCATCTCGGGAGAGCGGAAGCAGGAGAAGAAAGGTGAGGAAGGCTATAGAAACGAGCGTTTCTTCGGTCGCTTCCAGCGCAGCGTTACGCTGCCCGCCAGCGTCGACGACAATAAAGTGAAAGCGACTTATCAGGACGGTATCCTGAAGGTTGTTTTGCCGAAGGCTGAAGAGGCCAAGCCGAAGCAAATCGAAGTTTCCGTTGGTTAATGGGGTGCAATTGGAGCCGAGCGGACGCTCGGTTCCAAACCAAAAAAAGGAAAAGACTATGAACATCGTTTCTCAAGAGAATCAAAAGTCAGGTCAGCAGGCGACCGAGCAGACTGCCTACGTTGCTCCGTACGTGGATATTGAGGCGGCGGAGTCGGGATACGTCCTTTACGCGGAAATGCCAGGTGTCAGCCGGGATGGCATTCAGATTACCGTTGAGGATGGCAAGCTTGTGCTGGTCGGACAACGGCAAGCTCCGAGTGAGAGTGCAGAAGCGCTGCACCGGGAGACGGGTCAGCTCTCTTATCGCCGAGTGTACGAACTCGATCGGTCAATCGATGCCAACAGGATTTCGGCCCGCATTGACCAGGGCATTCTGACGGTGAATCTGCCGAAGACAGAGGACCTGAAACCTCGACGGATCAACCTCGAGTAAGGGCTGGTTTAGATTTTCTTCGCAGGATAGCCCGTCCGGGATATACCCCGGACGGGTTTTTGCTTGTCGGTTGAGGGCGAAGCCGCCCCATCGTCTTCGTCCTCGTCCTCGAAGGTTTCGTGCATGCGCTGGGCTGCGGCGCTATCGGTGGGGGCAAAATCGGGGCCTTTCGCGGGAGCCGCTTCCTAATCACAGTTTCCAGTCGGCGTACCCGATTCCTGTTGAAATTTCTTTCGTTCGAGTCGGCACGGGCGAAAGCGGCTCCCCTCCAGGGAGCGCGCACTACCATGGGCGAACCGAGGCTTTCGCGGTAACTCGGTTCCCAATATCTAGTGCTTGACCAACTCGAAGATGCGCGTTGACTGATCAGTCAAATGAAAGTGGTTCGTATCCATACCTTCGGTGGTCCAGAAGTCTTGCAGCTCGAAGAAGCTCCGCAGCCGGAACCAAGCGAGAATCAAGCTCTAGTCCGTGTAATGGCAGCCGGAATCAATTTCATCGACGTCTATCAACGCAGCGGGCTTTATAAGGTGCCATTCCCATATACGCCCGGAATGGAAGGCGCCGGCACGGTAGAAAAAGCCGGACCCGGGTGCGATCTGGTTCCTGGAACTCGAGTCGCCTGGGCGATGGCGGCGGGCGCATACGCCGAGTACGCGACCGTTCCGACCGCGAAACTGGTACCGATTCCCGATGAAGTAGGATTTGACGCTGCGGCAGCCGTCATGCTGCAGGGTATGACCGCGCACTATTTATCAGAAAGCACCTTCCCGGCAAAATCGGGCGACGTAGCCGTGGTCCATGCCGGCGCCGGCGGGACTGGTTTGCTTTTGATTCAGTTATTGAAATCGAAAGGAGCCACTGTCTATACGACGGTGTCGACCGTGGATAAAGCGAAATTGGCCAAGCAAGCCGGCGCAGACGAAACCATCCTGTATAAGGACGAAGACTTTGTCGCCCGGGTTAAAGAGCTGACGAGCGGCAAAGGGGTCAACGTGGTTTACGATTCAGTTGGACTTACAACCTATCAAGGCGGCTTCGAGGTGCTGCGCCCGCGTGGGACGTTGGTTCTATTCGGTCAATCCAGCGGCAAAGTTCCTCCGATCGATCCAACCATTCTATCTGAAAAGGGTTCTCTCTTTTTGACTCGACCCAGCCTGGCTCACCACAGTGCGGATCGGCAAGAGCTCCTTCATCGTTCCGGCACGATCTTGGGGCTGGTACGCGACGGAAAGCTTCGTCTCCGAATCGAAAAGCGGTACCCATTACCTGAGGTTGCTCAAGCGCATCGCGACTTGGAATCGAGAGCGACTACCGGCAAACTGATTGTCGAAGTCGCCAGCTAAACGAATCAACTAAATAGTCTGCCAGGAGGGGTAGGCATGCGTGGAGCGTTGCCGCGCTTGCGAGGCCGATGGTGAGCAGGGTTGATGATGGACGGAGCGAATCGTGAGGCTAGGCCTTGGCGTGAATCGGCAAAGCCTTCGACATAGGCGTTGAAAGAGGTAAGGCGTGCTCCACGATGTCCCCTTGTTCACCATCGGCCTCGCCAGCGAGGCAGCGCTCCACGGTGGATATTCGGCCATAGCCTAACGCGGAAAAATCCCACCACGGATTTCTCCGCGTTGCAGGCTTTTGGTTTTCCAACTCTTGCTTTATAATCTCCACCAATGGCTGCGAAAAACTCCGAGGTCGAGGCGGTCGATCCCGTTTATACTGCGCGTAGAAAGAACTTAGAATTGGCGTTGCAACAAATAGCCAAGGACTATGGAGAAGGCGCGATCATGCGGCTCGGCGACGACCGAGTGACCGCGGTTGAAGTCATTCCGACTGGGAATATTCTAATAGACCGAGCGTTGGGAGTCGGTGGATTTCCGCGGGGCCGAGTTGTCGAAATTTTTGGGCCGGAATCGTCAGGTAAAACGACGCTGACGTTGACCGTTATCGCGCAAGCGCAACGGCAAGGTGGTCTCGCTGGATTTATTGATGTCGAACATGCGCTCGATCCGGGGTACGCTAAGCGATTAGGCGTCAACTTAGACGACTTGTTAGTGTCTCAGCCGAGTTCCGGCGAAGAAGCCTTGAGGATCTGTGAAACCCTGGTGCGTTCAAACGCGTTGGATGTGATTGTGATCGACTCGGTAGCGGCATTAGTGACCAAAGCCGAACTCGAAGGCGAGATCGGGGACGCCACGGTCGGCGCACAGGCCCGGCTCATGAGTGCAGCCCTTCGGAAGCTAACCGCTCTTATCGCAAAGGCCCGCACCTGCTGCATTTTTACTAACCAGATTCGGGAAAAGATCGGGGTTATGTTTGGTAACCCGGAGACAACGCCGGGAGGAAAGGCCTTGAAATTCTATTCGAGCGTCCGCGTTGACATCCGCCGGATCAGCGCCATCAAGCTGACTGATGGGACCGTCGTGGGCAACCGCACGAAAGTGAAGATCGTAAAAAACAAAGTCGCTCCTCCATTCACAGAAGCGGAATTTGATATCATGTACAATGAGGGCATCTCGAATGTCGGCGCATTGCTCGACCTTGCCCTGGAAAAGAATATTTTGGAAAAGCGCGGCTCTTGGATTTCGTACAAAGGCCAGCAGCTTGCTCAAGGCAGAGATGCAGCTAAGGAGACATTGAAAGCAGACCGGAAGCTTTACGCAGAGGTCGAAGAGATCGTGAAGGCCGCATTGGACGGTGATGCTCATAAGCACTAGGGCTGCACCGCTAATAAATGCACATTGATTCCTGAGCGACGCAGCCCGCGCCAGCAGAGATTGTTCCGGCCACATCGAGGCATTTCGCCGGCGATTCGTACGATCACAGGCCACGAAGTATGAGTAAGATTTTGACGCCAAAGACCGCATTTGAAGTAAGACAATCTTTTCTAGATTTCTTCCAGGAAAAGCAGCACACGATTGTGTCCTCAGCGAGCTTATTGCCGACTTCGCCGAACCTTCTGTTCACGAATGCCGGTATGAATCAGTTCGTCCCTTATTTCTTGGGACAGGAGAAAGCTCCTTTTCGTCCGCCCCGAGCGGCTGATACGCAGAAATGCATCCGAGCCGGTGGCAAGCATAACGACTTGGACGATGTAGGATTCGATACCTACCACCACACCTTCTTCGAAATGCTCGGCAATTGGAGCTTTGGCGACTACTTCAAAAAGGAAGCGATTGAATGGGCCTGGGAGCTTCTCGTCGAACGCTGGCAATTTCCGCCCGCCCGGCTGTATGCTACCGTATACAGTCCTGGCCCCGGAGATCCGGCGTCGTTCGACGCGGAAGCGCACGAAAACTGGAGCGCGCTGTTTGCCCGCGCGGGTCTAGATCCGAAAGTGCATGTCGTCTCCGGTAACAAAAAAGACAACTTCTGGATGATGGGAGAGACGGGTCCGTGTGGTCCCTGTTCAGAGATTCACATGGACCTCACTCCTGCCGGTGATACCCAGGGCCGTCTTGTGAATCAGGGAGATGCCTCCTGTATGGAAATCTGGAATTTGGTTTTCATACAGTTCAACGCTAACCCGGACGGCAGTTACTCGCCGCTTCCCATGAAGCATGTTGATACTGGGATGGGTTTCGAACGGGTGGGCGGCATTATCGAGTGCAGCAATGGTCTACGCGATTTTTCCCGGCCTAGCTCTAACTACGAAAGCCAGGTTTTTCGGCCTATTTTCCAGACGATTAGCGAACTAAGCGGAGCTCAGTACCACGCGACCCTTCCCGCGACCCGAAATAATCTGACCCAGCAAGAAAAGATCGATGTCGCGTTTCGTGTGGTATCAGATCACATCCGCACACTTTGCTTTGCAATTGCCGACGGCATTATCCCGAGCAACACCGATCGAAACTATGTTATCCGACGGATCTTGCGCCGGGCGGTCCTATTCGGGCGCGACCTTGGGTTCGGTTCAGCCGGCTTCCTCGCGAAGCTGGCGCCCACGGTCGTAGCGGAATTCGGAAACGCCTTCCCAGAGCTCATCGCGAACCAGGAAAAGATCACACATATTCTAGCTGACGAAGAAGCTCTGTTTAACCGGACACTGGATCGCGGCCTTCGCATTTTCGAAGATCATCTAAAAGAGCATCCAACCGGACAATTCTCACCGGAGACCGCGTTCATGCTATACGACACCTACGGTTTCCCGGTCGATCTTACTGAGGTTCTAGCCCGCGAACGAGGTCTGACCCTCGATTTGCAAGCGGTCGACCGTTTTCTGGACGCTCAGCGGGAGCGGTCCCGGGCCGCACAAGAAAAGTCGATCGTGTCTGCAGCGGAAGAATCGGTTCCCACCGAGTTCGTCGGGTTTTCTTCGGCGGAATCTGACGCCACGGCTGTATCCGCACTTCCGCAGAAAGGAGAGGTCTTAGTAGCCGTTGATCGTTCTCCCTTTTATGCGGAGATGGGCGGACAAGTCAGTGATACGGGCGAGCTAGTAACGTCGAGTGGGCGCAAACTACCGGTGAAGGGCGTGGTGAAGCAGGGCAGGACGTTCTACTTGAGCTTGCCGGAAGATTCTAGTTTTCAGACGCCCGATCAGGTGAAACTCAAGATCGACCTGAAACGCCGCCGGTTAATCGAGGCTAATCACACCGCGACTCATTTGTTACACTGGGCTCTTCACCAAGTCGTGGGCAACGATGCCACGCAGAAAGGATCCTACGTCGGACCAGAGTACTTGCGGTTCGACTTCAATAGTAACGCACTTTCGCCGGAGCAGGTCCGATCAGTTGAACAGCTGGTCAACAGACAAGTGACATTGGATGACCCGGTTACCTGGCAAGAGTTCCCTTACGATGCGGTGAAGCGGCGACCCGAGATAATGCAGTTCTTCGGTGAAAAGTACGGGGCATCGGTTCGAGTAGTTCAGATCGGCGGTATAGCTGGTCAATTGGATGGTTATTCGTTGGAGCTGTGCGGTGGCACCCATGTACGTCGAACGGGAGAGATTGGCCTGTTTGTCATCAGTGCCGAAGGCGCTATCTCTGCAGGTGTCCGACGGGTGGAAGCTTTGACTGGATTGACCGCCTTGCGCTACTTGCGGGCCGAACTAGAGAAAGAGAACAAACGCGCGGACGAGTTGCAGCAACAACTCCTCGACTTACGGAAGACGGTTGAGAAGGAGCGCTCGCAGGCGATGCAACGCGAAGCGGAACAATATCTGAGCAACTTCGATCTGCGGTCGGGCAAACTGGTCCAATCGATTGAAAACGTTACCGGCGATTTCTTGCAAGCGATCGCTGGCGCCCTGAAGGCGAAGAAGTTTGATGGTCTGGCAGTGCTTTTCGGTAAACAACCCGACCAGATTCATGTGCTCGCGTTCTGCGGGCCTTCCGTGATGAAGGATCAACCAGCCGGAAAACTGGTGCAGGAGCTGACCGCAATTCTAAATGGCAAAGGCGGCGGCAAACCGGATTTGGCCAGGGGCGTAGGTAAGGACGTCTCCAAGCTCCCAGAGGCTCTGGCGAGAGCTCGCGAGATCACTACCAAGATCGGCTCATCGAACTGAAGCACCGGGCAGGGCTGATACCAGGTACCTCCTTCTGGTTCTTGTCCTCGAACCCGGGCCGTGACGTGAAGGCCTGAATGTAGACCGCATCGGACTAGTTTGTCGTCCCGAAGGCACTAGATGAAGGTAGCCAGACAGTTTACTGCCTGGAATGTGTCCAAGGAAGGACTGTCCCGGAGGGCAAGGTGTGATTGGGTCGGAGGAAACGTTCTATCCGTTGAGCGGTGAACGGCGAGTAGACCAACTAAGACCGTACCCTGCGGGACGGATCTTTTGTTGAACCCATTCCATCCCTCCGAGACAAAAGCACTTCCTGAGACCTGTCCGCAAAATCCAATGCCCATGGCCGACCGGAGTAATGGAGTTCTGGAGCAGGGCGCTTTCGCCCGAAACGCACCGGTCGGCCGACAGAGTCGGGCGCCAGGATTGGGCCCTCGAAAGAAAAGCGGTGGGTTCCGCAGGCCCTTTATGATACTCTCAGCCCAGAATGAGACAGGACCTAGAAAAGTTTATCGTCGAAGGCGCCCGCCGGGTAACGCCAGCGAGCCTGGGCCGTCTTATTCGGCACCTACCCGAAATTCGGCTTGTTGCCACCCAGGTGACTGAATTTGCCCAGTTGCCGGATCAGGTCGAATTCCTGGCTCAATTAATTGAGGATTTTTACTCGGGACTGAGTCCCGACATCCCTTACACCGCAATCGCAGAGGCAGCGTTCGCCCTTTCTTACTTGCGGAAAGGCATCGATATCATCCCCGACTCGATCTCCGGGGTCGGCTACGCCGACGACGCCGCGATCATTAACATGGTCTTTGAAACTTACAAACAGCCTTTTCTCGACCACGTTCTTGCCCGCAAATCACGCGAAGAGTTGTCGTAGCTGCGGAAGCGCTCATTGACCATCAGCAGAGTCAGCAGATAACTCACGAAAGGTGAGCACCGTCGTACTCATTAAGGTCTGGAACATCATAGCGCGTCGCTACTGGCGGTAAGGCGTATCTCTTCTTTATGGTGGCGGGATTTCCGGCCAGCAGCAGTCCGGTTCCCTCTTTAGAAAAGTCTTTGGTTACCACCGCTCCTGCGCCAACGACGCAATCGGATGGTATTCTACAGTACACAAGCGTTGCTCGCGCGCAGACGTAGCAGCGGTCGGCGATCGTTAACTCACGCCATTCGATTCGGCTAGCCCCGTCGTGGGAAATGAAAAAATGCGTCCAAAATTGCGAATCCCGGCCTCCGATAAGACATCGATTCCCAATTCTTACCCCGCCGGAACAGTCAAAAAAGTGGCGACTTGTTATTTGAGAATTATTTCCGATCGAGAAACCGTCCGGCCAATCCCTGTGCTTACTGGCCATAAAATGGTTCAGGTTGAAAACCTTAGTTTCATTGCCGATTTCAAGCGTTTGCAAGTCGCGGAAAAGGTTGAAATGTCCGATCTGGCAATTCGCTCCAATGCGCACCTGGGCGCACAAAATGATTGAGCAACCGATTTTTGTGTCTTTGCCGATTGACCAACCCAGCGCGGAACGCAACAAAAAGCGCTTTGCGGGATGGGGCAATAACATTGCGAAGAGCTGCACCAACACGCTGAGGACCCGTGGGAGCCCACTCGGGACAGTGGCGTTCCGATTAGAAGAAAAATGCTCGGATGTCTTCGCTAAGGGTATCATATCAAGCCGCTCGGGCCGATATTGGATGCTCGTTTTCTAGACTACCTTCCAGCGTAACTCGTTGATTCCCTAGCGCAAATGCGCGATACAGGGTTCGAACCTGTGACCCCTACCGTGTCAAGGTAGTGCTCTACCACTGAGCTAACCGCGCGTCTCTGAGACAGAAGTTGCTCCGTTAGCTCTAAATCGTGCCTTTTTCAACAATCTTTTGCCGTAGCATAAAGAGATTCTGTTAAGCCGGCACAAGAGAAGTCCGCGACACTACATTACCCGCTTCCGTGCCAGGTCTCGGACACTTTTATCTCGATTTTGGCATCTTTAGTCTCTTCCTGTGGAAAACGTTCAATCGCCGTCGAACGTTCACGCCAAGCCAACCTCTTAGGAGAAGCCGCTTCTCTTGTGGGTCTAGCCATATATGTCGTCGTCCTCGGCACTGTAGCCGCCTCGCGAGAAAACTCGGATGGTTTGTCAGCACGTATCGCACGAAGTTAGGTGGTCGTTATGATTGACCTGGCGCTACGTTTCTCGCAGGATTCGTGAAAAGTCGCATGGAGGGGACAACTCGGAGAACCTCTTGCAATCGCATTCTCGGTTAGGTAGTCGCGCAAAACTTGGTGTTCGGATCCTGTTATTCGCGCCGAAAATACGTTATCGGCCCCCCTCGCTCAGGCGCTCACTGATCGCCGGGCCTTCAATCATTATGAACAGAAATAGCTGTTTTTGTCTTTTGCTGATAATCGCTCTCGGGCACAAAGCTTCGTCCGCAACGCAATACGACGATACGGTTAAGGCGTTGATGGAGCGGTATCAGCAAGTCGAAGCTCAGCTCGATCGCTCCATTCGATACTCCAGAAAGACGGAATCTGAAGGAAACACAACGGTTGAGCGAGCCTGGTACAACGGAGCTGGCGATCCAATAAAAGTCGCGGTCGAGCGCGTAAGTTCGGCGGGACGCGAGCTAACAGAGTATTTTTCTTTAAATTTTGATGATCCGGGCGCGATGTTCGTTTTGACCCGCAAAGAAACGACTCACCCTGATGGCGGAACCCAAGTAGACGAATCACGCCAGTACTTTGGAAACGATGGAAAACTTCTGCGGGAGCTGAGAAAGAGCGGCAGATTTAAGCAGGGGGAGATGCTGGACACGGTTCGCTTTCCAAACACCACGGTCGACCTTTCCAAGCAACCAAAAGATGATCGCACCGAAGAGCAGCGTGCGGTCGCGGAATACGATTTCTTGTCTGAACCGGAAAAAATTGCCTCGGCGCTGAAACAAGCCGGACCACCAGAGTTTGATCCTTTTGCTGGAGTGACCGGAGATTCAGCGAAATACCGGGTTATCCATGATACTGCATCACCCGACGGTCGTTATGCGGTCGCGCTGGGGTTCACTGATAACGACATCGATTGGGAAGGGCTCAAGGACCCAGATTTTCCGGGGACCTATTCCGCCAACGGATGGCAGCCCGACAATCAGCCTCCTGATCCGGGCTACGGGAAGATCGTCAATTATGTCGTTGATCTTACGACATGCCAGATTCTCGGTACAACGAACGGAGACTACTTTGGGACCAAGCAACGGTACAACCACGACCAATGCGATGTAACCTGGTCGCCCGACTCGAAAACGTTTGTTGAGGTGACGAGCTGGAAATGGGGATACAATCGTTGTACCGCCGGGAAGATCTCCAGTGCGGGCAAGCTTTTAGGGCCCGTTGATTTGGGCAAATATGCGGAGAAAACGGCGCAAGGTTTTCTGGCAACGCACAAAGGTCAAAAGTACAACGGCAGTATTGACATCTCGGTGGCAACAGTGACCGATGCCGGCGTGGTCAACCTCACCATCTTGGGACAGGGGACCAGTGGCGACCACAAAGGAGATGTCTTTTTTTCTTTGAATGAATCCGTCCGAATTCGCGAAACATCGTCCGGTCTGCAATTAGAGGCCGTCAGCATCCACACCTCCCCAGAGAATTAAGTAGTCGGACCGCCGGGACGGCAAGCCGGCGCATCGATCGACGGGACACCTCACCATTTTAAACCAGCAGCTCAGGAGAGAACAACCTCATGCCCTCTGAGGCTCGATTCGTAAATTGCGTCGAGGATTTCCATCAATTTCACAGCCTGGACCGCGCTGTTAATCGGCGGTTCTACGCCGTTGATCGCCCGGAGAAAGTTCTCCATTTGCGGGACGAACTCATTCGGTACCGGCTCAAACGGTAGTTCGACGGTTTCCAGTTTGCCGTCCCGGTCCTCGAATAAAGTTAGTGCGGGCATCTTTTCACTCAGATGCAATTGTAACACATCCACGATTCGGATGGTCCCTTTTGGTCCGTAGACCACGGTCGAGAAAAGCTCTCGGTTACCCGATTTTCCCAAGGGGATATCGTCCGGAAGGTTCGCTGCCCACGACACCTCGAAAAGCAATGAGCTGCCGTTCTCGAAACGAATCATCCCGTCAGCGCTGTCTTCCACATCGAAGACGGGGGCTTTCGAAAGTTGCGGGAACTTCTGATAGGTTTGAGCTGATACCGTTCGCGGTTTGGGTGTACCCATCAGGTACCAAGCCGCGTCAATTGCGTGTACGCCAAGGTCGATGACGACTCCGCCACCCGCGCGCGACCGGTCCGTAAACCAGCCATCGATTCCACCCGGAGTACCTCGTGACCGGACCCACATCGTCTTGGCAAAATAGATCTCGCCAAGCCGTCGTTCAGCGACCGCTCTTCGCGCTGCTTGTACCGACCCGGAAAAGCGCATCTGGCGTCCGAAGAAATAGATGAGGCCTCGGCTGTCTGCCTCGTTTCGCAATTGGCGCATCTGCTCTGCATTCAAGGTGGGAGGTTTTTCACAGAGAACATGTTTTCCCGCCTGCAGCGCTTTGAGGGTAGCCGGAAAGTGAAGCGAGTTCGGCAGACTAATCACGACCGCCTGGACCGATTGGTCCGCGAGCATCTCATCGTAATCAGCAAACAACCGTTTGGGCGCGTATTTGGCCCCAAAAGCTTCCCGTCGCGCCGCGTTCAAATCGCAGGCTCCATAAAGGTGTCCCAAATCACTTCCTTGAACTCCTTCGGCATGTCGCTGTCCCGGCCAACCCAAGCCCACGAGACCCACATTTACTTTGTCCATGCTTTAGTTTCACAAGGCTGGGAAGGACGTCAAACGGGCCAGTGACCGGTAGGGACGAGCTCCTGCTCGTCCGAGGCCCGGTGCTGCCAGAAAAGCGCTGTGTAAAAGAAGTACGGACGAGCGGGAGCTCGTCCCTACCGGGCTCGTTGATTTGTATGCGCCACGGCCTTAGTTTTGTTATTCTACTAAACAAACTCGAATGACGTCTCCTATCTCGATCCAAGAGCTGAAAACGCGAGTATTCAACGGCTCAGTGGCAGCAACGGTTTTTGGCCAAGTCGAGAGTATCACCGAAAAGCAGACCCGAGATCAGAAACCGTACTTCGAGCTTGTGATACGAGACCTCGTCGGTTCGCTCACCATTCGGGTGTGGAACGACCATCCGGCTTTCGGCTTCTGTAGTGAAAATGGTGCCGGCGCCACAGTTTGTATCGAGGGCGAGTTCTGGAGCGGCAGTTCATACGGAATTGAGGTACGAAATTGGCAGATACGAAACCTCACTGCCGAAGAGAAAGCGGTCTTATTTGAAGGACCGGAGGAATTACGCCGGCGCCAGGAGCGAGATTACGCAGAGATACTCAGCGCGATCGAATCGATCGCCGACCCAAGGCTCCGCCGGTTGGGAGAGTTGTTTTTGACCGAGTTTGGAGAGCGATTCCGCAGAGCAGCCGGCGCCCGAACCGTACACCACGCGCGGCGTGGCGGCTTAATCGAACATGTCGCCCAAATGTTGCGCACGGCAGACGCAATCGCTGGCACTTATCCTGCACTCAATCGCGATCTTCTTCTCGCGGGAGTCCTTTTCCACGACGCCGGCAAAATGTGGGAAAACAGCTTCCCGAAAGAAAGCCTACAAATGCCCTACGATTTGTTCGGCGAGCTCCTTGGTCACATCAGTATCGGCGCCGAGTTCGTAAACCGGCTATGGCTAAAATTGCGCCTGGAGAAGGAGTACGAATCTTGGAAAGACCTGACTCCGGAAAGCGAACTGGTGCGGCTGCATCTGCTCCACTTGGTAATCGCGCACCATGGAGAAAAAGAGTTCGGATCACCGATAGAACCCAAAACGCCCGAAGCTTGGGCTCTGCATCTAGTCGATAATCTGGACGCGAAACTGGAGATAATCTTCGCAGCCTACCGGACAGCCCCGCGGTTGACTCCCCAGATCCTGGACCGGGTTCGGCCGCTGCATTCTAATCCCGTAGTGCCGCTGCCGAAGTTTGATGGAACGGAACAGAAGAGGAGCCAGGAGCCAGAATCCAGGAGCTAGGAGAGAGGCGGTTTTCCTTCGTTCTCGTTCTTCGAGTGGTTGGGCACCGGCGGCGATGCGAACGGATGGGACCTATAGGACTTATGCGATTTCACCTGGCGGTTCGCTTTTCCCGAGGAGCGCAGGATGCTTCATTCGGACACCACACGAATCCTTCGAGGACGAGCACGATTACGCGAACGAAGCGTCGCCGCTCCTCCTGACTCCTGACTCCTTCAGATCGACAGCCCCGGAAACAAGAACGGCCAAACGTGTCTCCATTTGGCCGTTCGCACATTTTGCGAGCACTTGGTCAGGATGAATGGTCGTACTGGTTTCCCGGCGCTCCATGTTTGCGCCGGGTCACACAATTCCGACCTTTACGTCGCCCTTCTTGAAACGCCCACCCGTTCTCAAGAGCGTTAGCAAAACGAGTCTCTCGACTAGGACAGCAGTAAAAAGGTCTGAAGCGTTTTAAGCAAGCGCAGGTTCGAGTTTTCTTTCGGTCTCGGGCGCAACCTCACCGCGGCGTTCCCGATCCTTACTATGATTTTTAGCCAGAATCAGATAAACGGACGGCACGACGAATAAGGTGAACGTGGTTCCAATAATCATGCCGGTTACAAGGACCCAGCCGATGCTGTTACGAGCGCCCGCGCCAGGTCCGGTAACCAGGATCAAGGGGAAGTGACCAGTGACGGTCGCAACGGATGTCATAAGAATCGGCCGTAGCCGTGTCCCGGCCGCATCAAGAATCGCATTGAACTTATCTTTACCTTCTTCCTGAAGCCGGTTGGCCCATTCTACAATTAGAATTCCGTTCTTAGCCACCAATCCAACCAGGGTGATAAGGCCGACCTGACTGTAGATGTTGATACTCGTGTAACCAAGAAAACAGAAAGTTAACGCCCCGGCCAGACCCAAGGGCACAGAACCGAGCAGGATGATGAGCGGATCGCGGAAGCTCTCAAACTGCGCGGCCAACACCAGATAAATCACAACCAGCGCCAGGAACATCGAATAAACGAGCACGTTACCCTCTCTGCGAAATTGGCGAGATTCACCCGTGTAGTCGATAGAGTAATCGCGCGGCAGAATTTCTTTTGCCTTTTGTTCTAACACCTTGAGAGCGTCATCGATGGTGCCCCCGAAGGTCGGCGCACCCTGGATCTTCACGGAGTTCAATTGTTGAAAATGATTCAGTGTCTCCGGCACGACTTCCCGTTTTAGCGTTGCGAATGTAGAAAGCTGAATTGGCGTACCGTTCGGGCCGGTTACATAGAGCTTGGTTAGATCTTCCGGGGTTAAACGCTGGGTACGTTTAACCTCAGGGATAACCTGGTAACTACGTCCCTGGATACTGAAATAGTTAACCCAGCCTGAACTCAACAGTGTCGAGAGGTCTCCACCTACCTGTTGTAAATTGAGACCCAGCGCCGCCACTTTGTCTTTATCAAAGACGATACGCGTCTGCGGCTGGTCATACTTCATGTCGGAATCGGCAAATAAGAACTTTCCGCTTTTGTTAGCCGCATCCAGAAGTTGTTCGGAAAACTCCAGCATCTCACGTGGTTCGGCGACGGAGGTGATCACAAATTCCACCGGGAAATTTGTGCCGCCGGGTAAAGCTGACGGTGTTGTGGTTAAAACATTGACCCCAGGGACACTTGCCATCTGCTTACGGACCAACGGCAAAACCTGGGCCATTGTTCGTTTACGTTGGCTCCACGGCTTGGCCACCAAACCCGAGAAACCGGGGCCGGGGATTGGAGTAACCTGAAAGGTCTGCGCTGTCTCCGGAAAGCTCTTAAAGATATCGTTGACCTGTCTTGCAAACAACATGGTCTGATCGAGCGTCGCTTCTGGCGCGGAGAAAACGATCCCGAAGATAACTCCCTGGTCTTCTGAAGGAGCTTCTTCTTGTTTCGACATGTTCCAGAAAGGGAAGATCAAAAGCGAAACCACGAAACCGAAGATGAGTACGACTGGTGACACCTTCAGAGTCACCGTAAGGATCCGCGTATAACCGCGCCTCAGAGCGTCGAACCGGCGCGTAATCCACCCGGCGAGACCGCGATCGCCAATTCCTTTCTTCAACACTTTCGAAGAAAGCATCGGCGACAAAGTTAACGCGACCACGCCTGAGATCGCCACCGCGCCGGCTAGCGTGAAAGCGAACTCGCGAAACAATGCACCAGACAATCCGCCCTGGATACCGAAAGGCGTGTACACCGCCGCCAGGGTAATGGTCATTGCGATAATCGGGCCGAACAATTCGCGGGCGCCTTTGATGGCAGCATCGACAGGACTTAGCCCTTCCTCGATGTGGCGTTCGACGTTTTCAACTACCACAATGGCGTCGTCGACAACTAACCCGACCGCGAGCACGATCGCTAACAGCGTCAAAAGGTTTAGCGTGAACCCGAAGATCAGCATCAGGAAAAGCGCGCCTACCAGTGAGATTGGGATCGCTGCAATCGGAATAAAGACCGCCCGAAATGATCCCATGAACAGAAAGATGACGATCATCACGATGCAGAGCGTTTCCATCAATGTCTCGGTCACATCGTGGATCGCGCTATTGATGTACTCGGTGGCATCGTAAGGCACACCCAGGTTCATCCCGACTGGAAGCTGTTTCTCTATCGCGGGCAACGCGGCTCGTACGGACTTGATCACGTCGATCGCGTTCGCGTTCGGGAGCACGTAGATGCCCATGAACGTTGCGGTATTACCGGAGAAACGGACATCCGTATCATAGTTGGCCGCGCCAAGTTCTACCTGGCCGACATCTTTAAGGCGGACGATGGCCCCGTTTGATTGCTTCACCGCCAGTTCCTGGAAGTCGGCGACGCTTTGCAGGTCCGTGTTCGCGACGAGATTGATCGAAGTCATCGCGCCTTTGGTTTGTCCAACTGCCGCCAGATAGTTATTCGCCTGCAAAATATTTTGCACTTGCGTAGGCGTCACGTTTAGGGCGGCCATCTTGTTTGTATCCAGCCAGATCCTCATGGCGAAGACGCGCGCCCCGAGAATTTCAGCCTGTTGTACCCCCTGGATAGCCGAGAGCTTTGGTTGGACAACCCGCGTGAGGTAGTCCGTGATCTGGTTTCGATCCAAGTCTTTTGAATAGAAACTGAGGTACATCGACGCGAACTGGTTATCGGTCGATGTGATGGCGATCACCGGGAGCTGCGAAGCTGGAGGCAGCTGATTCCGCACTTGGTTGACCTTCGTCTGGACTTGGGTCATCGCCGCATTGGGATCGTAGTTCAGCTTGAGGTGCACGCTGATGGTGCTGGTGCCCTGCAAGCTCTGCGATTCCATGTAGTCAATCCCGTCCGCACTTGCGATCGATTGCTCGAGTGGTGTGGTGATGAAGCCTCTTACCAGCTCGGCATCCGCTCCGTAGTAGGCGGTCGAAACCGTTATGACAGAGATATCCGTCTTCGGATATTGACGAACGTTAAGACTCCGCCAGGCCTGATAACCCGCTAATAGAATCAGCAGGTTTACGACCGTGGCTACTACCGGCCGCCGGATAAATAAGTCCGTGAATTTCATCCGCTATAACTCCGTTATTAGCTATTTGGCGGGGTGGGTGAGGACTCACTATTAGGCTGAATCGCGTTATTAATAATAACGGCCGAGCCGCTCTTAAGCCGGAACACCCCGGAAGTTACGACTTCATCACCAGGCTTAACACCTGAGATAACAGAGACTAAGTCGCCGCGAGCGGCGCCCAGTTTAACAAACTGCTCCTTTACGCTTTTGTTCGGTTTCCCGGTGGCTTCGTCTTTCCCATCAGAAACAATGAAAACCGAGTCTCCATAGGGCGCATAGTGAACCGACGATGCCGGTAGGGCGATCACTGTTTGGCGTTCAGGCAAGATTACACTGACTTTTGCGAACATCCCTGGCCGCAACTTTAGGTCGCTGTTTTGTAATGTGGCCTGGACCTGGATGTTTCTCGTCGCCTGATCAACCATCGAGTTGATCGCATTGATCTTGCCGGGAAAGACGGTGTCTCCATACGCGTCGAGTCGCACGTCGACCTGCTGGCCAACGCCTAACTTACTGAGATCTTGCTGGGGCAAGGTGAAGTTTACGTAGATCGGGTCAAACGATTGTATAGTTACAACCGCATCCCCAGTGTTCAGGTATTGGCCAAGGTTAGCTTGGCGGATGCCGACTACCCCTTCGAAAGGTGCACGCAAAGTCTTTCGAGCAATCAGCGCTTTAAATTGATCGACCGTGGCCTGGTTTTGACGGTAGGTCGCTTCCGCGGTGTCGTAATCTTGTTGGGAGATGGTCCGCTTCGCGAGCAGGTCGCGGTCACGATTTAAGGTTAATCGCGCAAGCTCAAGTTGGGCCTGAGCCTGCTCCAGCTGAGCTTGTTCTTGGTCGGTATTCAGATGGACTAACAAATCACCGGCTTTTACACACGCACCCGAGGTAAATGCGATCTTGTCAACGATGCCGGCCAGGTCAGTGCTGACCGTAACCCCGTTGATAGCGGTCACAGTGCCGATCGTGTCCAGCGTAGGTTGCCATTCTGACTGTGAGGCAACTGTCGTGGTCACAGCCGTCGGCGGCGGCGTGAAAGCTCCAGATTTGGCCAAGGCCATGAAGCCCATGATCTGGGTGACCTTGAAGTAACCGAGCGTTCCGATGATTGCGACCAGAAGCACAATCGCGATCAGGATTGCTCGAATATACGGGGGTCGCCGCTTTTTGGGCGCCGCGGTGGGCTTTGACATGGCACTCTTCGTGGAAGGCGCGGACGAAGTCGTGGGGGTCATTACAATTTCCTTGTGTTGGTTAGGCCGCCGTATTTGCGGCCGCGGGTAAGCGCGCCGACAACTCGGCTAAACGTAGTTGGATTTTTTGTAGGATATGGACGAGCTGCAACCGTTCATCCTGGCTTAAGGGAGCAATGATGCTGGTGAACCACTCGCAATAAGGAGATCGAACGCGATCAAGAAGCTCTTCGCCACCTTTCGTGAGATACAGGCGAGTCAGGCGTCTATCTTGCGGGTCGGGTCTGCGCTCGACTAGCCCGTCCTTCTCTAGACCATCCAACAGACCTGAGATGGTGGCCCGGGTTACCCCGGTCTTTTGCGCAAGATCGGCCGGCGTAATCTCACCGGGCGCATGTTTATCTAGCAGCATCAACAAGACGAACCGGCCGTGCCGCGTACCCAGCGCCGCTAAGATGGCTTCATCAAGGGCAAGCAATTCGTCCCCGGTCCGCAAAAGCTGCAGAAAGACATAACAAGCGGACGCGTCGAGTCCCGGGAACCGTTTGCTATCTTCCAGGAAAACCTCGTATTTCGGTAATGACTTCAACAGGGTAACAGATTCCCGCATAAAGTTAGGCTACCTAATTATTAGGTTCCTAACTATTGTCAAGGGGGCGCTTTTTGCAAGTACTTGCTTTCAAATTACACGGTGGAAGGTAGGGCGAGAATCTCGGCGCGCCCAAGACTCTGGTTTTGCACAAGCTGAATACGCGCCGGATTTGAGCTGTGCGTGTGGTCCGGCATGTACCAAAATTCATTGCAGCCTGACGCTTTAATTTAAGCGCACACCAGCGGCGAAGCTGTCCCCATGGGCGGCTCAAACCCGGCGCGACCTACCACAAAGACGTCGCCACACTGTTGGTGCGCCGAGGTTTTCGCCCTACCGACCTGCCTGCTGCCTCAACTGGCATTTGACGGCGATGACGCTCTGTTTATGCGTCCCTAGCGCACATTCTCCGGCCGATTGAGGCCGGCCTGTTTTTCCAAGAAGATCGTGACCAGAGCAATATCGGCGGGCGTAATCCCGCTAATTCGTCCCGCCTGACCCAAGGTTGCAGGTCGGATCTTCAACAGTTTTTGGCGCGCCTCGGCTCTGAGGCCAGCGATCTGACCATAGTCCAACCCGGGCGGGAGAAATCGCGACTCGGCACGATGAGCTTTTGCGATCGCGCCTTCTTGCCTTCGAATGTAGCCCTCATATTTGGCATCGGTTTCAACCTGCTCCCAAATCTGGCGGCTGTACTTGGGTATTAAATCGGCGGGGATATCGTCACAACTAAACTCGGGCCGTCTGAGCAGCTGATCGAGACGTTGTCCATCCAAACGGATCGAGGCAGCCTCCCGCTTAGCGTCTTCGATCTGCTGCTGCTTGGCTTCGACTTGATTCCAGCGTTCGCCGGAGATCAGGCCCGCATCGTGACCTTTTCGCGCCAGTCTGAGATCGGCGTTATCCTGGCGAAGCAACAAACGGTATTCGGCCCGGCTGGTGAACATCCGATACGGTTCTTGAGTTCCTTTGGTGACCAGATCATCGATTAAAACACCGATGTACGCCTCTTCCCGGCCAAGGATAAATTCCTTCTTGCCTTGCAGACGTAAGGCCGCATTCGTGCCAGCAATCAGCCCTTGGGCTGCGGCTTCCTCATATCCCGAGGTTCCATTAATCTGCCCGGCAAAATAGAGACCGGGAATCAGCTTCGTTTCCAAAGTGACCCTGAGCTGCGTTGGGGGACAAAAATCATATTCAACCGCATAACCGGGCCGGACAATCTCGGCGTTCTCCAATCCGGGAATGGTCCGGATGAACGCATACTGCACCTCAAACGGGAGACTGGTGGAAACTCCGTTCACATAATACTCATGAGTCTGCCGGCCTTCGGGTTCGAGAAACAGCTGATGGTGTTCCTTTTCGGCGAACCGAACTACCTTGTCTTCAATGGAGGGGCAGTACCGGGGACCGACGCCTTCGATTTTCCCGGAATACATCGGCGACTTATCGAGATTCCCGCGAATGATCTCATGCGTCTTGTTGGTCGTGGCGGTAATCCAGCAAGGAATTTGTTCCACATGGAACATTCCGTCTGCGCCGCGATTCAAGGTAAACGGGAGGCCGCCTCTGATCTCGCTCTCTATGTAAGAGAATCGAGGCGGCGGTTCATCGCCGTCCTGGCGCTCACATTTGCTGAAGTCGACCGATCGCCCATTCAGCCGGCACGGGGTACCGGTCTTGAACCGGCCCACTTCAAACCCGAGTGCCCGCAGGTCGTCACTGAGAGTTGAGGGTGCGTCACCCATGCGCCCGCCCGCTACATTTTGCAGGCCGACGTGTAACAACCCCCGCATGAATGTCCCGGTTGTGATGACCACGCTCTTTCCGTTTAAACGGAGGCCAAGATTCGTCTCCACACCGCAAGCTCCGTCTTCATTGACCAGAATCTTGGCGACATTGCCCTGTAGCAGCGCCAGACCCGGCGTCGCTTCCAGGACCCCTTTCATCCGAAATTGATATGCTTTCTTGTCGGATTGAGCTCGCGGCGCCCGTACACTCGGGCCTTTATTCGCGTTCAGCATTCGGAATTGGATCCCGGTCGCGTCGGTGTTTTCGCCCATCAATCCGCCTAACGCATCGATTTCTCGAACCATATGACCTTTGGCCAGTCCACCGACCGCCGGGTTACAAGACATCTGCCCGATCGTATCCAGGTTCTGCGTCAGCAGAAGCGTGTTGCATCCCAAGCGCGCCGCGGCCCCCGCGGCTTCGATACCTGCGTGCCCGCCGCCAATTACGACCACATCAAATTCCTGAGGATACAACCACATGAGGCCGGTATTTTGCGCCTGTTTTCATGGGGGCGCAAATGGAGTAGGAGACACGAGCTAGAAGCTAGGAGCTAGCAAGGCGTGGCGGTACTGCCGAGCGAGGGCTCGTGCTCCTGCTCGTCCCCCGTGCTCGATAACTCAGGGGTGGACAGCACGGATGGGATCCGCCTTCTCCGGCGGCCGCGGCGACTACGGTGCGACAGGCTTTATGGGACTCATAAGATCTATGCGACTGGGTAGTAGCGTCAGTCGACGCATGTACCCTGCGGAGGGCCCACGCTTTAGACCGCCAAACACTGTATGCGTTGCCGCTATTCACAAGCATCTCCGGGACTCCTCGAGAGGAACTCGTTCCACTCTGGTCATTCGGCGTCCTCGTTACCAACAGTGAGTCAGCACAAAACGTCACCTCCAACAGTCCGGGCAGCGGGTTTGTTCGGTAGCTGCAACTGACCCCTCGATTCGAACTAGCGGAACAGCATTCCTTATCCGCAGGCGCTGGCCTTTTCCCCACGGCTACGCCGCTACACATTCGAGAACACGTTTCCGGCCGCGCAGCAGCTCATTCTTACCGTCCTTCCGCGTCTCGCCCCGTAACTCAAACCGTGAATCTCCGAAGAGCCGTCCTGAATAGGACCGCGAATCTGGCTACGGTAGTAGACGCGACATCCCCGCCGCCCGTCTGGTACCGTCGCGCCATTCTCATGCCTGCCTTTTTAGATGAACCGTCGGATCTGTCCGAACTTCACCCGGTTAGCCGTATCTCCGAAGCGGGTCGCCGCCTTGAAGTGCCAGGGGCGACCCGCTACCGCCCGAACGGCAACAGGGTATCGTTACTCCCAAAAGCAAAGAAGTGAACCCCCGGCGAGCGTCAACGACAAGCGGGAATAACCATCGTCTCCGCGGCACGTGCGATGCCGGTTCCACCCCGCCGGACCTCGCATAAAAAGTCCGGCGACGAACACGCGATTATGCCCAACGGCTGGTCCCGAATCAGGTATGACTCTGATAGGGCCTCGCACGCCCTAAGGACTATCGCGCAGCAGTGTCTACCAGTTTCTTCGACGCTGACCCATCTCCTAGCTCCTAGATTCTAGCTCCTAACTCCTAAACCCATGTTCCACGTGGAACATTCCTCCATTCATCCAACCACTAAAGGTTCAATTCCAGCCCTGAACCGGCTCACAACACCATTTTTCGGGCCACTTCTGTCCTTCTTCCTCACCTTTCACGTGACAACCGCCCGACTTTCCGTCAAAGTCTCCTCACGTGCTCGCCCACCATGGCTAAGTCCCTCGATGTCTCCCCTGCTAAGTCGTTCGCCGAAGAAGTCGAGATTCTCCGGAAGTCGTTCCGTGCTTGCCTCGATGTGTACGCAAGTCGAGTGGAAGCTGAGCTCGGCCATATTAAAGAGCAAACGCTCGCTAAAACCCAGTCCGCGCACCTTTCACAAAACACCATCCGTGACCTGCGCGACATGATCACTCTTTGTCGCACGCTCGATATCAAACCAGAAAAGGGGCGTCGTAAAGATCTCAAGAAAATCGATAGCCTCATCGACGAGCTCAATCTGATGGTTGAGAATTGGTGAGGCGGGCTTTGTTTGTCTCTCCCCGCACCTCTATCTAGGCAGAGCTTGCCCACCCGCTTTACTGGGGCGAGGCTCCCGAAAGACCCGAACCACCATGAGCAGCGCCTAGGGCGGTTCGCCGCTTGTTGAATTCGAATACGCCGACACGCGTGCCGAGCCGTTATGCTCGCTGCGCCACCGTTACGGGAACCCATCACTGACCGCCGGATCGGCGGTTCTAGCGAATTCATAGACCTCAATGGCGTTGGCGCACTCTTGACCCTGTTGTTATTCTTCGTCTTTCGGGACCTCGGCCCACCAAGATCGCGACGAGTCGGCCCGGCAAACGAGGCAGCGCTTCAGTGATGCCCTCCTACATCCCACATTCTAACTCCTAACCCCCTTCCCTAACACCTTTCCTAACCGTTACGCTCTGCTTTGCGGTTTGCTTTTTTTATTCACGTTGATTTCGTTACTTGGTTGTCTATCTATTTCGCCGTCATGGTGCCTGCCCTGATCTTAACTTTTGCCGCTCTGGTTTACCGCCTGCTCTTCATCTTGGCGGGTGCACCGGGGGACTGGGCTAATTTCTCACCCCTGGCCTCTATCTTTCTTTGCTCCGGCCTCTTTTTCTCCGCCAAACGGGCTATACTCTTCCCGGCACTCGGATTGCTACTATCCGACGTACTTATTAACGCCCATTTTAATGCGCCCTTAATCGATACCCGGATGATCCCCGGGTATTTTTGTTTCGGGATGATCTTCCTGCTCGGCGCCTGGTTGCGCCGTCTCCACATCACTCGGCCAATTCCGGTTCTCCTGACCGCACTGTCCTCGTCCATCCTTTTCTATCTTGTTACCAATACGATCGACTGGTATTTCGACGCGCCTGTCCCTCTTTTAGTCCAGCTCTATCCCAAAACTTTCGCTGGCTGGCTCCAAGCACTCACCGTAGGTCACCCCGGTTTCCGGCCTACCTACCTTTTTCTTCGAAATTCCGCGCTTAGCGACCTGCTTTTCACTTCCCTCTTTCTCCTCACCCAAGCCCTTCTCCGACCCCATCGCGCGTCGTCGGATCTCCCCGGACATTTTACCCATCCCACCTTTTAAGTATGCACACCGTATTGCAGTCTCCCGGCGAATCCCGATCGACCATCAACGAGCAGCTTACTAAAGCGGATAAGATCCAACTGCTCCGTGACATGTACAGGATCAGGCGTTTCGAACAAACTTCTCTGAAGTACTACAACCTCGGCCGCATGGGCGGTTTCTTGCACCTTTACTCGGGTCAAGAAGCCGTTGCAGTCGGCAGCATCTCACTCCTCGGTGAGAACGATCACGTGATCACGGCCTACCGCGATCACGGTCATGCTCTGGCCGTGGGTATGTCTATGAACGAATGCATGGCCGAGCTCTTCGGCAAAGCGACCGGTTGTTCTAAAGGAAAAGGTGGTTCGATGCATTTCTTCGCTCCGGACAAACGCTACTGGGGCGGTCACGGTATCGTCGGCGGCCAGACCCCGCTCGGAGCCGGCATCGCCTACGCTCTGAAGTACAAAAAGATCCCCGGCTGTTGCCTTTGTTACCTTGGCGACGGCGCTATCAATCAAGGCGCCTTTCATGAATCCCTGAATCTGGCCGCCCTGTTCCAATTGCCGGTAATTTACATTATTGAGAACAACGGCTACTCCATGGGCACCAGCCAAAAACGTTCCTCCGCCTACAAGAGCTCTTTGGCTGAACGCGCCGAAGCGTACAACATGGCTTGGGATGTCTTCATCGGTGAAAACCTCTATGAGGTGCGTAACCGGACGAACATTGCTATCGAACGCGCCCGTCAGACCCAACAACCGACTTTGCTCGAGATTCAAACTTACCGCTATTACGGGCACTCTGTCGCCGACGCGAACGCGAAAAAGTATCGAACGTCCGAAGAGATCGACGACTATAAGAATAACCACGATCCCTTACAAGTATTCGGCAAGGCCCTTCTCGAAGAAGAAGTGTTGACGCAGGCCGACATTCAAGAAATTGACAAAGCAGCCAAAGAGGAGGCGAACGCAGCCGTCGCCTTCGCCGAGGAAAGCCCTCTTCCGCAAGAGAGTGACATCCTCAACGATGTCTACTGGGAAGTCGATAACCAGACCGAAGCAGCGAAACACGGCTCTTACTTCTTCAATAACTGATCACTCAATGGCACTGATTACCTACCGAGAAGCTCTCCGGACCGCTCTCGACGAAGAGATTCTTCGCGATGAGAACGTTGTCGTGATCGGAGAAGAAGTCGCCCAATACAATGGAGCGTATAAAGTCACGGAAGGCCTTTGGGCCGCCCACGGCGACAAGCGCTTAGTCGATACCCCAATCAGCGAAGCTGGGTTCGTCGGCATGGGAATCGGCGCTTCGATGCTCGGCCTGCGTCCGGTCATCGAGCTCATGTTTTGGAGTTTCGCCTACGTTGCCTTCGATCAGATCATTAACAATGCCGGCTGCGTCCGGTACATGTCGGGCGGTTTACTCAACGTTCCCATTGTTATCCGCGGACCGGCTAATGGCGGCACAAATGTCGGCGCGACCCACTCCCACACACCTGAAAACTTCCTTGCGAACGTGCCGGGCTTAAAAGTCGTCGCACCAGCGACCGCTTACGACGCTAAAGGCCTTCTCAAAACCTCCATACGCGACAATGACCCTGTCATGTTTATGGAGAACACTCTACTCTACGGAGAAAAGTGGGAAGTACCTGATAATGAGTATCTTATACCGCTAGGGCAAGCTGACATTAAACGCACTGGCACCGATATTTCGCTAATTGCCCACGGCCGAGCAGTTCTCACCTGTCTCAAGGCAGCAGAACTTCTAGCAGCGGAACATGATATTGACGCCGAGGTCGTTGATCTTCGCTCCATCCGGCCGCTCGACGAAGAAACCGTTCTCAATTCGGTTCGCAAAACACATCGCGCGGTAGTCGTTGAAGAGGGC
>Ga0207129_1040_pt1 | contig 34587 bp, 31 predicted proteins | sample Alteio_BWMinHeat_15_FD_153517 | JGI IMG/M metagenome (GOLD analysis project Ga0207129, IMG submission 153517) | Enriched cells from forest soil in Barre Woods Harvard Forest LTER site, Petersham, Massachusetts, United States -... | ecosystem: Environmental > Terrestrial > Soil > Temperate forest >... | reverse complement strand
GGGGCCGGTGATTAATCCGCCGATGGCCCAACTAACTGCCATAATGGCGCCGGTAACGCCCATGATCCAGCCTTGTGAATCATGACTCACAAGGCTTGAGTAAATCGCAAGAGCAACAGTGTAGCAAACAGCATCACTGCCAGCGTTTAAAATCACCCATAGCCATTGTGATATTTCATTGTGACTCACAGCCGCTGCGAAATTTGCAATTGCCATGATGCAAACAGAGAAACGAAAGGTATGATTTTCCGTTTTAAATAAACTTAAAATCCGTTTCATGAAAGTGCTAGCCATCGCAAACATGACACCAATAAATGCAGTAAATAAGCCTAATTTCAAAACGCTATAGTGATAGGTCGCCATAAAAAACCAATTGATGGTTTGATAATAAAGGCTCCAGGCAAGCAGAAAGCATAAATAAAGCATGGATAAAAGTGCGAATCGTTTTTCTTTGAAAGCAGTTAAAAATAAACGAAAACCTTTGGTTAATTGAATCGCTTGGTGAGCTTGTTGTGGTGGTGTGGCTGGTAACGTAACGTAGAGCAATGCCGCATTTAAGCAAGCTAAACCTGTGGTAAATAAAAAAGGCGTGTCGTAGCTAAACCAGCTGACCAAATGGTGTTCTGCTGTGATGCCACCTAGCAGCGGCCCTAAAATGACCCCCAATGAACAAGTTAATACGACCCAAGCTAAATATTTCGTTTTATTTTGCGGTGTGGCCAAATCAATAACAGCAGCAGTGGCAATAGGTTGTGTACCGGCAGCTAATCCTGCAACTGCGCGGCTCACTAAAAAAAGCAAGAGATTATGCAAAATAATACCCAGTGCACTTAATAAATTACCTAATGCAGCCATGCCAAGACAAATCATTAACAAGCGTTTTCGGCCAAATTTATCAGATAAATCACCTAAAATCGGCGTGCTGAAAAACATAAATAAAGGAAAAAGTGCCATCGAAAGGCCATATAAACAATCGCGCAAGAAAATAGACATCTGCGGTGAAACGAGCCCGCTATTCGATTGTAATATCAATGGCGCAAGCACCGGCATGATGAGCACAATGCCGGCGACATCGATCAAAATGACCATTAATAAGGGAAGCAGACTCAGTGCGCTGCTTTTATTGTGAGAGGAAGACATAAAATGATTTCCTATGTTGTTTTCTCTGGATATTCACACCATTTTCGAATAGGGCAAATAGGGCACTTGGGTTTTCGGGCGATACAGGTATAACGTCCAAGCAAAATTAGCCAATGATGTGCATCATGTAAAAAAGTTTTGGGAATGACAGCCAGTAATTGTTTTTCAACAGCCAGTGGCGTGCTTGCTTTAGCTAAGCCTGTGCGATTCGCGACACGAAAAATATGTGTATCGACAGCCATGGTGGGTTCACCGAAACAGGTGTTGAGCACGACATTCGCTGTTTTTCTGCCAACGCCAGGCAAAGATTGTAATGCTTCACGTGTTTTAGGCACTTCTCCGCCAAATTCCGTGAGCAGTTTATCACAAGCAGCAATAATATATTTCGCTTTATTTTTGTATAACCCTATTGTCTTGATGTATTTTTCAAGTCCCGCGATTTTTAGGTTTTTGATCGCTTCTGGGGTATTCGCATCTTTAAACAAGACAGCCGTGGCTTTGTTAACTGATTTATCGGTTGCTTGTGCAGATAGAATCACAGCAATGAGTAGCTCAAATGGACTGTGGTAAATCAGCTCAGTCGTTGGCGTAGGGTTTGCTTGCTGGAGCTGCAAGAAGATTTGGCGTATAGTGCGTGGTTTCATAAATCGTACTCTATCATAAAGGTTGTGATTATGCCCGTTCGCCCCCTCATTAGCGTTGTGATCCCTGTTCACAATGAGCAAGAAGTATTAGAAGAGCTTTATACCCGGTTAACCGCAAGCTTAGATAAAATAGGTAAACCCTACGAAATCATTCTGACCAATGACGGTAGCACAGATAAAACCAGTGAAATGCTAAGGGAATTGCATGCGCGTCGCCCTCATCAAATTCGTGTGATCGAATTTAATGGTAACTATGGCCAGCATATGGCGATTATGGCGGGCTTTGAGCGCGTCAGAGGCGACATCATCATCACCATGGATGCGGATTTGCAGAATCCACCAGAAGAAATCGGCAAATTAGTGGCGGCGATGGAGGCGGGGCATGATGTGGTCAACACTTACCGTGAAGATCGGCAAGATTCGTGGTGGCGCTTGCAAGTATCCAAGTGGCACAATCGCATACGTGCCTGGATGATGCCAAAACTCAAAATGCGCGACGAAGGCTGCATGTTGCGCGCATATAGTCGCCAGATTGTCGATTTGATGGCAGCAACCGGCGAGACGACAACTTTTATTCCAGCGCTGGCGCTGACTTATGCTGCCAATCCCACTGAAGTAGGCGTCGCCCATGCAGAGCGTTCAGCAGGGACATTGAGCTATAATTTTTACAAATTAATACGCTATAACTTTGATTTAGTCACTGGGTTCTCGCTTTTCCCTCTGCAGGTGTTTACGTTAATTGGCGTGGCGGTGTCATTCCTAAGTATTGCTTTTTTTGTCTTTCTCTTGTTACGACGCTTATTTGTCGGCCCAGAAGTACAAGGTGTGTTCACACTCTTTGCAATTCTCTTTTTCTTAGTTGGTGTTGTATTATTTGGCCTGGGCGTCGTGGGCGAGTATGTAGGGCGGATTTATCAAGAAGTCAGAAAACGTCCGCGTTTTGTCGTGCGTGAAGTGTTAGAGCAGCCCTTGTCCGATGCATAAGCATTACGTCGCCGGTGTCGATGAGGCAGGCCGTGGTCCTTTAGCAGGCCCGGTTATTGCAGCTGCGGTGATTTTGGATCCTGCGCGTCCTATTCAAGGTCTTGCTGACTCTAAACAACTGACAGCGAAACAACGCATGCGGTTATTCTGTGAAATTCGAGAAAAAGCCATTGCAGTGTGCGCAGCACAAGCCAGCGTGCTCGAAATTGATCACCTCAACATCTTACAAGCGAGCTTGCTCGCAATGCAGCGTGCTGTGATAGGCCTGCATGTGCAACCAAAAAAAGTGTTAGTTGATGGGAATAAGCTACCTGTTTTGCCATTTCCTGCTGAAGCTATTGTGAGAGGAGATGAAACGGAGCGTGAAATTAGCGCTGCCTCCATTATTGCCAAAGTATTGCGGGATCGTATTATGCGGATTTTTCACTATCGTTATCCAGATTATGATTTTGCACAGCATAAAGGATATAGCACGCCTCAGCATTTGGCGGCATTGCAAGCATACGGGCCAAGCGCGATCCACCGGCGCTCATTCGCGCCAGTTGCTGCTTGTTTTATGCAGGAATAGGCCCGCTCATCTCACCAGCGCGCGCGACCATATCACCGCCCGCATAACCCATCAGCATGTTATGCTGACTAGCGCGAACGTTATGTTGAGCTGATTGAATAGCAGCAGATAAGGTATGGGTAGAAGCAACAGCGAAACTTGTGCTGACTAGTGCAAGACTCACTAAGCAAGCTGAAATGACAACGTTCTTCATGTTCTGTTTTCTCCTGAGCATTGCTAAATGCAAAAATATTATATAGTTAGATAGCCTCATTTTCAACTGGCACGATGATCGGCGTAGTCAATTCATCTTCTCTAAATTCCGCGCGTTCGATTTGCACAAAGCGTTGACTGATTTTGCGTGACGAAATATGAATCTGCTCGACATCAGTATGTGCTTGTGCGATGCGTTTACCGAGATTATCCATGCGCATTTGGAAGCGTTCAAAATCGTCAGCCAAAGCATGGAGATGTTTTTGAATTTCTAACACTTGCTTCCTGGTCGCCGCATCTTTCAGCACCGCACGCGCGGTGGTTAAAATCGCCATCATCGTTGTTGGTGACACCAGCCATACTTTGCTTTTTTGTGCATGCTCAACGAGATCGGTGTGTCTGCCATGAATTTCAGCGAACACAGATTCGGAGGGAATAAACATCACAGCACCATCGGAAGTTTCGCCTGGGACAATATATTTTTCAGCGATATCTTGAATATGTTTTTTGATATCGGCTTTAAATTGCCTGCTTGCTTGGATTCTGTCTGTTTCGGATGTGTTGCTATCAATCAGCAAGCGAAAATTCTCAAGCGGGAATTTAGCATCAATTGCAATATTACCGGTGGGTTCAGGTAAGAACAGCATGCAATCGGGCCGTTTGCCATTACTTAAGGTATGTTGGAACGTGTAATGTTGCTCAGGAATCATGTTTTGAATGAGCGCTGATAATTGCACTTCGCCGAATGCGCCACGAGAGCGTTTGTCATTCAAAATTTCTTGTAAACCGACGACATGATTAGAGAGGGTTGTAATTTGCTTTTGTGCTGCATCAATTAAAGCCAGCCGCTCGATCACATTATTGAATGTCTCATTTGTTTTTACAAAGCCGTCAGTCAAACGTTTTTCAACCTGATTATTAATTTCCATTAATTTGTTTTCTGTATTTTGTACACCTTTTTGCAAGGTATCTTGCAGAATTTTAAGTGTTTCGAATTGGCGCTCTTCAAAACGTGAACGATGATTGGCGAATAGTTCCTGTAATTGTTCTTTTAATGTCGCGCTATCTTGCGTTTGCTGAAGCTTTAATTGACTGCTCATCAGTAATAATGCTTCTCGTGTGCGCCCGTTGGTAAAAAATTGGCGAATAAATATCATTAATAAAAAGACAAGGCTGAGACCAGATAAGCCGATTAATAGTTGATCTAAAGGCATGCTATTTTTCCTTATTCAGAATGACGAGCAAGATAACGAGAGAGCGGTTGAATGTGTTTAATCAGCTGATGATCATACATAAAATGCGCGAAAGCAAGCCAATCTTTAGTATTAATGTTTGCAGGATACGTTGCAAAATAAGGCATGGTTGCAAACCAAATGCGATGATTCATTTCGTTATTTGCTGCAGGGTAGGCTTTGCTAAACGTTTGCCAGGTTGTTTCAGGATGTGCGTGAATGGCATTAACGGCTTGTTGTAAGGCAGCTAAAAAGCGAGGAAAGCGCGTATCATTTTTATTGTTAATATGGCTAATGAAAATAAGTTCACTGTAATTAGGCACGCCATATTGTTCTGGAAAATAAGGGGTAATGGCAGCGCCAAAGGCTTTTAATTCTGGCACTTCTACATTACGCATTAAACCAGTTGCAGCATCGACATGATGGGATAATAGTGCTTGCACCAAATTATAATGCACATTGATATATTGCACATCAGCAGGCTTTAAACCTTGTTTTTCTAGCATCGTTTGAATCATGATGCCAGATAAACCATTGCTAGTAGAGGCAATACGTTTACCTTTTAGATCTTGTAATGTGTGAATGCCACTTGCGTTATTGACGACTAAGCAATTTAAGGGGTGATCAATTAAGGTGCCAATATCAATTAAGGGTAAGCCTTGATCGACTTCTTCTAAAAAAGTTGGTTCATAGGTGATACCAATATCCGCTTTTTGAGCCGCGACTAATTTTGGTGCATCGTTTGGATCAGTTGGACTAATGAATGTGACATCTAAGCCTTCTGCTTTAAAAAAGCCTAATTGTTGCGCAATAATCAGTGGGGCGTGATCGGGATTGGGGTACCAGTCTAAGATAACGGTTAATTTTTGCAGGGGTTGTGTTGCAAAAGTGCTAGAAAATAAAATAGCACTGACTAAAAAAACAACTAATCGCTTAACCATTACGGCCACCAAATCCACTTTTTTAAGATGGCGTTGATTATAAAATAAAGTGTTAGCGTTAGGCCAATCATAAAGAGTAATGCGGCAAACATCAGATCAATTTGCATGCGTGCATTGGCATTCAACATCAGATAGCCTAATCCGCGGCTTGCACCCACCCATTCGCCGACCAGCGCGGCTGCTGGCGCCAAAACAGCTGCGATCCGCAGGCCAGAAGCCAGGGAGGGGAGGGCGTTTGGTAGTTGGATATGCCAAAATAGGCGCGTGCGGGTTGCTTGCATCGTTTTGGCTAAATGCAAAAAGGCGATGGGCGTGCGGCGTAAGCCATCATAGAATGTGCTGGTGATGGGGAAAAAAACCATCAAGGTGCCGATGGCGATTTTCGATAGCATGCCGTAGCCGAACCACAGCACGAACAAAGGGGCGATGACAAAGGTTGGGATGGCTTGGCTCAAAATGAGAATCGGCAAAAACCACGCGCGTAATGGTGAGACATAAATCAGCAACACAGCTGCGATCACGCCACACAGTGTCCCTGCGATTAAACTGCTGATGGTTTCAATAGCGGTTGGGAGCAGGGATTGAAAGAGTAGTGTGTGATTTTGGATCAGTGAAACCAGAACAGCTAATGGCTGTGGCAAGATATAGTCAGGCAGATGACAGAGCTCAATCACAGCTTGCCAGATGAGCAAAAGGCTTAAAAGAATGAGGAGACTTTTCCCTAAATGGGCCAATGTTGATGCGTGAATGGCGGTCTTTCCTCTTGTCAAACTGCGCAGAAATTGTATAAGATGCGAGCCCGGATAGCAATTTCAGTGTTTAGGAGGCAGTGAAAATGGCGGAAGAAATGATGGATCCAGTGAAGGTCTTGGTCGTTGAAGACGTGTCGGTCGGCGCGAAGATGGACGAACTGATCCTAAAGAAATTAGGATGCGATGTCAGTATCGCATCAACGGGAGAAGCCGCACTCGCACAATTTAAAACTGAAAAATTCGACCTTGTTTTCATGGACTTAGGCCTGCCTGACATTGATGGCCTTGCGGTAGCTGCCGCGATGCGCAATCTAGAAGGCACAAGCCGCCGACGCACGGTTACGCCTATTGTTGCTTTGACGGGGCATGCGGGCGATGAATTTAGGAAAGGGGTGGTGCAGTTTGGAATGAATGACTTCTTACCGAAACCCCTCACGGCGGAGCTGGCGGAGGGGATGTTGAAGTGTTATGTGAAAAAGTATAAGCCTAGCGTTTAATTGAATTGTTTTTTTCTTGGTGATTTTGATTCAACTGCTGCTGGCAGCCCCGTAGTTTGCAACTTCATGTTGTCATGCGATGTAGACGATCCAGCATGACAAAACAATAGACCCACGGTGTTCATGAATCGCTGTGTTATTGTCTCATTGGCTGCAGGGGCAGGGGCTTCATTGTTAAGTTCTGGTGCTAGTTTTGATCCTGGCCTTGGTTTTAGTTGTTTTTCTCGTTGCTTGTCCATCATTTTTATTTGAGTAATGTTTGTAAATAGGTTAGATGCGCTGTTTTTTAGGTTTGCGGTTACTGCAATATAAGGTATATTTAAATCATCATTGGCGATGTCAAGTGCCCACTTATCGTTGACTTCGTGCACTGATTCGATTATATCTTCATATTTTAATTCGTCTTTATCTTCGTCTTTATCTTTGTTTTTATTTTTGTTTTTATTTTTGTTTTTATTTTTTTTTTTATCTTTTTTTTTATCTTTGTCTGTATCATTTTTCTCGCTGCATAACTGTATGATCTTACCAAGGATTTCCTTTAATTCGTCTGTATCTTTGTTCGTATCATTTTTCTCGCTATATAACTGTATGAGCTTACCTAGGATTTCGTCTAATTCGTCTATATCTTTGTTTGTATCATCTTTCTTGCTGTATAAATCTACGACCTTATCTAGGGCTTTACCTGTTAGTTTTTTTGTATCATTGTGATTGCCGACTAAAATATAAGTGGCATCTTTTCCATTATGGTATTCCTTGCATTCTTTTAATAATGAAGGGATTTTTCTAAATGACTGAATACTTGAGTTATCAAATACAAGCAAAATAAATTCTGAGGCCTTAATGGCAGCTGATTCCGCATCTGTTTTTTTATATGCTGCTTTTCCCGGGGTGTCATAAATATAAAAGTTAAATTCTTTATCATCTATTTTCTTTATTTTGGTTTCGTATATAACACGCTCGGTAGTAATATAATGACTTGTTGAATGTTCGGTATCTTGGTCATTTATAAAGTTATTTACAAGAGTGCTTTTTCCAACGCCTTCATCGCCAACAAGACATATTCTTATATCGATACTTTCGGGCCCAACTTGTCTACTATCCAGCATGTCTAATCTCCTTTTCTATTCATTTAGTCTGTTTTAGATTGCAAAGAAATATTAATTCTATATTAATCATATGATTTATGCTATATTAGCAAAAACACCCGAATGGTGTGGAAAACCCAATGCGCAATCAATTTAATTATCCTATTAAATTAACAAAACAAAAAGAAGGCGGATACTTGGTCCAATTTCCTGATTTTCCTGAAGCAATTACTCAGGGAGAAGATAAGGCAGATGCTTTAAACGAAGCAGCGGACTGCTTGGAAGAAGCTATTGCGCATCGAATTGCTAAAAAACTTGATATTCCATTGCCAAGTCAACTTATCGCATAGTAAAATTAGGTGTTACTGTTGGTACACTCAACAACGGCAAGATCTTCTCCAAATACGCTTTGCTTATTTTATTGATCCCTGGGCTCTGTGATTCGCGTGGGCCAGCTATATTTAACACGCAAATATCATGATCGGAAGCCCATTGAACAACTGCATCAATATCACCATCTTGCGAAAGATCAATCACCAAATAGGGTTTCTTCTTTTCTTTTGCTTCTTGGATAGTCAGCAATGTACCATTTGTAATTTCACCTGCATGATGAGAAATAAGAATTAAAGTACCATCAGCATCCCTAATATTTAATTTAGTTCTCACACTGTAATCACTGGAAGCAGTTTCTGTTAATTTATATTGCGGTGGAATCGTCCCATTTTCGGCAAGACGCCCCTTTGGGCACCACCCACCATGCGGAATGTTAAATTGTAGTGCTATTTCTAAAGCAGCTTGGTCAACGCCTGTTTGCCCACCAGAGAGGATTTTTTCTATCATGATTTACTCAGTTCCTTGCATAGATGTGTATTTGAATGGTGTAAAATTTTTTGGAAAATCATACACATCAATGCCAGTTAGTTTTTTAATGTAATCCACTAAAAGATTCGCAGGCCATGCAAGTACCACTGAATAAGCAGCTTTGATTAGATAGCTGATTATCATCACTTTCAAGACACTGCTTAATGGAATTGATTTTATCTCCATTAATAAAATCGCTAGAAAAGAATATAATATCTCAGAAAATGCAGAAGATCCCAAACTGCGCAACCAGAATTTACGTCCCTTTAACAGAACTTTCCACCTTGTTAAAATATAAGAATTGATTAAATTGGCAACAATATAGGCAAAAAAACCACCCAGGTCAATGCGTAATAACGATGAGCCAAGAATATACGAATAAGCAGCTTGTTCTTTGAATACTGCTGGATAAGGCGCCAATATAGCAAGTTGACAAATTAATGCAAACAATGTTTGTGATAAGAAACCAGAGATAATCATGAAACGCGTTATTTTATAACCATAAACTTCAGCAATAATATCATCTAATATAAAAATAAATGGTGACGTCAATGTTCCGCCCAAAATAAAAAAGGCATCTGTTCCAATGTATCTGTTTGTTAAAACAGCATTACAAATCATAATGCTCATGTACAGCATACCCATAAGCGTTAATACTTTGTAACTGGTTGAATTAGAAATAACAGAAGTAGCCATTTTTCCTGCCTCTATGATTTGATCAGTGTAAGATGTGGACGACGAAACGAGCCCTCTGGATTATGCAATTTCAAGCCAGCAAGTAAGCCAATATAGAATGACTGTACTGCATCAAAATGCTGGATGAGTTCTTCGGTTAAGGCAATATCGCGAGGGTCCATTACAATTTTCTCAGTTGTTTTTTTATCTACAAAACAAATTTTGCCTTTTCTGTCTTGGTAACATACAGCATAACGACCGTATCGACTTGCTGGATGCTCTGGAAGGTCTTCTGCTCTATTTTTTGGACTTTCAGCTGAACCATTGAATGCTATTAAGGTTTTTGCATATTCAATACCAATATAACAAGATTGTATTGGATGTAAGCCATATAATATAGTTATATCAAATACCATATCGGTCATGCTAATTTGAAAAATAGCTTTCGTATTAATGCACTGCAACAGATATTTACCTTGATTGTTGGAATCAATGATTTTATAAAAAATGTAGGCAGCCCTACTATCCGCCTTGTCCTTTCGGTATTTACGAAAAAAATGAAACAACAACTGCGTTGATACCCACATATGGAATACTTCCACATTTATTTCATCTGAATGACGCCTGTCAATAAGCTTTACTCTTTCCTTTATTCTTATATAGAAGAGTTAACAAATTGACGCCAATTATCTGAAAATCGTCTTCATTATAATGAAGAATTTTTGCATTTGAAACAACAGACCGCAACTGCCATTCTGGCGGGTCAATATATAATTCTCTAATAGTCAACTCATTGTTTTTTTGTATTTTTACTAAAACGATATCACCATCTATCGGACATGCATCAGGATCAAAAATAAAAACGGTACCTTGTGGAAATCTAGGATACATCGATGGGCGACTTTCTAAGGCAAAGCTGTTTTTTCCTGGTAATTCTTGTTCGTTTAAAGAAATATGCTGCCACTCTTTCCAAGTGGTTAAATCTAGGTCCTTAATAGAGCGTTCTGCTGCTATATCCCAATCCAATATAGGGACACAGCAAGATTTTGGCTTGTTATAGGGCTGGAGACTGGGCAATTCCTCTGCATTAATTAATGAGTCAACAGAAATATCAAAGTGATCTGCTATTAACTTTAATGTGGAGATACGGGGATCTGTTGTTTCACCAGATGCTAGTCGTCTTACCGTCATCATAGGGATCCCTAATGCTTGAGCAACTTGGTTGACGCTCATATTATGACTTTTAAGCAATGACTGCAATTTGTCCGCAATCTGGTAGTGGTTATTTTCAAGCTTCTGTACATTATTGTTAAGCGCCATAGTCGTCCAGCCCCTCTAAGACGGCAAGTTTAACATGATATATAGAAAAAGTATCAACCAACCTACCCGTGAATAACAAATTTGTTTGACTTTAATAACAATATTGTTAGAATCTATCCTCTTAAGATTATGTTTGTGTTTTTTGCCTAGGAGTAAGGTAAATCATGATAACAAGCTATAGCAATTTTGATAAAAACACGATAAGTGTTAACCCAGCCAATTATGCAGCACTAGCCATTCTGGATTACATGGATATAGATGCACCATCTCAAAAGCAAATTGACATCATTGAAACGATGATTTTGGTTGCAGTAAAACCAAAGCTAATCTCTTTTAAACTCGTTGAAAATTGTTTCGCGGATAACAATGTTGCTGGACGAATGTTTTCTCGTTACTTGCGAAATAAACTAAATATGAAAGAACAGAACCTGTGAATGCAGGAATCTATTTTTCTTCTAGGAAGCCCCCACCTGCAGCAACTCAAACAACCGTGCTTGTTGTGTCAAGAGTGCTGGGTCGTTTAATGTTCGTGGTTTTTTGCTTTCTAACTGTGTTGCTAGCTGTAATGTTGCAGGTGATCCTTGCATAATATAAATATCATCGGCTAGTCGTAAGGCTTCCAGTGGGTCATGTGTGATAAAAATGACTGTTTTATCTTCTAACCAAACAGCAGCTAGATTTTGTAATTTGTATCTGGTGATCGCATCAATGGCAGAAAAGGGTTCATCCATTAAAATAATCGATTTATCAGCAAGTAAAGTGCGAATTAAGGCGACTCTTTGTCGCATGCCGCCTGATAATTGATGCGGATAAAGATGAATCGCCTCTTTTAAGCCCATGCTTTCAAATAAAGTTAACGCTCGTTGCTTAATGATGCTTGCAGCGCATGTCTGTGCGCGTAGCGTGTGCGAGAGCATGGCATTTTCTAATGCCGTTGCCCATGGTAATAATAAGTCTGTCTGCGCCATGTAGGCAATATCATCTTGCTTGATAGTGACCGTGCCGCGATCAGCTTGCGTTAAACCAGCTAAAATATGCAATAAAGAGGTTTTGCCAACACCACTGGGTCCGAGTAAAGCAACCCAGCGTTTGGAGGGAATGATTAAAGATAAATCGATAAATAAGGGCTTATTGTCATAATATAAGCTTAAATTGTTGAGCGAAATAGCATCGTTATCCATACAAATAATTACGATGATGATAATAAGCATACACGTCAATTGCCTGCACGCGAACCAGTGCCGTACCGCGTCCTAACATATGCAATTTTTTGGCAGCCACATAAGAGAGATCAATTAGACGATCCCTCCTGAATGGCCCTCTATCATTGACCTTTACAATCACTTTGCGGTGATTGTGAAGATTAGTGACCAGCACATACGTTGGCAGTGGCAGCGTGCAGCTTGCTGCAGTCATGCCGAGCATGTTATAGCGTTCATGATCGGAAGTGAGTTTGCGATGAAAGAGGGTGCCATACCAAGAAGCAATGCCCACTCGGTTATAGCCTCTACTCGAACGCAAGACATAATAGCGATGGCCTTTGACGACGTAAGAGGGCATATTGCCGTATTTTGATATGGGTTGGTATGTTGGCACCGCATTGGGGATTTTGGTTTCATCCACATAAAAATCAGGTGGCCCATCGCGTCTGATATGGGCGCAACTTGCGAGTAGCATGAAGGCGCAGAGCATTAAAATGAGACGTAAGAAATTGAAATTTTTAAAATGTACGTGGAGATCCATGTTTGTCCTCATTCGGTCACTAACCGTCGATGGGTTTGAATGGCCATTAGCATACCGAAACTTGCGAGTAACGTCATCATCGACGAACCACCATAACTTACTAAAGGTAATGGGACGCCGACAACAGGCAACATGCCTGTGACCATCCCCATATTAATAAAAAAAGAAATAAAGAAATTAAAGGTAATACTGCCTGCTAATAGTCGCGAAAACGTATCTTGTGCATTCAGCGTAATATAAAGTGCGCGAAAGAAAACAAATAAATAAAGTAAAATTAAAATAACCGCACCCACTAAGCCTAACTCTTCGCCACAAACTGCAAAGATAAAATCGGTGGTATGTTCTGGCAAAAAATGCAAATGCGATTGCGTGCCATGCAGCCAACCTTTGCCAAATATGCCACCTGAACCAATTGCAATTTTAGATTGAATAATGTGGTAGCCTTTGCCAAGCGGATTACTTTCTGGATTAAGGAAAGTCAAAATGCGCTCTTTTTGATAAGCATGCATCACATGCCAAAGCAGCGGAATGCAAGCGGCAATCGCAAGCAGACCATAAATAATCAGCCTAATACTTAAGCCTGCTAGAAATAAAACAATAAAACCAGAAGTAACTAACAAAATCGCTGTGCCTAAATCAGGTTGCTTTGCGGTTAGAACTGCAGGAATAAAAATAATGGGGATGGCCAAGATGACGATGGTGAATTTGATTGGCAACGATTCTTTCTGACAAAGCCAAGCTAGCAGTAGTGGAATGGCTAATTTCATCAGTTCCGCAGGCTGAAAATGAATAGACCCCAACCCCACCCAACGTTGCGCACCTTTGCTAATATGCCCCATGACCAGCACGACAAATAGCAGCAAGAGACCAATCGCATACAGCCACGGCCCAATACGCTGCAACGAAATCGGCGAGATTTGCGCAACAGCGATCATCAGCACAAAGGCAAATACCAGATGCCCTATTTGCGATTCAACCATAGCAATATTTTCAGAAGCTGCGCTGTACAGAATCGTTAATCCTGCCAAAGCCAATAGCAGGACCAGAATAAACAAGGCGAGGTCAATATGCAGGCGCTGCCAGAGATTGCGATAACGGGCATCACCTGCAGGCTTATTGAGCTGGCTTTTGAGCTGGCGGAGGAACATTGGGCATTTTCCCATTGAAAAAATAATCTAAAATCGTACGTGCAGCTTGTACGGCTGCATTATCGTTTTCTGTAATGATGGCAAGTGCAATACGCGGCTGATCAGCAGGCGCGAAGACAATAAATAAATGATTATCACGTAAATTTTTAGCTATCGTTGACTCGACGTCTTCATGATTAGGATCATGACGTTTCACCAATTGGGCTGTGCCTGTTTTTGCAGCCAACGTATAGGTGTAACCCGTGCCAAACTGAGTGTGTGCTGTGCCTTCTACTTGTGCAACCACATTTTGCATGCCACCAATGACTAAATCCCATGTTTTAGGATCTTGTAAAACAACAGGAGTTCGTGGGGTAGGGACGGTTGTTTTGGTGGGTTGATTTGGCGCTTGTTCGCGTAATAATAAATGAGGGACATACCCTTGGCCGCGATTGGCGATTGTTGCAACTGCATCAGCGAGCTGTAAGGGTGTGGCTTGCATATAGCCTTGGCCAATGGCGGCATTGACTGTATCACCTAGGTACCAATGTGACTTGCGCGTTTTTTCTTTCCAAATTGGTGAGGCAACCAGACCTGTGACTTCACCTTGTACGTCAATACCACTGGGTTGCCCAAAACCAAATTTGCCCAAAATGCTATCCATGTGCGCAATACCCATTTTGAGCGAAAGTTGATAAAAATAGACATCGCAAGAAACCATAATTGCTTTGGCTATATTAACTGTGCCATGCCCATAACGACGCCAGTCATGATAACGATGTCCGTTTAAATCAAACCAGCCGGGGTCTTGAATCGTGAAATCAGGTGTGGTTGCACCTGAATCGAGTCCTTCTATCGCATAATAAGGCTTGATTGTAGAACCTAAAGCGTAGAGGCCACGTAATACGCGATTAAATAAGGGATGATCTGGCGCATTAGCTAACGTTTGATAATCTTTTTGACTAATGCCTGCAACGAAAACATTTGGATCGTAACTGGGGTTGCTTACCATCGCAAGCACTTCGCCATTGCGCGGATCAATCGCAACCACAGCACCTTTATCACCATTTAATGCCTCGCTTGCGACCATCTGTAAGCGACTATCGATGGTTAAATAAAGATTATCGCCTGGCACATCTTGAATTTCTTTAATGGTACGTATAGGTTTACCATTCACATCGCTTTCTTGTTCTTCAAAGCCTGTTTTGCCATGTAGTGCGGTTTCATAAAATTTTTCGATGCCTAATTTACCGATGTAATTGGTGCCGCTGTAATTCACAGGATCAATTTCATTTAATTCTTTGGCATTGATGCGGCCAACATAGCCTAAAACAGGTGCAAATAAATCATTGTAGGGATAATGACGCATCAATCTTGCTTTGATAAAAACCCCTGGAAATCGATATTGATTTTCAGTAAAGCTTGCGACTTCTTGATCGGTTAAACGTAACTTAAGCGGAATTTCATCGAAACGTCGATGCTCAAAACGTGCGCGATTGAATTGTTCAATATCATAAGGGGTGAGTGAAACAAGCTTGCTTAATTCATTGAGTGTGCGCGGGATATTGTTGAGTTCAACGGGTAGGACATCTAAACTAAAAACAGGAATATTGTCAGCGAGCAATACGCCATTTCTGTCATAAATTAAGCCGCGCGTCGGTTCAACGGGGGCTAAATCGAGCCAGTTTTTTTGTGAAAGCGTAACATAAAGGGGATGTTTAATAACTTGCAAAAAACTCAGTCGTGCAATTAACGCAATCGTTAATAAGAGAACAAAAATCAAGGCGATAATCGCGCGCTTGGTGATTAGCTGAATTTCGCGATGATGATTTTTAATAGAAATGCGTTGCATAATTAGGATTGTTTTTTCTTAAATCCTAACGCCGCTAATCGCGTAGACAAATTAGGGTGTGTCGAGAAAAGATCGCTGATAGAGCCTGGCGATTCAAAACCCGCTTGAATAGGATCGAAAATATACGCTTCACGACGCACGTTTTCATGCGGGGTGGCGTGATAAGCGGCATTATAAGTATCGCGGTTCGCTTCGTGATCATCTTGAATTTTAAGTAAGGCAGAAGCTAACGGTTGATTGCTACGCATGAGCTCAACGCTGCCTGCATCGGCCATGAGTTCTCGTGTGCGACTTAAATAAAGCAGCAACAACATGCTGACAATGGGTAGTGCGTAACGCAAAATCACGATAATAATAAGTAAGCCATTACGCGAACGACCGTCTTCTCTGCTGCGATTGCTGAAAAGGGCGCCATAAAAGAAAATATCGAGCACAATTAAGGTTAAATTCGCCAGTAACGATGCGGTTAACGTGAGTTTGATATCAAGATGTCGAATATGGCTGAGTTCATGAGCCATCACGGCTTGTAACTCATCGCGATTTAATTTTTGCATGAGCCCACGGGTGATGGCGACCATCGCGGATTTTTCGCTATAGCCACTGGCGAAGGCATTCATGTATTCTGCTTCGATAATATAAACTTTCGGCATGTACTGCAGGCCGGCAGCAACTTTCATTTCTTCAACTACGTTATACAGCTGCTTTTCTCGCAAATCTTGTGCTGTTTCTGGGGTGATTTCATGATATTCAGTGCCCAATAACATGATTTTATCGTGCAAGGCATAACTCACTAACAGTGAGATCAGCGCAACAATAAACATAATGATTGTGGCTTTGGGGATGAGTTGAAAGGTGAGTAGTGCTTTGGCGAGTTCAGAAAGTGTTGCGTGAGGATAGGCGCCTGCTTCGAGATAGAGATCAACCAGCAAGCCGATCGCGCAATAAATAATGAAAAATAAGGCAATTACAAAGTACGTGCGCCTACCGTTCCGGCGCAATGTTTTACGCCAGTCGGCAGCGGTTGTGGTGTAATGATCAAGATCAGACATAATTACAACTTCACCGTATACGCCTCTTGTTCAGCGACTTTTTCTGTAGTTAATTGCCAATACGGGAAATCAAAATCTAATTTGCTAGGGAAAACACGCACAATAATGACTGGCGGGAAGGATTTCTTGTTCGCATTATAAAGCTCAATACTATCGTTATAAGCTTGTTTGGCATAGGCCAGTTTATTTTCTGTGCCGACAATTTCTTCTTGTAACTGCAGGCAGTTTTGATTTGCTTTAAGTTCTGGATATTGCTCAAAGACCACATTCAAGCCTGCAGCAATCGTGGAAATTTGGTTTTCTGCGGCAATACGGGTTTTGTCATCGCCTTGTGCTTTCGCCGCTTGCGCTTGATTACGCAGTGCGACCACATCTTTCAAGGTGGTTTGCTCGTAATCCATGTATTTTTTCACCACATTGATCAGCGATTCAAAAACCTTAAAGCGTCTATCAAGCTGAATATCAATCTGCTTTTGGTTATTGCGGACGGTTTCAATCTGCGAAATTAGATGATTGTAGCTGATGATCACGTAACCGACGATGACGACGATGACAATCAAGGTGATAAGTAGTGTCATGGAGAGAGATCCTTATGTGGAAAGAACTTAGTCTAATCGAGAGGAGAGGGGAATGCAAAAATTTTCATGATTTCAGGTTCTCCTAATAATTTGTCTGAAATACCTGCTATGATGCCGCGCTTCAACCGATGCCCTTACTCTGGGCTTTAGGGACAGCTAGCCCGAAATAGGGGCTTCATGTGTCCACAAAGCGCGGAGAAAATAATATGAGAGAAAACCTATTTGAAGGCAACACGTTGCTTTGTCAAAAACGTCCAGATGGTTATGATAAATTCAGGGAGAAAGTAAATAACATATGTATTGAAACCAATGCATCAACTTTGGATAATGTCTATCCGGCAAATTTACTATATAATATTAGTCGCTTATCCGCTGATTTTCCTAAAGAGCCAAAAAATATTCTTAGCTTAGGTTGTGGTGAACCTATTGACTATTTTGCATTGCGTGCATTTTATGGAGAGCATGTTAAATTTAACTATGTTGGTATTGATATTGATAATAAATTGAAGGGTAAATATAACATATCTAATTTGAATTTAATTATTTGCGATGGCAGTGACAAAGAAGCAATACGTCAAAATTTAAAGTGTAATCATTTATGGGCAGAAAATGGTTTTGATATTATTTTTATGCGACATCCCGATATCAATAACAAGAACTCAGGAATCGTATTTAAAAAAATGTTACAAGAAGTTATTCCCTTTGCTGCCTCAAAAGAATGTTTAGTTTATATTTCTTGTTATGCACAAGAAGAACTAGATAGCTGTCTTGAGATAATGCAGGGGGAATCTATAGGTTATTCTTATAAACATTTGTTAGAAAATCAATGTCAAACGCTTCCCATCTATGGGGCGCCATCATGGATAGTAGATCATTTTACTTTTACTGCAAAATGCCATGGGTTTGCATTGGATAACAAAAATAATATAAAAATCGCTAATGATACAAGCACTTTTTTTAACGCAGGATGCAATACTGCCCCTGTTATTAATGGCACGGCTACACGGCTAGGATTAGCCCAATGGTAAGCAGTTAAGGCTGTTTTCCCAGCCTATCTCTGTTATACTGTTCGCTTCTTATAAACACGAATAGGAAGCGGCCGATGCAAAGTCTCAATTTTATCGATATTATCGTCCTTATTATCTTCGCGTGCTCCATTCTGTTTGGCCTGGCACGGGGATTGATCAGCGAAGTGCTGTCGCTTGCGACACTGGTCATTGCCTTCTTAGTGGCAGCAACGTTCTCTTCTGCGCTTGCAACCGCCATCACTAACACGTCTGTGGTACAAAGTCTCATGTCACAAGCGACGAGTGCCACGGGTATCAATACGGCAAAGCCAGAAACGTATGTGGCGCTTGCAATTAGTTTTGGCGTGTTATTTGCTGGCACAGTGATTGTCGGCTCTATCGTTAAGTCTTTGGTTAATATTGCCTTTCAAACGGGTTTGCTGGGATTGGGGAATCGTCTGTTGGGTGGTGTCTTTGGTTTTGCGAAAGGATTTTTGCTCAATCTGGTTTTAATTTTCATCGTGCAGCTCACACCGCTCAATGCAGAATCGTGGTGGCAGCAATCTTATTTTGTGCATGCATTTCAGCCTGGCGTGCAATGGCTGGGCAATATTGTCTCGCCTGCATTAGCTAACTTAAAAGCAGAAGCTGGGCAAACACTGCAAAGCGTGACATCACAATTTCAAAATGCCACGCAAAGTGTGAGTCAAAAACTATGAATAAAAAGATTTATTTTTGGCTGGTTTTATTATTGATTGTGCTTGCTATCGGCTTATACATAGCGATTAAATCAGGCAGTCAAACAGAAAAAGGTCCGCCACCAACACCAGTGATGTTGGGTGAAGCAGTGACTAAAAATATGCCAGTTTATTTAAATGGCTTGGGCTCGGTTGTGCCAACGGCAAATATTACTGTGCACACGCAAATTAATGGTACATTGCTGCAAGTGTTTTTTCATGAAGGACAAATGGTGAAAGCGGGAGATGTACTTGCGCAAGTTGATCCACGTCCTTATCAAGCGCAATTGCTGCAATATCAAGGGCAATTACAACGTGATCAGGCATTACTTGCGAATGCAAAACTTGATTTAATGCGTTATCAAACGCTTTTGAAACAAAAAGCGGTTTCAACGCAAACATTTACTGCACAACAATCGCTGGTTGCGCAAGACCAAGGAGCGATCCTGATCGATCAAGGTTTAATTCAAGCAACACAGTTAAATTTAACCTATGCTCGCATTACCTCCCCTGTTGCAGGTCGAGTGGGTTTGCGATTAATTGATCCAGGTAATCAGGTGCAAACATCAGATGCCAATGGCATTGCGGTGATTACGACATTGGATCCCATCACCGTTATTTTTTCATTACCAGAAAATAATATTCCCGATATTTTATCTGCACTGAATCAAGGCAAAAATATAAACGTTTTTGCTTTTAATAGCGATGGTACACATCAATTAGGTGAGGGAACATTAATCACTGTTGATAATCAAATGGATCCAACAACGGGTACCGTGCGATTAAGAGCACGTTTTAATAATGCGCAAAATCAATTATTTCCTAATCAATTTGTCAATGTACGCTTATTGCTGCGCACATTAAATAATGCAGTCACCATTCCTACCATGGCGGTGCAATATGGTGCAAATGGTACCTTTGTTTATGTTTACGATCCGGCTATGCATAAAGTAAAAGTGTCACATATTACTGTTTCAGTGACAGAAGGCGAAGATACTGTTGTGACCAGCGGTGTGCAGCCCCATCAACGTGTTGTTATAGAAGGTGCTGATAATTTGACCGGTGGGGAAACCGTGAGAGTGCTGAATGCTAGCACGAAAAAAGCACACGCTCATGCGAGAGCAGCATGAAATTATCGGGTCATTTTATTGTTCGCTCGATTGCAACCTCTTTATTAATGGTTGCGATTTTATTAATGGGTGTTTTAGCGTACCGCTTATTGCCAGTTTCGGCATTACCTGATGTTGATTACCCCACTATGCAAGTCGTGACATTTTATCCTGGTGCAAGCCCTGATGTGGTTGCAACCTCTATTACTGCGCCGCTTGAAAAACAATTAGGCCAAATGCCAGGCCTTGATCAAATGACTTCAACCAGTTCTTATGGGGCATCCGTTATCACACTGCAATTTGTGATGGATTTAAGTTTAGATATCGCAGAACAAGAAGTGCAAGAAGCCATTAATGGTGCATCAAGTTATTTGCCGCAAGGCTTACCTAATCCGCCTGTTTATAAAAAAGTAAATCCCGCCGATGCACCGATTTTAACGTTAGGACTGGTGTCTAAAAACCTGCCTATTACCACAATAGAAGATTATGCCGAAACGCGTTTGGCACAGCATATTGCGCAACAAAGTGGTGTAGGTTTGGTTGCTATTAGCGGTGGACAGCGACCGGCTGTGCGTATTCAAGCCAATCCCTTAGCGCTTGCGTCTTATGGCTTAAGTTTAGAAGCCATACGCAGTGCGATTGCATCAGCCAATGTGAATGCAGCAAAAGGCAGTTTAAATGGCCCGGATTTAGCCTATACCTTGAATGCTAATGATCAATTGTTATCCGCTGGCGATTATCGCAGTCTAGTAGTTGCATATCACAATGGTGCGCCGGTGCGTTTACAAGATGTGGCCAATGTCATTGATGGTGCTGAAAATAACCAGCTTGCTGCTTGGGTCAATCGACAACCTGGCGTTGTGATGACTATTCAACGGCAACCAGGAGCGAATGTGATTCAAGTGGTGGATCGTATTCAAGCAATGCTTGCGAATTTAAAATCAACCTTACCGGCTGATTTAAATGTTTCTGTATTATCAGATCGCACCATCACCATTCGTGCCTCTGTTGCTGATGTGCAAATGGAACTATTATTGTCTATTGTGTTAGTCGTATGCGTGATTTTTGTATTTTTACGCCATGCGCTTGCTACCATTATTCCAAGTGTTTCTGTGCCTTTGTCATTGATTGGGACGTTTGGAGTGATGTATTTATTGGGTTATAGTTTAAATAATATCACGCTGATGGCGTTAACCATTGCCACTGGATTTGTGGTGGATGATGCGATTGTGATGATCGAAAATATTGCGCGTTATGTGGAGCACGGCTATAAACCATTTGAAGCAGCAATTAAAGGGGCTGAGCAAATTGGCTTTACCATTATCACTTTAACTATTTCTTTAATAGCGGTAATGATTCCTTTATTTTTTATGACCAGTATTGTTGGCTTATTATTTAGACAATTTGCTGTTACCTTATCCGTTGCAATTTTGATTTCTGCATTTATTTCGTTGACTTTAACTCCCATGCTCTGTTCGCGTTTACTAAAACATCATGAAGAGCATGAGTTGAGTAAATTTTCACAAAAGACAGGTATTTTTTTCAATAAAGTTATTGAAAAATACAGTGTGTCTCTTCGTTTTGCTTTAAATCATCAAAACTTAATTTTGTTTATTTCTTTTTTAATTTTTATTGTCACGGCTACTTTATTTTATATTATTCCAAAAGGCTTTTTCCCAACCCAAGATACCGGCACGTTGCAAGGGATTTCGATTGCGACGCAATCGACTTCTTTTGCTAATATGGCAGTGAAGCAGCAGGCGCTTGCCAATATTGTGCTTAATGATCCTGATGTGGCCAGTGTTGCTTCTTTTATTGGGATTGATGGCACCAATACTACATTAAACAGTGGCCGTATGTTGATTACCTTAAAACCACTTAATCAACGTAGTGCGGCAAGTGTCGTGATGCAGCGTTTGCATCAACATTTAAGTGCGGTGCCAGGTGCAACACTCTATCTTCAGCCAGTACAAGATTTAACGCTGGATAGCAAACAAAGTCCCACAGAATATCAATTGACTGTTAGTGCGCCTAAATTAGCTGATGTCGATCATTGGACGGCTATTTTATTGTCGCAATTAAGAAATTTACCTGAATTAAGCGATGTGGTGAGTGATCAACAAGATAAAGGATTGCAAACTGTTATTAATATGGATCGAGATCAAGCAGCGCGTTTTGGTATTTCAATGCAAACACTGGATAACACGCTTTACGATGCTTTTGGTCAACGGCAAATTTCAACGATGTATACGGATAAAAATCAATATCATGTGATTTTAGAAGTGTTGCCGAGTTTGCAATTGGATCCTTATGCGTTAAATCAAGTTTATATTCCATCAAGTGTAGTTAATTTAACTAATAATGTTTATCCTAATGCGTTATCTAGTTTGTCTTATATGAATGCAACTAATCAAACAACAACTGCAACAGGTGCGACACCGATTAGCACTTTTATTCAAGTGTCAACGCAATTAGGACCATTATTGGTGAATCGATTAAATCAATTTCCGGTTTCAACTATTTCGTTTAACTTAGCACCCAATGCGGCATTAGGTAGTGCGATTAATGCGATAAATGCTATTCAGCAAAAACTCAATATTCCCCAGAATGTGCAAGTGGCCTTTCAAGGAACAGCAAAAGTGTTTGCTGATTCACTGAATAATGAAGCATGGTTAGTGCTGGCTGCTATTATTGTTGTTTATATTTTATTAGGTGTGTTGTATGAAAGTTATATTCATCCACTCACTATTTTATCTACTCTGCCTTCAGCGGGGATGGGGGCGTTATTTGCGCTTTATTTAACACGTCATGCGTTGACGGTGATCGCATTGATTGGGATTATTTTATTGATTGGCATTGTGATGAAAAATGCAATTATGATGATTGATTTTGCATTAGAGCAAGAAAGAACCTATAAAAAAACACCGCTTGATGCGATTTACGAAGCTGCCATTTTGCGTTTTCGTCCCATATTAATGACAACGATGGCTGCCATGTTGGGGGCGGTACCGCTTGCCTTAGGGACGGGGATGGGCTCTGAATTGCGCAATCCCTTGGGGATCACTATTATCGGTGGTTTAATTGTCAGTCAATTACTGACTTTATATACAACACCTGTTGTATATCTTACTTTCGATAAAATCTTACGCCGCATTTTGGCGATAGGCGAACACCACCAACCCGAGAGCCAAGGAGAGGGATGATGAATCTCTCATCTCCTTTTATTAATCGCCCTATTGGTACATCGCTATTGGCTATTGGTATTGCGATTGCAGGATTTGTTGGTTTTTATTTATTGCCTGTCGCACCGCTACCTGAAATTGATTTTCCAACGGTCATTGTGCAAAGTTCATTGCCAGGTGCGAGCCCACAAACCATGGCAACCTCGGTTGCAACGCCGCTTGAATCGCAATTAGGGCAAATTGCGGGTGTCACAGAAATGACATCGATTAGCAGCTTAGGTTCAACGCGAATTACATTACAATTTGATTTATCACGCAATATCAATGGCGCGGTGCGTGATGTGCAAGCAGCGATTAATGCGGCGGCTGCAAATTTACCTAGTAATTTACCTTCTGCGCCGAATTATTTTAAAGTTAATCCTGCTGATGCGCCGATTATGATTTTGGCACTTACCTCCAGGCGTTATACACGTGGGCAGATGTATGATGTCGCATCTACCTTATTGCAACAAAAATTGTCACAAATTGATGGCGTGGGACAAGTGATTGTGGGCGGGAGTTCTTTGCCTGCAGTGCGGGTAGATGTGAATCCTACGGTATTAAATAAATATGGCGTGAATTTAACGGATGTGTCTACGGTATTAAATACAGCGAATGCCAATTTAGCCAAGGGAGCGATTGTCAGCAATCAAACCAACTCAATTATTCAAGCCAATGATCAATTAATTCATCCTGTTGATTACCAGAATTTAGTGGTGCGCTATCAAAATAACCATCCTATTTTTTTAAAAGATATCGCAAATGTGACTGAGTCTATCCAAGATTTGCGCACAGCGGGGGTATTGAATGGCGAACCTTCGGTGATGTTGATTTTGTTTAAATCACCTGGCGCCAATGTGGTGCAAACCTTAGAAGCCGTGCGTTCGGCATTGCCGCAATTAAATGCAGATATTCCTGCAGGGATGAAAATGAATATCGCAATGGATAGGATCGCAACCATTAAAGCGGCACTTAGTGATGTTGAAATGACATTAGTGATCGCGATGATTTTAGTGGTGTTGATTACCTACTTATTTTTAGGCCATATTCATGCCATGTTGATTCCAGGAATGGTTGTACCCTTATCTTTATTAGGTACGTTTGGCGTGATGTTGTTATTGGGATATAGCTTAGATAATTTATCTTTAATGGCACTGACCATTTCAACGGGGCTGGTTGTTGATGATGCCGTCGTCGTGCTAGAAAATATCATGCGACATGTCGAAAATGGCCTGACGCCAATGAAAGCTGCATTTTTAGGTGCACAAGAAGTAGGCTTCACTGTGCTTTCCATGAGTTTGTCATTAATTGCTGTTTTTTTACCCATTTTATTAATGGGTGGTATGTTGGGCCGATTATTCCGCGAATTTTCAATGACCTTATCGATTGCTATTCTCATTTCGATGTTTGTATCGTTAACGATTACCCCAACCATGTGTGCGCGTTTATTAAAACCAACGAAAGCAGTTGGTGAAGAAGATAAAGGCCATATTGTCACGGTTTTATTTGTGCGATTGCGTCATTATTACGAGCGCAGTTTACAATGGGCATTGGCTCATACGCGCTTGATGTTCGCCATTATGTTATTAACAATTGTGCTGACGATTTCACTCTTTATTATCGTGCCTAAAGGCTTTTTTCCGCAGCAAGATACCGGTCGCATTACAGGATCATTGCAAGCAGATCAACATATTTCATTTCCTGCCTTACAAACGATGTTGTTTCGATATGTGAATATCATTAAACAGGATCCTGGTGTTGCGGATGTTGTTGGCTATGTAGGTGGAGCGTCGGTTAATTCAGGTTCAATGTATATTAGTTTAAAACCACTCGATGTGCGACATGTATCAGCTGATGTGATTATTAATCGATTGCGCTCGAAATTAGCTAAAGTGTCTGGCGGGAAACTTTATTTGCAATCAGCACAAGATTTATTGGTGGGCGGTAAACAGACTAATGCGCAATTTCAATATACATTATCAGCGGATAGCTTGACACTTTTAAATCAATATACACCACTGATTGTGCAACAATTAAAAAAGATACATGGTATTGCCGATGTGAATAGCAATGAGCGTGATAATGGTTTGCAAGAAATGGTGATGGTGAATAAAGATGCTGCAGCGCGTTATGGTATTACCATGCAGCAAATTGACTCAACACTCTATCATGCCTTTGGCCAAGCATTGGTTTCAACCATTTATACCAGCATGAATCAGTATTATGTGGTAATGGAAGTCGCGCCGAAATATTGGCAATATCCTGAAACATTGAATGATATTAATATTGTTTCACCTACTGGTGCGAGCGTTCCTTTATCTGCGCTCGCGCATTTTGTACCTTCTAAAACCTTGCTGATGGTGAATCATGAAGGACAGCAACCCGCAGTGACGCTTTCTTTTAATTTATTGCCAGGGGTTGCACTGGGCGATGCCGTTAATGCGGTACAAGCAGCGGTTGAAAATATGCATTTGCCGAATACCATCCAAACGACTTTTCGCGGTACAGCGCAAGCATTTCAAAGTGCATTATCGGATGAGCCGTATTTAATTTTAGCTGCTTTAATTGCCGTTTATATTGTGTTGGGCATGTTGTATGAAAATTTAATTCATCCGGTTACGATTTTATCGACATTGCCTTCTGCGGGATTGGGTGGATTATTGGCTTTATTATTGAGTCATACCGATTTCAGTATTATTGCCCTGATTGGTATGATTTTATTAATTGGCATTGTGAAGAAGAATGCCATTATGATGATTGATGTTGCACTGCATGTGGAACGTACAGAGAAGAAAACACCGAAAGAATGCATTTATACCGCAGCAGTAATGCGATTTCGTCCGATTATGATGACAACTGCTGCAGCATTATTTGGCGCCTTGCCATTGATGATTGGTTTTGGACAGGGATCTGAGTTGCGACAACCTTTGGGGATTGTGATTGTTGGTGGGTTGATTGTCAGTCAGATGTTAACGCTATATACCACGCCAATTATTTATTTAATGATGGAAAAACTGCGATCTCGATTCAAGCGAAAACCAAAAGGGGTGACTTAATGCGATATTTAAATTTAGCTATAACGAGTATTCTTTGTGCTACTTTAACGGCTTGTGCAGTTGGGCCAAATTATCATCGCCCCAGCGCTCTTCCTAAAGGGATGATGCCAACACATTTTAAAGAAGCAGCCGGTTGGAAAACAGCCTCTCCGCAAGATTTAGCAGATAGAGGCGAGTGGTGGGAAATTTTTCACGATGAAAAGCTTAATCAACTTGAAGATCGATTAAATCTATCCAATCAAAATGTAAATAATGCTTATCAAAATTACCGTCAAGCACAAGATTTGGTCGATGAAGCCGTTGCAGGTTTATTTCCAACACTGAGTGCTAATATGACGGCAACCGCGCAAAAACAGCCGGCAAGTATCAATAACAACAATAATAACAATATAAATAATATTAATAACAACACTTCAGGTGTTAATGTAAATAATGGAGGTAACATTAATCATACGCATTCATTAGCACTCAACGCTTCATGGGTGCTAGATATTTGGGGGCAAACGCGTCGCACGATAGAAGCGAATGCAGACGCTGCTGAGGCGAGCAGGGCATTGTTCCTAGCGACGAGACTTGCGCAACAATCAGCACTGGCTAATACGTATTTTCAAATGCGTGGCCTCGATACCGATCAAGTGATTTTAGATCGCACAGTGCGTGCAGATGCAACGATTTTAAAACTGACGCAAGATCAATATCATGCTGGTATTGTGGCATTATCAGATGTCGTGCAAGCCTCTGAAACACTAGAAACTGCGAAAGCGCAAGCAACAAATAATGGCATTTTGCGTGCGCAATATGAGCATGCAATAGCCGTTTTAATGGGTGTGCCACCAGAAACCGTGACAATTGCGCCGAATCCCCTTTATGCCACGCCACCACACATTCCAGTCAGTCTGCCTTCTACATTACTGGAAAGAAGACCCGATGTTGCAGAAGCTGAACGCACCATGGCGCAGAATAATGCTGAAATTGGCGAAGCAGAAGCTGCTTTCTTTCCTGATTTAACCTTATCAGGATCGATAACCGGTGCTGCAAATGGCGCGGCACTTGAAAAGCTTTTTTCTATACCAGTAGTGGGCTGGAGTTATGGTGCACAATTATCAGAACTTTTATTTGATGGCGGCTTACGTAGTGCAACGGTCGCTGCCGCAGCGCATGGCTATGATGCCAGTGTTGCTGCATATCGGCAAACCGTACTCTCGGCTTTCCAAAATGTAGACGATAATTTAGTTTCATTGAGATTGCTTGCAAAAGAAGCCGTCGTGCAAAATGCCGCAGCGCATGATGCTAAAGTTGCGTTGCAGTTAGTGTTGCTTCAGTATAAATCGGGTATCGTTGCTTACGCTAATGTGATGATAGCGCAAATTAGTGCTTTATCTGCAGAAAAAACAGCGGCAGATGTGAATACACAACGGATGAGCTCAGCAGTTAATTTGATTGCTGCATTAGGTGGGGGATGGGGATAAGGATTTGTTCAGATAAACTCCCCGGGACGGACTCGAACCGCCGACCCAGTGGTTAACAGCCACTTGCTCTACCGACTGAGCTACCGGGGAATATCTAGCAGAATGGAAATGTTAGCGGGGAAAATGAGCGTCGTCAACTGTTTTTTTGCAAGTAGAATCAGACCATTCCTAGACTGTCGACTCGGTAATTGCCGACTCGGTAGTTGCCGAGTCGGCAATTACCGAGTAAACTAAAGCAGTTGATACAGTGAGAGGAAGCCATTATGCCCTATGAAATCTATTTCCCACGTGGAATCGCAATGGATGGTGCATTTTGCAATAGAGAAGTTGAACGAAAAAGGCTAATTGCTAATATTAAATCCCGTCAGCATACCCTCATTATGTCGCCAAGGCGCTATGGCAAAACCAGCTTAGTTAAGTATACGGCTCATGAGATGGGCATTTTATTTGGTGAAGTAGATTTGTTTGTGGCGGTAGATGCAAAACGGATTGAGCAGCAGATATTAACAGGTGTCAAAAAAATTATTACTGAGGTCAGTACATCAAGAGAACAAGTCCTGGATATTATTCGCCAGTTTTTTAAAAACACTAATGCAAAATGGACGGTGGGTACACAAGGTGTCAATATTGCCTTGATTCCGGCAAATAATGATGACCCTGCTATTAATATCATGGAAGCTTTGTTGGCGTTAGAAGAGGTATTGAGTAAAAAAAATAAACAAGCTGCTTTTTTTATTGATGAAGTTCAAGAAATAGGAGAAGTCGCGAGTGGGCGGGGCATTGAAGGTGCGCTGCGACATGTTGCGCAGCAATCACGGTTTCTTTCTTTTATTTTTTCTGGTAGCAATCGTCATTTATTGTCAAAAATGTTTTATGACAAAGTAAGACCGCTCTATAAGTTATGCGACCGCATCATATTGGGTAGAATAGATGCTGTTCATTACTTAAAGCATATTAACCAATTAAGTAAGAAACGTTGGGGAATGAAATTAGATAACAATGCGTTAGGCGTATTACTTGACTTGACGGCATGCCATCCCTTTTACGTGAATAGCTTATGTTTACGCTTATGGGAGTCTGATTTACAAAAAGCACCATCATTAGAGATGATTAGTGATCATTGGGAGCAAATGGCAAGAGAAGAAAGACAAGAAATTATGCAAGAATTATCTACTTTAAGTCATGGACAACGTAAGATTCTAATTGCAATTGCAGAAGGCGATGTACGGGCTTTAACAGGGAAATTATTCTTAAAAAAAATCAATATGACAAGCTCATCTGTTGTTGAAGCGATAAAAGTGCTTGAGCAACGCGACTATATTGAAAAAAAAGAAAGTGGCGAATATCATTTTATTGACCCGTTAGTCGCAACCGCTTTGAGATTGTATTTTGGGGAATAATTTAATCCCCTAACAATTCCCGCATCTTGGCCTTAATCGTATCAATCGCAATGCGATTCTCGCCACCTTTGGGTACAATCAGATCTGCATAGCGTTTTGATGGTTCAATAAATTGCAAATACATCGGTCGCACTGTATCTTCATATTGTTTCAACACACTATCCAGTGATCGGCCGCGTTCTTTAATATCGCGTTTTAAGCGGCGAATAAGGCAAATATCGAGTGCGGTATCCATAAAAATGCGAATATCCATTAAATCACGTAACGCTGCATCAACAAATAACAAGATCCCTTCGAGTACGACAATGCGATGATTGCCGATGCGTCGTGTTGCGGTATCGCGTAAATGCATCGCATGATTATAAGTAGGCACTTCAATCGATTGGCCTGCTTGCAAAGTGAGTAAGTGTTGGTGTAATAAATCATGATCGAAGGCATCAGGATGATCATAATTCACTAAAGCGCGCTCTTCGAAAGGCATGTGCACATTGTCTTTGTAATAAGAATCTTCAGAAATAATCACTACTTTATCTGAGCCTAATTCATTTACCAATGTATGCGCAAGCAAGCTCTTGCCTGATGCAGAGGCACCTGCGATGCCGATAATAATGATATTTTTCATGTTGAATTCTCCCGTCTTAACAGCACATACACTGCGCCACTGCCCCCATGGGGAAGCGCGGCGGAAGTGAAGGCAAGTACGCATTTCGCGCCTCGTAGCCATTGGTTTACTTTATTTTTCAATATTGGCGTCTCTTGTCGCCCTTTGCCATGAATAATGAGGGCGACGCGTTTATTTTCTTCTAAGCAATACGACAGAAACTGCGAAACTGCGCCTCTAGCTGCTTCAACCGTCATGCCATGTAGGTCGAGTCTCGCGTCCACATTGTATTGCCCATTGCGCAATTTGCGAAGCATTTTGTGCGAAATGCTGATGTCACGGTGTGATAGCCTGTCATTCGCTGCAACCGTAGGATGCGTTGTTTCTTCTAGCACGACAGTAAGCGGTGAGGATGGCAAGTGTCGGCGAACTCGAGCAGGTATGGTCTTTTGCCGTGATAGCGGCACTTTATCTTGGGTGAGTACTTTCGTGCCGCGCATGGCCGCGTAAAAAGCGTCAAGCTCAGTAGTCACTTGCTTAGCCTTGCCAATAACCCCTCTATTAACTGCACACGCTCAGCAGGCGTATGCGGTGCAAGGGTAAATCGCAATTTATTCGGCCCCTCTAAGCGATAATGACGAGAAGGTTGCTGAATCAGCTTAATAATGGTTTCAGGTTGTACTACCGTTTTATCTGAAAACTCAATCTTGCCGCCTTTATCTGCTGCTTCTAATTTAATGATACCTAAAGCGGCTGCTTTTAATTTAAGTGAAGTCATCGCAAATAAATTTTTAAGTTGTTCAGGTAATAAACCAAATCGATCAATCATATTGACTTGAATCTCATCAAGCTCAGATTGCTGCGTCGCACTCGCAATGTGCTTATAAAAGGGTAAGCGCAAAGACACATCAGCGAGATAAGTCTCTGGAATAAAAGCAGGCAAATGTAAATCTACTTCTGTTTGTTGTGTTTTTAATGCAAGATCAAAATTAGGTTCTTCACCCAATTTGAGCGCGCTGACTGCACGTGATAATAATTCCATATAAAGCGTAAAGCCCACTTCATGCATTTCGCCACTTTGTTCTTCACCTAATAATTCACCTGCACCACGAATTTCTAAATCATGTGTTGACAAGGTAAAACCAATACCTAAATCATCATAAGTAGTGATGGCTTCTAAGCGTTTTTTAGCATCGGCCGTGATAGTCGCTTCTGCTGGAATAAATAAATACGCATAGGCTTGATGATGCGACCTGCCTACGCGCCCGCGTAATTGGTGTAATTGCGCAATACCAAATTTATCAGCGCGATTAATAATAATCGTATTCGCTGTGGGAATATCAATGCCACTCTCTATAATCGTGGAGCATACTAACACATTATATTGTCGATGATAAAAAGCAGACATCACACGTTCCAAATCGCGCTCATGCATTTGCCCGTGGGCAACGATGGGGCGTGCTTCTGGCACGAGTGTTGCAATTTCTTCTGCTTTTTTATCAATAGTTGTGACATCATTATGTAAAAAATACACTTGCCCGCCACGCATCATTTCTCTAAGAATGGCTTCTTGGATTAAGTCATTATTATATGCATGTAAAAATGTTTTAACGGATAAACGACGTGCAGGGGGCGTTGCGATAATCGATAGATCTCGAATGCCTGCCAATGCCATATTTAACGTGCGTGGAATAGGGGTTGCAGTTAAAGTGAGCATATCAATGCTTGCGCGCAAGGTTTTTAATTTTTCTTTTTGTTTTACGCCAAATCGATGTTCTTCGTCAATAATCACTAGTCCTAAATCTTTAAACTGTAGATCATTTTGCAGCAATTTATGTGTGCCAATTAAAATATCAATGTGACCAGATTTAACTCGCTCAATAATTTGCTTTTGTTCTTTTGTGGTTCTAAATCGCGATAACATCTCCACTTGTATCGGCCAATCAGCAAAGCGATCTTGAAAATGTTGAAAATGCTGTTGAGCGAGTAGGGTGGTGGGGACTAAAAAAGCGACTTGCTTGTGATTAATGACTGCAAAAAAAGCAGCACGCAGTGCAACTTCTGTTTTACCAAATCCGACATCACCACAAATCACGCGATCCATGGGTTTAGTTGATGTCATGTCGCTCATCACTTGTTCAATCGCTTGCAATTGATCTGGCGTTTCTTCAAAAGGAAAAGCATTAGCAAATTTATGATATGTTTCTTCTGGAATCGTGTATTGAAAGCCAGGGCGTGCTTCACGTTCGGCATAAATGGCTAATAATTCCGCGGCAACATCGCGCACTTTTTCCGTGGCTTTGCGCTTTGCACGCGCCCATTGATCGGTACCTAAACGATTGAGTGGTGTTTTTACACCATCAGCACCCGTGTAACGACTGACGAGATGCAATGCACTGACCGGTACATATAATTTTGCTTGATCTTGATATTCAATGCATAAAAACTCTGCAATCTGATCGCCGACAGTTAGCGTTTGCAATCCACAATAACGACCAACACCATGATCAATATGGACGATGGGGTCATTGATTTTTAATTCAGCTAAATCACGAATAATTGCATCAGGATGCTGCGATGCTTTTTTACGCAAACGTCTTTGCATCACACGTTTGCCATAGAGTTGCGATTCAGTGATCACAGCAAGTGCAGGTGCTGATAAGGTAAATCCTGCTTCTAGTGGTGCAACAATCAGCCCTAGTTTTTCAGTGCTATTTAAAAAATCAGACCAATGGGTGAAAAGAGTAGGGTGTAGGTTGATGGTGTGGAGTGATTGCAATAATACTTCTCGGCGCCCCATTGTTTCTGCACAAAACAAGACACGATCTTGCAATGGTTCGCTGATGGGTTGATGAATATCAAATGCGGGTGCATCTTTTGTTGCGAAAGTATAATTATTTTTATTAACTGTTTCATCAATAGCAATGCGTGCATAGCTATTTATTTTTTCTGTTGTTATTTTTTCATCTAAAAATAATTGTGCAGGTGACAATAACGGCCGCTTAAGATTATGGCGATGTTGTTCGTAGCGTGTGGTGATTTCATGCCAATATTCCTGCATTTTAGGCATTAAATTGTCTACGGTGATGAGGGTGGCATTAGCAGGTAAATAATCAAATAAACTTGCTGTTTGTGTAAAAAATAAAGGCAAATAATATTCAATACCAGGCGCAATATGTCCTTCGCTAATATCGCGATAAAGCGGCGCATTTAACGGATTACCTGTAAATTGCTCTCGCCATTGTTGTCTAAATAGCTCAATCGCCTCTTTGGTTAATGGAAATTCTTTGCCTGGCAATAGGCGGATATGATTAATTTTCTCAAGTGATCGTTGCGTGTCAACCGAAAAAAAGCGAATACTATCGACTTCATCATCTAATAAATCAATACGCAAGGGTTGCGTACTCCCCATTGGGAAAAGATCAATAAGCGAACCGCGAATGGCAAATTCGCCATGTTCTCGTACTTCACTCACTACTTGATAACCCGCATAGCTAAGTGATTGACGCAGCTTATCGATCGATAATGGGTCACCGACTTTCAAAATAAAGCTATGCTGCATCAGGTAATCGACAGGCGGCAAGCGTTGCATCAGCGTGTTGATGGTCGTGATCACCGCACCTTTTTCAGCTTGCCGCAGATGATAAAGCGCACTTAATCGCTCTGAAATAATATCTTGATGCGGGGAAAAATAATCATATGGCAATGTTTCCCAATCCGGAAAGACCGTAAAAGGCGTCTTGCCTTCACCAAAAAAGGCAATTGATTCAATGAGATGACTAATAGTTAGTGAATCGGGTGCAATGATCAGCAGAGGGCTTTTGCTATCCTGAATCACTTGATTAATTGCAAACCCAATGCTTGCCCCATGCAGCTCATGCCAATAGATGGCCTTTCCTGTCGGAGGCAAGGGTGGGTGGAAGAGATTGGCAGTTGGCATCGTTTTCTATGTAAAAAGAACGCATTGTAGCAGAGGCTAAAAAAGCTTGCATGGGCGAGGTAAACCGTTAAAATTCTAAAGCTTAACCTTGGCAATACCTCGACAATGGAGTATTTAAAATGAAACTTCGCAAATGTGTTGTCTTTTCAATTACATGCTCAATCATTACGGCTGCCTTGGCGCCTATTGCGGCCTTAGCGCTTAATACGCTGCCATTAAACGAAATCACTTTGCAGCTACATGCCGAACAATGGGTGAACACCACGACAGCACTGGTCTCTGCTTCTGTTGATGCTGCAGTGACGGATCAGGGTCTCGAAAGTGTGCGGGGGGATGTGCTTGCAAAGCTAAATAGTATCGCTAAGGGTGATTGGCATATTACGCTATTTAATCGCCAACTCGACAAATCGGGTCTGGAGACGGTTCAAATCACAGCAGAGGCGCGCTTGCCGCAAACAGGCTTGGCGAGTTTACGTACGCGTGCGAAGAATATCAGTAAGCCTGGTGAAACTTTCACCATCAGTGATGTCGCGTTTACCCCCAGCAATGCTGAAATACAGCAAGCGAATCTTGCCTTGCGCACCAATATTTATCAGCAAGTGCAGGCAGAGCTTGCTCAAGTCAATAAGTGGTATCCCGATGAAAAATACTACGTGCATGAAATCAACTTTACCTTTCTGCCTGTAGCACCGATGCCGATGATGGTGATGGCACCGCGTACTGGTGCGGCCGCAAATAGCACGCCGCTCACGGTGAGTAATAAACTGACGTTGGATGCAACGGTTTCCTTGGCTTCGACGATTCCAT
>Ga0207129_1039_pt1 | contig 34942 bp, 29 predicted proteins | sample Alteio_BWMinHeat_15_FD_153517 | JGI IMG/M metagenome (GOLD analysis project Ga0207129, IMG submission 153517) | Enriched cells from forest soil in Barre Woods Harvard Forest LTER site, Petersham, Massachusetts, United States -... | ecosystem: Environmental > Terrestrial > Soil > Temperate forest >... | reverse complement strand
GGGTATTAATTATAATGATCCAAATTATTCTGGTGTTTCGCGTCTAACGGTTACTGATCTTAAAAATAATTGTATTAGAGTGCTGGTCTGTGAGCCCGAAAAATCACCATTGATTGATCAGCTCTTTATTATTTTGGTACATGCTTGCCAATATCAAGGTAGGTTATCAGACGATGAAAAAGAGCTGATTGAAGGTGCATTGAGTATTTTATTGAAAGATGATATCAATGAAGAAAATGCAATGAAAAATGTGCAAAATTTATTAAAAAATGCTCATTTAACCAAGATGATTTCCTCCAATCCTATATTGGTCAGGTTAAAAAAATGCCATTTAGAAAATTTTTCGGAAGATCAAGCAGCTAAAGACGCTGTTAATGCAGACATCAAAAAATTAGCTAAAGATTTAACGGATTATTATTTGCCTGTTTGTGCGCAGTTAGCGCAATTGAAATCGACCATATCGGAAATGAGCATTACGGACATTGGACATGCTAGAAAAAATAAGATACTTGCTATTATTGATAAGCATGATCTATCAATCATTGAAAAGCTTGATCAATTAATTGATCAGTTTAAAGTAAAAACATATATATCAAGTAGAGCTGATTTTTACGCTGCACAAGCAGCGGCATTGGAGACGGTCAAGACAAACTTAAATGATTGGGCGCCGCCGATGATTGTTGAGGCGCTAGCGAAAAGCCAGTCAAGGGGTAGTGCTAAAGTCTCAACAATTTCTAGTAGTATGTTTCATCAGCATGATAATCAAAGTAACACTAGTACTGAAAAGTCTACAATAGAACAGACGTCTGATAGCCAGCAACTTGAACAGAGTCGGCATACACATTCAGTCTATTGACCTCGACGACATTTTCGCATTGCACTCCGAAAAAAGCAGGCATTTTCGGAGTGAGTTATGTATCCTCGATTGCTGGATTTACCCAAAGACTGCTATTTCTTCTACGGCTTTGCCTTCTGTGCCGGCATTGCAGCAACCGTTTGCGTCGTTAGCCCGTTGAACTGATCGACCATCGCCATGGTCCTCAATATCTTCAGCGCCTGAAACAGCTGAAAATCTTGGTTGGCGAGCATAGCGTCGTTGATGTTGGCGCTGGCATTATTTGTATTGGCAACGGCTGTGCCCGGTAAGTGGTTTTTGAGCTGATATTCTTTGATCGGCTCGACCATTGCGGCTTCCTCGTCGCTGATTTGATTAGTCACGAGTTTAAAATCATCGACGGTAATGTCCGGAATAATCCCAATGTCCTGGATCACCCGACCAGAGGGCGTGTGGTAGAGGGCGGTGGTTAATTTGATGGCGTGGGTTTTATCAAGTGGAATGACGGTTTGTACCGATCCTTTGCCAAAGCTCGTCATGCCTACGATCATGGCACGATGGTAATCTTGCAAAGCGCCCGCGACAATTTCAGAGGCAGAGGCTGAGCCGCTATTGATCAGCACGACTAAAGGTGCGCCATTTAGCATGTCGGTGCCGGTGGCTTTTGCGCTGTATTGCGCTTCTGGCAGGCGGCCGACGGTATAGACAATTAATTTGTTGAATTGATGGATCGATTGGCTATTTAAAAAGCTATTGACGACTTGCACCGCTGAATCTAGCAACCCACCGGGGTCATCGCGCAAATCGAGCACCAAGCCGCTCAAGTTTCCTTTATTTTGTGTTTTTAATTGGAGAATGGCCGCTTGCATGAGCTTTGGCGTCGGTTCTTGAAATTCACTAATGCGGATGTAACCAAAGTGATTGTCTAGCATTCTACTTTTCACGCTCTCAAGATGCACTACTTCGCGTTTCAGTTTAAAGATGAGTGGCGCTTTTTCACCTTTGCGCAAAATAGTCAGCGTGACTTGCGTGTTGGGTTTGCCGCGCATCACATTCACGGCTGTTTCCAACGGCATTTCGCTAACTAACTGACCATTGATGGCGACGATGTAGTCGCCTGATTTAATGGCCGCTTTTGCAGCCGGACTGTCATCAAGTGGAGCGACCACTTTCAAAATGCCGAGGTCAGGGGTGACTTCAATACCAACGCCACCGAATTCGCCACTCGTGGTCATTAGCAGCGTCTTATAATCATCGCCATCTAGATATTCTGAGTGCGGGTCTAAGCCGCTGACGAGTCCACGTATCGCATTGTCTAATAAGGTTTCATTGGTGACAGGGTCGACATAAAAGTCTTTGATGATGGCAATAGCATTAGTAAAACGGTCAACACTGGCTTGCTCTGCACTACTTAGCCTGTCGCTTTCTGCGGTAGTGGGCTGCGGCTGCGGTGGTTGGGTAGTTGCGGGTACGGGATGCGCAACTACGGCCGCAGATGCAATTCTGTCAGGGGTGAGTGCGGGCGAAATCGGTTTTGCCCCGGCTGCCGCGCTTAAGCTAATGAAAGTAATGACAATAAAAGACACAGCGAGAATGCGCGTATTCATCGGTCGATATCCTTTCATAGGGTATTTCGTTAGTATAGCATTTAAACCAATGCCACTAACGGCGTTCCCGTCATTTCTTTCGGTACCGCCAATCCCAGCAAATACAGCATGGTCGGGGCAATATCAGATAATTTTCCTTCTTTTTGAATGACTTCTGCCGAGCGACCTACATAAATAAATGGCACGGGGTCGCTGGTATGTGCAGTGTGAGGTTGTTGCGTGATAGGATCAAACATTTGCTCTGCATTGCCATGGTCAGCAGTGATAATGGCTTCACCGCCAATGGTTTGCAATGCGGTGATAATGGCTGCTAGGGATTGATCAATGGTTTCGATCGCTTTGATCGTCGCAGATAAATTGCCGGTGTGACCTACCATGTCGGGGTTGGCAAAATTACAGATGATCACGTCATATTGCTTGGATTGAATCGCTGCAACTAACTTTTCTGTTAACAGCGGCGCACTCATTTCAGGTTGCAGATCATAAGTTGCGACTTTAGGCGAGGGAATTAAGATACGATCTTCTTGTGGCGAAGGCGCTTCAATGCCGCCATTAAAAAAGAAGGTGACATGTGCATACTTCTCTGTTTCTGCAATACGCAACTGCCGCAACCCGTGTCTACTGATGTATTCGCCAAATAAATTAGTGAGTGTCACCGGCGGAAAAGCCACAGGCAGTTTGAAATGGCTATCGTAAGTGGTGAGGCAAATAAATTCGCGTAGTGCAGGGACACGAGTACGTGTGAAGCCTGTGAAGTCAGGTTTAATGAAAGCCTCTGTCAGCTCGCGTGCGCGATCAGCACGATAATTCATGAAGATGACGATATCACCACTTTGAATTTGCGCTGATTGAATCACTGTTGCCTGCACAAACTCATCACTTTCCCCCCGCGCATAAGCCGCTGCGAGTGCTTCGATTGCGGTATCTGCATGATAGTGCGCGCGACCCAAGGTCAGCAAATCATATGCTTGCTGCACGCGGTCCCAGCGCTTATCTCTATCCATGGCATAATAACGCCCGATGATGGACGCAATCTTCCCTTCCAATGGTGCAAGGGATTGCTTTGCACTTTTAGGCGGTGTGTCGCGGCCATCTAAAAAAGCATGAATGAATAGCCGCGAGACATGCTGCTGGGCCGCCATCGTTACAAGCGTTTGCATATGCCGCTCATGACTATGCACGCCACCGTCGGACAAGAGCCCAATCACGTGCACGGCACAGTCTGAGTCCCGCGCGGTTTGCAAGGCGGCAAGTAAAACAGGATTAGCAAAAAAACTGCCATCTTCAATCGCAAGATCAATGCGTGATAAGTCCTGATGAACAATGCGACCCGCCCCCATGTTGAGGTGACCGACTTCCGAATTGCCCATTTGACCATCGGGTAATCCAACACAGCGGCCGGAGCCGGATAACAAAGTGTGTGGATACCTTTGGTTGAGGTGATCGAGAAAAGGTGTATGTGCCAGCGCAATGGCATTGTCACTTTTATCTTCTCTAAAGCCAAAGCCATCTAAAATAATTAATGCAAGTGGTTTACTCATGACAAACCCGCTAGAATGAAAGACTTTACTTTTATCATATTTGGGAGTGTCTCATGATGCGGCGTTACGTGATATGGATTGTTTTGCTTTTGTTACTCGGTATGCGCATGGCTTATGCAGGTCCAGCAGCTGTAGCAACCGTGTCGCCTTCTGCAACAACGGCAAGCGAACTGCCGCTGGCTGCGCCCATTGCGGGGGCCAGTGACCCGTATGAGAAGTTTAATCGGGCGATGTTTAACTTCAATGATCATCTCGATCGATGGATTTTAAAACCGATCGCAACCCTTTATAACAAAATCCTGCCAACGCCACTCAACAAAGGCATCCATAACGTTTTCAACAACATTCAAACTGTCCCAACGATCGTGAATGATGTACTCCAGTTTAATTTTTATCAAGCAACGAATGACATGTGGCGCTTGGGTATCAATTCAACGATTGGCATTGGCGGTTTATTTGATGTGGCAACGCGGATTCACTTGCCTGCTTATCAAAATGACTTTGGCCTGACACTGGCACATTGGGGTTATAAGCAATCGAATTATCTGGTGCTACCTTTCTGGGGGCCGAGCACACCAAGAGATGGTATAGGCATGCCGATTGATTACTATGCTTTTTCTGTTTATCCCTGGATTCAGCCGCGTGCTGTGCAATATGGTGTGTATGCGCTTTCGGTGGTTGATGCGCGTGCGCAATTATTGCGCTATCAAAATGTGATGGATGCAGCCGCATTCGATAAATACGTGTTTGTGCGCAATGCCTATATGCAACGACGTGCTTTCCAAGTGCAACAAACATTTCAGCGTGATTATGCAGACCAGAACTCACATTAGTGCCGCGGCAAAAGCAACGTTAGAAACGCTCGCAACGCATGCAAAAACATTAGGCATTGGACTCGAGGCTGCAGCCCCTGCAGCCCGTAGCGTTTCGGCTAATCATTCTGTTTTATATTTATTAAGTATCAGTGAAGCATTACAGCGTGTGATGCAATCAACTGCTTTTTTAACAGAAACGAGCACTGATGTTTTACCCTTACTGCAATGCATGCATGATCTGATTGTCCAAGATGAAGCATTACGCACGGAATATCATATTGGCGATAAATTTCGCTTTGTACGGGATCAATTGCAAGGATTATTGCATCAAATTGAAGAAATACACATTGATTTACAATTGCAAAAAATAGCAGAACAAAAAAAACTAACAGAAGAAGAGACAATCGTTTTCGTGCATCTTTTCAACAGCCAAGGGGCGAATTTATCCAGCTGGCAAAAAATGCTCAAACCAAGTGTTTTCTATGAACATAGCATCAATCGTCCTATTTACGCTGATAAAGCTGGCATAGAAGCTTTTCTACGCACAAAAGCGAACCCGACGCATCATGGTTATATTATGATGGTGATTAAAAAAAGCGACATTCTGCCGATTCAACTTGAAGATAAATTTGGCAATGCGCTTGTCAAAATAAAAGAAGGCGCACTCCATGCTGAAGGTATGTTAGGGTTTGTGACCAACGGAAATGAATATGCAGACCTTCAGCACTTATTGTGAAAAATATACTCACGAAAAAAATATTATCTTGGATGCGCAACAGCAAGCGGTGATCAATGAGCTGCAAAAAATAGGCGAAGCTTTATTGCTTGAGCAAAAAAAGCGTAAAAACATGCTTTGTTTTTTGCGTCCTCAACAAAAGATAAAGGGACTTTATTTATGGGGAAATGTAGGTGTTGGTAAGACATTATTGATGGATTGCTTTTATAGCTGGCTTCCTCTTGAGCAAAAAAGACGGATGCATTTCCATGCCTTCATGCGATTTATTCATTTGTCACTTAAAAAGCAAGAAGGGAAAAAAGACCCTTTAAAAATAATAGCGCAAGAATTGGCAAGCGAAACGATTATCCTCTGTTTCGATGAATTATTTGTTGTTGAGATTGTCGATGCAGTGATTCTGGCGGCGCTATTTGATGCCTTAATTAATGCTGGCATGACACTTATTTTTACATCTAATGCAGCGCCAGATGATTTATACAAAAGAGGCTTATTGAGAGAGCGATTTTTGCCCGCGATTGCTTTGATTAAGGCCAACGCTATCATTAAGCACCTTGATACTAAAATAGACTATAGATTAAGACATTTAAAAGAAGCCGGTGTTTTCTTTTTATCGACCGATCCTGCGACATCGCAAAGCATGGAGAATATATTTAAAGAGCTTGCCCAGCATGATCCTGTTTCACATCAACCCTTGCACATGAATGATCGCGAGATAGCAGCTACCAAACATACCCATCAAGTTGTATGGTTTGATTTTAATGTGCTGTGCCATATTCCACGCAGTGATAAAGATTATCTTGCTATTGCAGAAAGATTTAGCACGATATTTATCAGCAATATTCCTGTGATTCAAGCAAAAGAGGTTGATACGATTATTTTATTTATTCGCTTGATTGACATCCTGTATGACTCGCATACACGACTTGTTTTTTCGGCAGCTGCGACAGCTGACCAGCTTTATTCTGATGGTCCTTACCACGCGCTTTATGCGCGCACATGCTCAAGGTTGATTGAGATGCAGTCGGTGGGGTATTTTATTTCTTGATGTGAAAAAATATTTTTTCAACCTCACGCCATGGTAATCGGCTGCCAGCTTCTTTCATTCGATTAAAAGCAACATATGCAGCATCAATGGTAGTTTTTTTATGGTGCAGCATCTGTTCAACCAACCATATCGAGCCATGAACTTCAACACCCAATTGCTCAGCAACTTCTCGCAGTGCTTTATCTCCTGTTAGCAATTGACAGCATTCATGCTTAGCCAGGGTTAATGCCAACATATCGTTCACGCTCGGTTTGGGATATTGTTGATGTAAATCATATGCTTCAGAAATTAAATTACCATTCATTGCTTTGATTGCTAACCCAAATTGCAACAAATGCTCATGTTTTTGCGCTAACTCCTCAACAAATAAAATATCTGGCACAGCAAACTGAAATGGTAAGTGAAACATAGCACTTGTTAGTTCACCGCATTCTATATCAATTAATACGCTAGCATCACTGATGATCAACATGTTGGTTTTCCATCATTCGAAAAGATCGAAATGACTCAAGCGACATATTCATCAGTTCTGCCGCTTTAGATTCACCAATGTAATCTTCAGCTAAAGCATGAAAAACCATTTGCTCAAAGACATGTGATTTTCTTTCCAAATAGGGTTTGCCGGGCTCTTGTTTTGACCAACCATGCTCATTAAATTCAGAACGTAGTTGACGATAAAGAGATGTTGAAATAACACCTGCTTCTTCCGCACGGTGCAAAATAGCAGTCATACTAATACCATATTCTTGTTTTAATACACTCAATTCACGTGGCTCGATTGAATGGCGATGTTTCCCTAAAATTGAGATTAATGATTTTTTAGGCAATAAAAATGCGCCAGCAAAGCGATTGCATGCTTTTTCTATATTTAGATGAGACGCAAGACGATTATCCAGTAAAAAATGTCCTAACTCATGTGCTAGTGTAAACCGTTGCCTATCTCCTGGCCGTTGATTGCCAACAACGATCACGGGCATTTTATTGATTTCAGCATAAAAACCATCCATCTTAGGATATTGCTCGCTATCAATTTTAAATATTTTTATGCCTCTCTCTTCTAATAAATCAATTAAATCTGGTAACGGACTTAATCCTAGTTGCCATTGATGACGGATATCGTCTGCAAGTGTTTCAATTGCCTCAATATCTTTAATGACCTTAGGTAAGTTACAAACAGCAAATGAGTAGATAGGTGGATGAGGAAAAACTTGTTCAAGCTCAATACGGCGTTCTATTTGATCTAAAATTTTTGCAATCATTTCTTCTACTTGATGTTTGGACATATCAGTATGCTTACGATACTGAATATTTTCTAAGATAAATCGCTCTGGTCTGAAAAAATATTCAACTTTAACGTGTAGTGCTTGTGCAAGCTTGATTAATACATCTGATGAAGGAGTGACTTTATTATCTTCATATTTTTTAATCGCGGCATGGCTAAATGAAATTTTTTCACCTAAATCACGTAAAGAGAAACCTAAGGCCTTTCTTGCTCGCTGAATTCGATTACCTAACATAACTCAATCCTCAAAGTTTACAATTTAATAAATAATTCTAACACATGTAAACCATGCCACAAAGAAAAACCCCCAACCAGGGAATCTGGATGGGGGTTTTAGGGAAACAAGCCAGGCGATGACCGACTTTTGCGTGCTTGACACACTATCATAGGCGCTAAGCGGTTTCACTTCTGAGTTCGGGAAGGGATCAGGTGGGACACGCTCGCTATGGTCGCCTGGCGGAAATGGGTAGTGAAAGCGAAGTATTTATTCTGTATTGATGATCAAACAACTTGGGTGTTATATGGTCAAGTCACACGGTCAATTAGTACTGGTTAGCTCTCGCATTACTGCGTATACACACCCAGCCTATCTACGTTGTGGTCTCCAACAGACCTCTAGGAACCTTAAGGTTCGTGAGATCTCATCTCGAGGCAAGCTTCCCACTTAGATGCTTTCAGCGGTTATCTTTTCCGTACTTAGCTACCCGGCTATGCCACTGGCGTGACAACCGGAGCACCAGAGGTACGTTCATTCCGGTCCTCTCGTACTAGGAACAACCCCTCTCAAATCTCAAACGCCCACGGCAGATAGGGACCGAACTGTCTCACGACGTTCTAAACCCAGCTCGCGTACCACTTTAAATGGCGAACAGCCATACCCTTGGGACCGGCTTCAGCCCCAGGATGTGATGAGCCGACATCGAGGTGCCAAACACCGCCGTCGATTTGAACTCTTGGGCGGTATCAGCCTGTTATCCCCGGCGTACCTTTTATCCGTTGAGCGATGGCCCTTCCATTCAGAACCACCGGATCACTAGAACCTACTTTCGTACCTGCTCGACCCGTCAGTCTCGCAGTCAAGCACTCTTACGCTCTTACACGCTACGTGCGATTTCCGACCGCACTGAGAGTACCTTCGTGCTCCTCCGTTACTCTTTGGGAGGAGACCGCCCCAGTCAAACTACCCACCATACATTGTCCTCTTCCTGGATTACAGGAATAAGTTAGAACCTCAAGTTCATCAGGGTGGTATTTCAAGGTTGGCTCCATCTAAGCTAGCGCCTAAACTTCATCGCCTCCCACCTATCCTACACAAATAAACTCAAGGTCCAATGCAAAGCTATAGTAAAGGTGCACGGGGTCTTTCCGTCTTGCCGCGGGTACACTGCATCTTCACAGCAATTTCAACTTCACTGAGTCTCGGGTGGAGACAGTGTGGCTATCGTTACGCCTTTCGTGCAGGTCGGAACTTACCCGACAAGGAATTTCGCTACCTTAGGACCGTTATAGTTACGGCCGCCGTTTACTGGGGCTTCGATCCAGAGCTTCGCCTTGCGACTAACCCCTTCAATTAACCTTCCAGCACCGGGCAGGCGTCACACCCTATACTTCCTCTTTCGAGTTCGCAGAGTGCTGTGTTTTTATTAAACAGTCGCAACCACCGATTCTTTGCAACCGCTTTCAGCTCCAGTCGCAAGACCTTCACCTACCAGCGGCATACCTTCTCCCGAAGTTACGGTATCAATTTGCCTAGTTCCTTCACCCGAGTTCTCTCAAGCGCCTCAGTATTCTCTACTCGTCTACCTGTGTCGGTTTGCGGTACGGTTCAGTGAGTCTCATCGCTTAGTGGCTTTTCCTGGGAGCTTAGTATCAAACACTTCATGAAGTTCTCACTTCATTCGTCATCATGCCTCAGTATATAGATAGCCGGATTTGCCTAGCTATCCTACCTACACACTTAAACCAGCACTACCAATCGCTGGCTGTCCTAACTTCCTCCGTCACCACTTCACTCCTCTCACCAAGTACAGGAATATTAACCTGTTTCCCATCGACTACGCTTCTCAGCCTCGCCTTAGGGGCCGACTCACCCTGCGTCGATTACCGTTGCGCAGGAAACCTTAGACTCTCGGCGTGTGGGTTTTTCTCCCACATTATCGTTACTCATGTCAGCATTCGCACTTCTGTTACCTCCAGCAACCCTCTCAAGTCACCTTCATCGGCTTGCAGAACGCTCCTCTACCACTGCGTCGTTAAACGCAATCCGCAGCTTCGGTGTATCGTTTTAGCCCCCTTACATCTTCCGCGCAAGACGACTCGACCAGTGAGCTATTACGCTTTCTTTAAAAGATGGCTGCTTCTAAGCCAACCTCCTGGCTGTCTCTGCCTTCTCACTTCGTTTTCCACTTAACGATATCTTGGGGACCTTAGCTGGCGGTCTGGGCTGTTTCCCTCTCCACGACGGACCTTATCACCCGCCGTGTGTCTCCTGTGATTACATTGCCGGTATTCGGAGTTTGCATCGGTTTGGTAGAACTATCACGTCCCCCTAGCCGGCACAGTGCTCTACCCCCAGCAATTACTTCACAAGGCACTACCTAAATAGCTTTCGAGGAGAACCAGCTATCTCCGAGCTTGTTTAGCCTTTCACTCCTATCCACAACTCATCCCCTAATTTTTCAACATTAGTGGGTTCGAGCCTCCAAATCGTGTTACCGACCCTTCACTCTGGTCATGGATAGATCGCCCGGTTTCGGGTCTATTAGTGCCGACTTAACGCCAGCTTCTGACTCGGTTTCCCTTCGCCTCCCCTATTCGGTTAAGCTCGCCAACACTAATAACTCGCTGACCCATTATACAAAAGGTACGCAGTCACGGATTGCTCCGCTCCTACTGCTTGTACGCACACGGTTTCAGGTTCTATTTCACTCCCCTCACTGGGGTTCTTTTCGCCTTTCCCTCACGGTACTTGTTCACTATCGGTCAGTAAGGAGTATTTAGCCTTAGAGGATGGTCCCCCTTCGATCTTGCGATCTTCTTCAATCAGGATTTCTCGTGTCCCGACCTACTTTTTGTATACTTACAACTAAACAGAACTTTCGCGTACGGGGATATCACCCTCTTCGTCTGACCTTCCCAAGTCATTCCGCTAATTCGTCTAGTCTCACCATATACTGGCTCTTTCCCTTTCGCTCGCCACTACTCGGGAAATCTCGGTTGATTTCTTTTCCTCCAGGTACTTAGATGTTTCAGTTCCCTGGGTTCGCTTCTCTGAACCTATGTATTCAGTTCAGGATGATAGTCTCTCAACTACCGGGTTTCCCCATTCAGATATCCTCGGATCATCGCTCGTTGCCAGCTCCCCGGGGCTTCTCGCAGGCTGCCACGTCTTTCTTCGCCTCTTACTGCCTAGGCATCCACCATGTGCGCTTAACTCTCTTGACCATATAACCCCAAATCGTCTTCTCAGACTCTTCTCGGTTAATATGCTCTGACATATTTCACGCCAAGTTGATTCACTTGCTACAGTGTACTTCGCTTTTCACTACCACTTTGTTAAAGATCTTCCTACCCTCTCTAAAGAATAGAAATTAGTCCTAAGGGTCCATCTCCAATCCTTAAAACTCATATTTATTCTCTACTTTCTTTTCTTTCTTTCCTTCCTTCCTGGAGCCAATCGGGATCGAACCGACGACCCCCTGCTTGCAAAGCAGGTGCTCTCCCAGCTGAGCTATGGCCCCTTTCACCCTGGGCCTGGGTGGACTTGAACCACCGACCCCACGCTTATCAAGCGTGTGCTCTAACCAACTGAGCTACAGGCCCTTTTTAAAAAGAGAAGAGTGAGCGAGCCTCACGGATTTTCTTACTATTTCTCTACTTTCGTAGATCTCTACTTGCGTAGATTGGTTTTTGTAAGGAGGTGATCCAGCCACAGGTTCCCCTACGGCTACCTTGTTACGACTTCGTCCCAGTCATGAATCATACCGTGGCAAGCGTCCCCCTTTCGGTTAAACTACCTGCTTCTGGTACCATCCACTCCCATGACGTGACGGGCGGTGTGTACAAGGCCCGGGAACGTATTCACCGCGACAATGCTGATTCGCGATTACTAGCGATTCCAACTTCATGAAGTCGAGTTGCAGACTTCAATCCGGACTACGAGGCGCTTTCTGAGATTGGCTCCACCTCACGGTCTCGCTTCCCTCTGTACGCCCCATTGTAGCACGTGTGTAGCCCTACCCATAAAGGCCATGATGACTTGACGTCGTCCCCGCCTTCCTCCGGTTCCTCACCGGCAGTCCCCTTAGAGTGCCCAACTTAATGATGGCAACTAAGAGCAAGGGTTGCGCTCGTTACGGGACTTAACCCAACATCTCACAACACGAGCTGACGACAGCCATGCAGCACCTGTCTCTGCGTTCCTTTCGGCACTCCCAACTCTCATCAGGATTCGCAGGATTCAAGGGTAGGTAAGGTTCTTCGCGTTGCGTCGAATTAAACCACATGCTCCACCGCTTGTGCGGGCCCCCGTCAATTCCTTTGAGTTTCAACCTTGCGGCCGTACTTCCCAGGCGGAGAACTTATCGCGTTCGCTTCAATACCGACCAGTCGCCCGGCCAACATCTAGTTCTCATCGTTTACAGCGTGGACTACCAGGGTATCTAATCCTGTTCGATCCCCACGCTTTCGCGCCTCAGCGTCAGTATGAGCCCAGGTGGCTGCCTTCGCCATCGACGTTCCTTCCGATCTCTACGCATTTCACCGCTACACCGGAAATTCCGCCACCCTCTACTCTACTCTAGATCTACCGTTTGCAATGCACTTCCTAGGTTAAGCCCAGGGCTTTCACATCACACCTATACATCCGCCTACGCGCCCTTTACGCCCAGTTATTCCGATTAACGCTCGCACCCTCTGTATTACCGCGGCTGCTGGCACAGAGTTTGCCGGTGCTTATTCTGATGGTACCGTCAAGCTGCAGGTATTTCCTCCTACAGCCTTCTTCCCACCCTAAAGGGCTTTACAACCCGAAGGCCTTCTTCACCCACGCGGCATCGCTGGATCAGGGTTGCCCCCATTGTCCAAGATTCCCCACTGCTGCCTCCCGTAGGAGTCTGGACCGTGTCTCAGTTCCAGTGTGACTGGTCGTCCTCTCAGACCAGTTACTGATCATCGCCTTGGTGAGCCTTTACCTCACCAACTAGCTAATCAGACGCAGGCCCCTCTTATAGCACCAGGTCAAAGACCCAGCCTTTCCTCTCTCGAGTTCATTCGGTTTTATCCAACGTTTCCATCGGTTATCCCTCTCTATAAGGTAGGTTCCTACGCGTTACTCACCCGTCCGCCGCTCGCCATCAGCTAGTATTGCTACTAACCATGCTGCCGCCCGACTTGCATGTGTTAAGCGTGCCGCCAGCGTTCAATCTGAGCCAGGATCAAACTCTTCATTTCTTTCTTCTGACTCTTTATCTCTCTTCCGCAAGGCCCGCTCTCTCTTCTCTCTCGACTTTCTTAAAGATCTAAACAACAGGGAGCGCATTATACGGTGGTTTTAGGAAAGGTCAACAGGTTTTTGAGATTTTTATTTTCGCTACCCTGTGCTTACCCACTTGCACAATGTATTCTCCGCCAGGCTCAAGTTGGTATGCTTTGTCTTGCACACGTGTGCCATCCACTCTTACTGCGCCTTGCTGAATGAGTTGCATCGCTTTCGAGGTGCTTTCGGCCAAACCTGCCTGCTTCATCACTTGCGCGATAGCAAGCGCTTGCCCAGCATGATTGAGTTCAAGCAACGGTAAGTCCGTCGGCAGTTGCCCCTTCTGGAAGCGTGCGGTAAAGTTTGCATGTGCTGTTTTTGCAGCTTCTTCACTATGGAAGCGTGCCGTTAGTTCTTCTGCCAGCAATAATTTAATATCTCGAGGATTTCTGCCAGCTTCAGCATCCAATCGCAATTGTTTGATGTCATCTAGACTTCTAAAGCTCACCAACTCATACCATATCCACATTACTTCATCTGAAATGGACATCACTTTGCCGAAAATCTCATCGGGGGGTTCATCAATGCCGATGTAATTGCCGAGTGACTTCGACATTTTTTTGACACCATCCAAACCCACTAATAATGGCATCGTAATCACAATTTGCGGTGCTTGCCCGCGCTGCTTTTGTAGCTCACGCCCCATCAGCAAATTAAATTTTTGATCAGTGCCGCCAAGTTCAATATCCGCCTGCATCACGACAGAATCATAACCTTGTAGCAATGGATACAGCAATTCATGGATCGCAATCGGCTGATTGTTGCTAAAGCGTTTGTGAAAATCATCGCGTTCAAGCATGCGCGCGACAGTTAGGCTGCTTGCTAATTTAATTAAATCAACGCTAGTTAACTGATTACACCAGGTTGAGTTGAATAAAATTTTTGTTTTATCTGCATCTAACACTTTAAAAACTTGTTGCTGATAAGTACGTGCATTTTCTGCAACTTGTTCGCGCGAAAGCGGTGGGCGTGTTTCATTTTTGCCGGAGGGGTCACCAATCATGCCGGTGAAATCGCCGATGAGAAAGAGAATCTCGTGACCTAAATTTTGCAATTGCCGCATTTTATTGAGTAGCACCGTGTGCCCAAGATGCAAATCAGGCGCCGTCGGATCAAAGCCTGCTTTGATACGCAAGGGTCGGTTGAGTTTAAGTTTTTCGATCAACTCGGCTTCTAATAAAACTTCTTCTGTACCACGCTTGATAATTTTTAGCGTTTCATCAATGGTTGTCATATTGCACATCCTAATAGTTTCGGTAATTGCTGTAAGCCTTCTACAAAAGGCAATGCAATAATACCTTCAGATAAATATAAAGTCTCGTTGCCAAGATATAAAATATAAGTTTCTGCTACAGGATAATCTGCTTTAAAATGATGCAAGCCATGTAACATTTTTGGAGAAATTTGTTTAGCGTGTTTGATTTCGAAAGCCATTAATTTATTTTCACCATAAGCAATAAAATCAACCTCAACGCCATTCACTGTGCGCCAATAATAAATTTTATAAGTTAAATTAAAATAATCAACAATCGCTAAAATAGATTGATAAAATAAAGTTTCTAGCGCAATACCTGCAATTTCACTAGGTGCATCCAAAATACCTTTTGGACGTAAATGATAATAAATGCCAGCATCGAAATAATAAAACTTATCACTGGTAATCAAGCGTCGTTTAACACGTTTGGTAAATGCAGGAAGTGAATGTGCTAATAATAAATCTTGCAAAATGGAAAAATAATTTTGAATGACTTGTCTGTCAACGGCTACTTCGCGCGCAATTTCAGTGTAATTCACGGTGCTGCCTTGTGAAAAACTCGCTACTTCTAAAAAACGGGTGAAAGCCGAAATGTTTCTAAGTAATCCTTCTTGTAATACTTCTTCACGTAAATAGGTATCTACATAAGTCGCAAGATAACGTGCAGGATCATCATAAGTATAAGTTGCAGGCAACATGCCAAGTGTCAGCGCATGCTCTAAATTGAACACCGTGCCTAGTTCTTGAATCACCAAGGGATGCATATGATACTGAATAGCGCGGCCCGCCAATAAATTCACACCCGTACGCTTTAACTTGCGTGCAGATGAGCCTGTCAAAATAAAACGTTTATGCTCATGCTCAATCAGACGGTGCACTTCATCTAACAGCTCGGGTATTCTTTGTACTTCATCAATAACAATCCAGCCTTTAAATTGTGGGTTAACTCGCTCACGCAAACGTTCTGGCTGCGATTGTAGTTGTCGGAAAATTAGGGCATCTAACAAATCGATATAAACGTATTTGTGGGCGTCCAAGTGGCTTTTAAGCCACTGCGTTTTACCAGTTCCACGCGGTCCAAATAGAAAAAGGCTGTCTTGTTGCTCTAAAGGCAGGTTTAATAAGCGGCTGAACATCATTTTTCCTGGATAATTGAGGTAAAGACCATCATTATACCTGATAATCCTTGCTATATCTTAGCCAACGTTCAATCAGTAGTGGCACATTGTGAGGATGCTTAGCTCGCATCTCGTCAGCGACTTCAGTGACATAAGGCAAGAGGGCTTTATCGCGTATCACATCTGCAAATAAAAAGGGAATGTCGCCAGTTTGTTGTGTGCCTAATAATTCACCAGGGCCGCGCAGCATTAAGTCTTGCTCTGCAATGTGAAAGCCGTCGGTGTGATTGCGTATCACTTCTAATCTTGAGGCGGCAATGGGCGAGAGTGGCGGTTGATAGAGCAGCACGCAGAAGCTCGCAACCTGCCCACGACCGACGCGTCCGCGTAGCTGGTGTAATTGTGAAAGGCCTAGCCGTTCTGCATTTTCAATCACCATAATGCTTGCATTCGGCACGTCAACACCGACTTCGATGACGGTTGTGGCAACTAACACATGCAATTCATTCGCTTGGAATGCTTGCATGACGGCTTCTTTTTCCGGTGCACGCATGCGCCCATGTACCAGGCCAATGCGCAAGTTCGGGCAGGCCGCTTGTAATTGGCTTTGCATATCTGTTGCGGCTTCATGAGCAAGCGTCTCGGACTCTTCAATCAAACAGCACACCCAATAGGCTTGTCGCCCAGCGAGACAGACGTCATGCACACGTTGCATCACGGCATCCCGTTTATGTGCAGCAATGACGCTGGTGACGATGGGCGTACGGCCTGGTGGGAGTTCATCGAGGATGGAGCAGTCTAAATTCGCATAAAAACTCATGGCGAGTGTGCGCGGAATAGGGGTTGCTGTCATTACCAGCTGATGCGGATAGACGCCTTTATCGCGCAGCAACGCACGTGCACGCACGCCAAAGCGATGCTGTTCGTCGATAATCACGAGCCCCAACTGTTGGAACTGCACATGTTCTTGGAATAGCGCATGCGTGCCGATGACAATGTGTACTTGCCCATCCATTAATCCTTGCAAAATAGCATGACGCGCGCGACCTTTAACATGCCCTGCCAATAATTGCACATTGATGTTGAGTGGCGTGAGCCATGCTTTGAACACACGTGCATGTTGTTCGGCTAAGAGCGCAGTAGGCGCCATCAAGGCCACTTGCGTACCATTGCCGACGGCTTGCAGAGCGGCGAGCGCCGCAATCACGGTCTTGCCTGAGCCAACATCGCCTTGCAGTAAGCGTAGCATTGGCTCTTTGCGTGCGAGATCTTGCTGAATTTCAGTCCATACACGCTGCTGTGCTAGCGTGAGTGTAAATGGGAGTGAATGTATAAAAGTGGTCGTGAGTTCCGCTTGTGGTGCCAGCAAAGAGGCTTGTCCTTCATGCAATCCTTCTTTTAACTGCAATAAACTGAGGCGATGTGCCACTAATTCTTCGAATATTAATCGCGCATGCGCAGGCGTGTGTCGCTCGTTCAAGTCATTTAAATCAGTAGTCAGGGGTGGTTGATGTAAAAAGACGAGGGCTGATTTAAGGGAAATGGCTTGTAGATAAGATGAAGGTAAATAATCTGGCAAGCACGCTTCTTTTTCTAAGAGAAGCAGTGCTTGTTTGATAATCTGCTGCAGCTGATATTGGCTCAAGCCCGCTGTGGTTGGGTAAATAGGCGTCAAGTGTGACTCGATAATAGGCGGCGCGCCAGCTTTTATCACGCGGAAAGTGGGATGCATCATTTCAAGTCCTGTCGCACCGAGCCTTACTTGCCCATAACAACGCCATTTATGCCCCACCTGTTTCATTGGGCTTGCGAAAGCAAAGGTGTGGAAAAAGCGCAATAAAATCACGCCCGACTCATCCTGCAAGTGGCAAAGAAGCTTGGTGCGACCCCGCTCGCGCGTTTCAACTTTGGTCAACACGCCTTCGATGGTGGCTTCATGATCGGGCAGGAGCTCACGTATCGGTGTGATTTTCGCGCGATTTTGGTAGCGCATGGGGAGGTGAAAGAGGAGGTCTCGTAACGTATGAATATGCAGACGTGCGAGTTGCTTCGCCGTCTGGGGGCCAAGGCCATGCAAGGATGGGAGTTTGTTATCGGTAATCATGCTGCTAAAGGTAGTTAAAATATGGTTAATAATACCTTAATTTAGATGCGGTAGTATTTGCCTATCATAACAATTTTAATCATGAGGCAAAATAATATGCAGCGCACTGAAGAGATAGTTGAAAAAAATCCAATTCAAAATAGTAAGGAACTTATCAAGCGACTTGAAGAAATGAAAGCATCGAATGTCGAAGCTTCAGATCGCGTAGCACTTGCCAAACAGTTTGCAACTAAAATACAAGATAGTTATCAGTTAAGAGATGTCTTAAAAACTTTTAAGGGAGAGGAAAAAGATTGTTTGGATTTCGCTAAATTTTTTATCAAAAAATATGCGAATACAGAAAGTGACGCTCCACGTAGTTCACATAGTGACCCTATAAATAGAATTGAAAATGGCGGCCGATTAGCATGGATACTTGGCGAAATAAAAGAAATGACGGGTTGCGAGTCTAAAGCACTGCTTGGGCTTGCAACAGTTGGTGCGGTAATCATTGAAAATGGAGATCATTTGGCACAGGTGCTTGCTATTTTAAGTGACGAAGATCGGCTAGCTTTTGCCAAAGAGCATGTAGCTAAAATACAGAAACATGAGGTAAAAGAAGTCTTGAAGACTTTTGGTAAAGAGGAGGAGCGTGTGGAATTTCAAACTTTCTTTAATGAGAGTATAGCGAATAATCCTACCGCAGATCTTCCCAAACCTGTCGGCAACAATGTGAAACGCTCAGAAAATATTTCTCGGCCTGCTGAAAGGCGTATCTCTTTATATGAAGGAGAAGATGATGATTGTGATACTTTAGGAGGAGGTGATCGCGATTTTTCAGATAATTTTGAACCTAAACCTAAATCTAGGCCAAAGCAGGAGGAGATCTTCAATGAAATAAGTTCTTCATCTACTTCTTCTCAAAACATACCACCAGCGAATGAACCGCCTGAGACAGCGACAGAAGTAGTACCAGAAGTGTTAAAGAATCCTCCAAGCTTAAGTTCCCGCATTTGTGCAGAGGAGTATGGAAACTGGATGCCATATGCTAAAGAGCATGTAAAGGAAATTGAGAATATTTTCCAGCTAGAAGAGGTCTTGCATGCTTTTAAAAACAGTAAAATGCTCTTAGATTTTCTTAAGTTTTTTTTAGATTTAAATAATAAGCAAAGAAATGCTCTTAAAACTGATAGTTCAGATACCAACGCAGTAGCGTGTCGAATATATGATGAGGTAAAGGAAATAGTTGCAAGAAAGACAACGCGTTACAAGCTTTCAGATTTTCACAAACTTGCCAGAGCTTGTGAAACACCGTCATCGGGATCATCGTTGGGATCATCGGCATCATCGTTTTTTGCTAAATTTTCTAATCCTTCAGCTGCTTCCAAAGCAAATGAGATGCCGGCACCAGCACCAACAGAGCAAAAGCAGCCTTTTAGCTTAGTGGCATATGATTTTTTGAGGAATGCTTCAGACACTGCGGCTACGCAAAATTTCCCAGGAGCAAGGAAGCTTTTGTGTAAGAGATAATAGTAACTGCCATGGGCGTGCGTGCTCTGTGCGCCCCCTGCGGTGAAAAACCAGGGTCTGTTGACAACAAAACGTCGACCCAGTATAAAGTGCACTGCTACGCCGAGGTGGTGGAATTGGTAGACACGCAGGTTTCAGATGCCTGTGGGGGTTTCCCCGTGGAGGTTCAAGTCCTCTCTTCGGCAGAATTATCTAGCTGCAAACAAATGCCTTAACACCATCGTATCCTTCCGATCAGGTCCAGTTGACACCATATCGATCGGGACACCGGCTAATTTTTCTATGGTCAGCAAATAAGCCTGTGCCGCTTCTGGCAAATCAGCAAAGTGTTGCAAGCCTGCGGTCGTTTGTTGCCAACCAGGGAAAGTTTGATAAACAGGTTCGCAAGCAGCCAAATCATCCGCATCAATCGGCATATGCTGCAAAAGCTGACCTGCTAAACGATAGCCTGTACAAATCTTGATTTCAGCTAATGTATCCAGCACGTCTAGTTTAGTGATGCATAAGCTCGTCAAACCGTTTAATTGGATGGCACGTTTCAAAGCAACCATGTCTAGCCAGCCGCAACGGCGTGGGCGACCGGTGACAGAGCCAAATTCATTGCCGCGTTTTGCGAGCAAGGCGCCTGCATCATCGTGCAATTCCGTTGGGAAAGGTCCGGCGCCGACACGTGTGACGTAGGCTTTGGTAATGCCCAGTACATCGTCAAACTGACACAAGCCGAAGCCCGACCCGCTTGCAGCAGCGCCTGCGACTGTATTGGAAGAGGTGACGTAAGGATAGGTGCCGTGATCGACATCGAGCAAGGTGCCCTGCGCGCCTTCAAAGAGAATCGCTTTGCCCTGTTGCTTATGCTCCCACAACAATTGTGAGACATCGGCACATAAAGGCTTTAATTCGGTGGCTACTCTCAATAAATCAGCAAATAAAGTATCAAAAGCCACGGGTTCAAGGCGATGGTATTCGGTTAGCACAAAATTGTGATACTCAAGCACTTGTTGTAATCGATGCCGCAGACGTTGTTCGTTGAATAAATCGCCAAAGCGAATCGCACGTCTCGCTACTTTGTCCTCATAAGCCGGGCCAATGCCGCGACCGGTCGTGCCGATAGCGGCTTCTCCGCGCGCGGCTTCCCGTGCCTTATCGAGTGCAATGTGATACGGCAAGATGAGTGGGCAGGTGCTGCTCACGCGCAGGTTACTGCGAACGCTGACCCCGCTTGCTTCCAACTCTTTGATTTCATCCAACAAAGCTTGTGGTGATACCACCACACCGCTGCCGAGTAAACACTGAACATGTGGGTGTAAGATGCCAGAAGGGATGAGGCGTAACACAGTCTTTTTGCCGTCGATGACGAGCGTGTGGCCGGCATTATTGCCGCCTTGGAAGCGCACCGCGACGGTGGCCTTCTCCATCAGCATATCGACAATCTTGCCCTTGCCTTCATCTCCCCATTGACTACCCAAAATGACAATGTGTTTGCTCATATGCCGTTCTTACACCTTATTACCATTCGCAATCCCATTCTCATGTCCGTTGCTAGCAGCCTGCTCGGTATAAGGCGAGACATTGCGTGCCGGGACGATGGTTGAAATCGCATGTTTATATACCATTTGGCTGACGGTGTTTTTGAGTAAAACAACAAACTGATCGAATGACTCAATCACACCTTGTAGCTTAATACCATTCACTAAATAAATAGAGACAGCAATCTTTTCTTTACGTAAAGCATTGAGGAAAGGATCTTGTAAAGAGGGTCCTTTTATCATCTTGGGTTTCTCCGAGTAGTAGTTCCGTTGGTTGCGCAGTTGCGCTCCCGCGAATCTACACAGGTTTCATGACAATGGCAATAGGGATATAATAAAAGATTAAGGATTGATAGATAGACTAGAACTTATGACAACAGATGAAATGACCTTGATCACCAAAACCTGCCAGCGCTGCGGCCAAACGAAGCCGCTGGACGCGTTTGTGCGCTACATCGCTGAAGACGGCGGCCAAACCTTTGGCCATACGTGCTCCAGCTGCCGCCAAGCGATGAAGGATGCCGCGGAGGAGGTAGAAGACCCCTCGCGCAGTAGTCCTGGCGGCGCTCGCCTAGGCAATAACGAACGCGTTGGGCAGTTTGAAGAAGGCAAGCAGAAGAAGTTGCGTGAGGCACGCGATCGCTACACGCTCATCCGTGATGAAAATCGAGCTTTGCAAACGAAAGCTGAGAAAACGGCCGAAGCGGCTGCTGAAACTGTCAAACAACGTGGCAGCAGTCTCTTTGGGGTGCCAGAAAAAAAGACGACGACGCAGGCGGCACCTGCGCAACCGGCTAACAAATGGGCCGATCATGCGCAAGCGGTGACCGAGGACCTGTTAAAAAGCAGCAATACCCAAGCGGCAACCGCTGTTGCGCGTGAAAGCGAGGCGCTGGAAATATTTGCCAGTCAGAACGCAGCTGCCCCAGTGAGTGCCACGGTTAAAAAAGTCGTCGACAAGCTCTTTCCAGGAAAGCTCAAGGATACCCCGCTTGCTCGTCATTTTAAGCTGACCTTCCAACACTTAAATGCTCAAGCCGCAAAATCCCCCGGCGGATCGGCTGCTGATCAGGCGAAGCCGTCGTCATTGTCCTCATTACGGAAGCATCGTGGGGGATTCTAATCTACTACTGCGTGCAGTCCATATTATAGTTCCGCTGCTGCAGCGGCTGCTGCGCGTTGTCGATCTCCGCTTGACGCGTGTTACTCGTGCCGCCCATAAACACGATTTGGCTATTCAGCTGATTGCAGTAGGGCGAGTTGACATGCCTCGGGTTCATCGATTGGCAGGCGGTTAGAGCGGTTGCAAGCACAATCAGGCTAATTAAACACGCGAGAGCAGATTTCATGGCGGTACGTCCTTTTTAGGGTAATAAACCCTTATTGTACCTGAGGCTATGGCTACGCACCTAGCGTTGGGGTTGACGCCGTGTTCATTTGCGCTTCAGCTGCTTCTCGTGAACCAGCGAAAATGCTAATCGAGTAAGGGTTGCTGACTTCATAAATAGCGCAGGAAAGTTCTGCTAGTGAGGGTCTGTCCTCGGGGTTAAATGCCTGCGCTTTCTCAAGTACCTGGAATAGTGTTTTCGGTATACGATTATTGGGATTGACGATATGAACAGCATTTCCCTTACTGAATGATTCGGTTAAGAATTCATCGAGAGTTCCATCTACTACTTTCTCGTCTCGGATGTTCTCACCATTCAATAACTCAGTGATTATAAAGGCGAGAGAGTAAATATTTGAAGCAAATGTCTTCTCTTGCTTAAGCTGGGTTTCTGGACAAATATAAAATATTGATGGCTTAGTACTATCAGGCTTTATCGTGATCTGCCATTTGTTGTTGAGATTCTTCTGGGCAGAAATAATGTCTAGCTTTAAATTCGGATGAACGGTTCCTTTTATGTACATCTTGTGCAATTCTTTGATAATTAGTTTTACTATCGCATAACGATCAGCCAGCATAAGATTTTTTATGTTGTTATCATTCAATTCTGTTAATACGGTAAAATTGGAATTATTTTTAAGATGACTATCGGATTGATGTTGCATCGTTATCAGCCCCTTATGATTTGTGGTTGCACATTATACACGCTATCTATTAACATAACCTGAAATCTACAATACTTGTTTTGGTGCTGGTGGAGAGCTAAAAAATTTGAATGAAAATGGCGATGATTGGCAAGTAATGCTAGAAGCTGTCGATTGACTAACACAACATCTGTTGCGACACTAGAAAAGTAAGTCAAGTTAACTTACACAATAAGACAAATGTGACGAGAAGTGCATTGAAAATAAACAATAAAGTCGTTGTTTCCTCGAAAGGCCAAGTGGTTATCCCGAAGATGCTGCGAAAAAAATTAGGTATACATGCGGGCAACGAACTGCTTTTTAAGGTTCGTCCCGATGGCATTATTGAAATCAAGCCATTAGGGCGATCAATTGAAATGTTTTTCGGCCGTTGCAAGCGCCAGAATGAAAAACCCATGTCTATCAAAGAAATGGATCAAGCGATCATGGAGGTTGTTTCTAAAAATGATAGGCGCTGATACGAATATATTGGTTCGTGCTGTATTAGATGATCATCTTGATGAATCTGCTCTTGCAAAGCAATTCTTAAAAAAGACTGCAGACGAAAGAAAGCTTTTTATTTCGTCTTATGCTTTGCGCCAAAATTAGCTAGCTTTAGTTGACGGTATGCATTTTTATTATTTTGATGACTATCATACGCCTCCTTGGTTAACATAACCTGGGATTTGCAATCTCTGGATTCCTTTGAGCTGGATGAATTGAATCCCTGTAAGGATTTAAATCGATTTGTTTTGGCGCTGGTGGAGTTGGCGCTGGTTGAGATTGAAAAAATCCGCATGAAAATACAGATGGTTTATCAGCAATGCTAGCATGATAGCGGTTGGATGCTGATACAGCTGCCTCTAGAAATTCTTTTGCTGACGGTCTTTCCCTAGGGTTAAACGCAAGTGCTGTTTTAAGAAATGCAAAGAATATAGGATCTATTTGACCACGAGGGTCTGCGATATGAACAGCTTGTTCGGCATTAAATGAATGAGATAGCCAGGCGCGGAAAGCATCTTCATTCGGCCATGGTTTTTGCGTAGCTGGATTTGTAAATCGAATATTCTTGCCAAGTAAAAGGAGTACGATAGTGATCGCGAGAGGATAAATGTCTGCGGCAAAATCCCTAGATTTGCCGAGATAAACTTCGGGACTGACATAGAATGATGTCCCACATGGCTCTGTATTAACTTCATCCAATCTTTTCGCTAAGCCAAAATCAATAATGGTGACACACTGCTCACCATTTTCGTCTTTTTTCATAACGATATTCTCTAGCTTTAAATCTTGATGCACTATTTGTTTGTTATGAATAACGATTAAGTTGTTAATGAGATCTATTATTATTTTAAATATCACGGATGGCGTAAGATTCCATGTGTTTGCAAGAACTATTGGTATACCCTTGTAGTCCTGAATAATGACCGGTTTTGTTTCCATGTACGCGGCAAGGTTCGTGGGAACTCGCACCGGTATGGGTGGTAATGGATGAAATGTTTCCGAAAACTCATTTAAAAAATTATATTCCGCTTGTGCCTTCGCCATCGCTATGTCTAATGCGGTGTCAATGCGGAGCCCATTTGTGTTAATAAATTTGATTACATATAAATAATCTTTACTCTCTTTCAGTTTTACTGATTTATTTACATAATTAGTTTCCAATTTTGTTTTGCAAAAAGAGATGCTGCCACAGCCACCACTAACATTCTTTGTCCAGTCAACAGCGTAAAGGTCACATGAAGTCATAACAGGAGGGTCGGGATGAAAAAAATAATCACTTGTATTTTGTGTATTTTGGGCGAAAGTGGGATGAGGAACAAACAAATAGCGTATATTAGCGACTGTCATGGAAAAGCAGGTGCCGGGATAATTTTGGAGGGTTGAAAAAAAATCTATTTCCCCTTTTTCTATTGCTGCCTGCAATGCAGGAAAGCTTGGATAGGAATTGGGAAAAGTAGGTTGAGTTTGATTGTGTAACATTTTCCCCTCATTTCTTTAATTTGATGTTTTGTCTATCCGCGTATCATACATAACTTTCCTTAACAAACCCTGAGATTTGCAATACCCGCCGCAAGCGCTTATGCTTGCCACATTAAGCAATAGGTAACCCGTAGATGGACATCAAGCAAGATCCGTTTGAAGAACGCGAAAAAGAAAAATACCCCAATCCCATTCAAAGCCGTGAATTCATCTCAGCGCATTTGGTCGAGCGAGGAGCTGCTGCGACCATGCAACAGCTGCAAGAAGAATTAGGTATCACGGACCCAGATCAAGAAGAAGCGCTGCGTCGGCGCCTCATTGCCATGGTGCGCGATGGGCAGCTGCTGCGTAATCGTCGTGGCGCATATGGGCCGGTCAAAAGCATGGCGCTGATTACAGGCGCAGTGATTGGCCATAAAGATGGCTTTGGTTTTGTGACGCCTGATGAAGGGGGCGATGATTTATTCTTAACACCCTATCAAATGCGTCTTGTGTTCCCTGGTGATCGGGTTTTAGTACGCGCGGTGAAGGGTGAGCATGGGAATCGACGTGAGGCGACGATTGTCGAAGTGTTGGAGCATCAGACCAAGCAGCTAGTGGGACGATTGTGTATTGAATCTGGCGTGAGTTACGTTGAGCCCTCGCATACACGCATTACGCAAGCGATTCTCATTCCGCCGGATGCAACGCATGAGGCTAAAGATGGCGATATGGTTGTGGTCGCCATCACCACCCAGCCGACTCGCCGCACACGGCCTTTAGGCGAAGTGATCGAAGTATTGGGCGACCACATGGCGCCAGGTATGGAGATTGACGTTGCGATTCGTAGTTACGATCTCCCTTATCGCTGGTCAGATGCGGTGATCGCAGAAGCCGATGCCTTTCCGCCTACGGTACAAGAAGCAGAAATTGTGGGACGAGCTGATTTCAGACAGCTGCCTTTTGTCACCATCGATGGCGATGACGCCAAAGATTTTGATGATGCCGTGTATTGCGAGCCGCAAAAAAAAGGTGGTTTTACGCTTTATGTTGCGATTGCAGATGTCAGCCATTATGTGAAACCAGGGATGGCGCTCGACAAAGAAGCTTATGTGCGCGGCAATTCGGTGTATTTTCCAGGGCGCGTAGTGCCAATGCTGCCGGAGACGCTCTCGAATAATTTATGCTCGCTCAAGCCTGATGTGGATCGCTTGGTTTTAGTGTGCGAAATGGCGATTAAAGCCAATGGCGACATTAGTAGCTATCAATTCCACGAAGGCGTGATTCATTCGCATGCACGTTTAACCTATGACAATGTGCATGCGATGATTGAGGAAAATAGCAAGCCACAGCGAAAGCAATTCGCAGCTGTTGTGCCACATTTAGAAAATCTATATGCGCTGTTTCATATTCTGCATGAAGCGCGTAAGCAAAGAGGGGCGATTGATTTTGATTTGCCCGAGACTAAAATTATCTTCGGCAAAAATCGCAAGATTGAAAAAATTGTCCCCTACGAGCGCTTCAATTCGCATCGCGTAATAGAAGAATGCATGTTGAGTGCTAATATTTGCGCTGCAAAATTCTTGGAAAAGCACAAGCAAGCGGCTTTGTATCGCGTGCACGAAGGGCCGACAGAAGATAAGTTGAACGATCTCAAGCGTTTTATCAGCGAAATGGGCTTAAAAATGCCGCTGCACGAAGGCCCAGTACCTTCCGATTATGCCGCTGTTTTACGCGAGACAGCCGATCGCCCTGATGCGCGCCTTATCCAGACAGTATTGCTGCGCTCGATGAGTCAAGCCATCTACACGCCACATAATAAAGGCCATTTTGGTTTAGCCTATGAGGCGTATACACACTATACCTCGCCTATCCGGCGCTACCCGGATTTGCTGACGCACCGCGGCATCAGGCATTTGCTACAGCAAAAAACAGCGGATCAAGATGTTGAGAGATTCGTGTTGCTTGGCGAGCATTGTTCGATGACCGAACGCCGTGCAGATGATGCAACCAATGACGCCAAAGATTGGCTGAGATGTGAATTTATGCTTGATAAAGTCGGCCAGGAATTTGCAGGGACGATTTCAGGCGTCACTGGTTTCGGTTTATTTGTCGAGCTTAATGCGGTTTATGTTGAAGGGCTCGTGCATATTAGCGCTTTGCCGGATGATTATTATCGTTTTGAGTCGGTGAGACATATGCTTGTTGGCGAGCACAGCGGTCGGCAGTTTCGTTTAGGCGATACCATCACCATTCGTGTGGCACGTGTCGATTTGGATCAGCGTAAGATTGATTTTGTGCTAGCGGAAGGCGTAAAAGGCGAGCTAAGTCGCAAGGGGCAGAAAAAGCCGGCACAAAAGAAACAAGGTGCGAAGAAGAAGCATGCCAAATAACTCGCTTGTTTTTGGTCTCCATGCGGTCAAAGCACTGTTGGAACGCCATCCCGATCGTGTGACGCAGCTTTATCTGCTAGCCGGTCGGCAAGATGAGAAGCTGCGTGCTTTTCTCGTGCTCGCCCAATCACTCGATATCCCCATGCAAACCGTATCGCGTGAAAAATTAGATCAATTAAGTGAGCATGCCAATCATCAAGGCATTGTTGCTACGTGTGAAGCGCATGCGCTACTGAAAGAAAATGACTTGCCAACGTTACTTGCCCATTTAACCGAGCCGCCGTTCCTCTTGATTCTAGACGGTGTGCAAGATCCACATAACCTAGGTGCGTGTCTGCGTACGGCGGATGCAGCGGGGGTGCATGCGGTGATTGCGCCCAAAGATCGATCGGTGGGGGTGACGCCAACGGTGCGCAAAGTCGCCAGTGGTGCAGCGGAGCGGGTGCCATTTATTGCGGTGACGAATCTTGTGCGCACGATGGAGTGGCTCAAAGAGCAGGGTGTCTGGCTTTATGGCGCAACAGAAGAGGCGGAAGAGAGTTTGCATCGCGCGAAACTGATAGGCCCGATTGCGATTGTGATGGGTGCAGAAGGTGCAGGGTTACGTCATCTGACCAAGACGCACTGCGACGTGTTGGTTCACATCCCGATGTTAGGGTCAGTTGCGAGCCTCAATGTGTCGGTGGCGACAGGGGTGGTGTTGTTTGAGACAGTGAGGCAGCGATCCACTCGCTGACTGTTGCCAAAAGCGCGGGATCCTCGCTATCAAACCAAGTTAAATCAGGCCAGCTACGCAGCCAGGTAAGCTGACGTTTAGCAAGTTGCCGTGTCGCTGCAAGCACAGCTGCTTTCATCTCCTCAAGCGATAATTCGCCCGCTAAATATCGCCAGATCTGCCGATAACCCACAGCACGCACGGCAGGATGCATTGCTGTTAAGTCACCCCGCTGATAAAGCACTTCAACTTCTGCCAGCCACCCTTGATCCAGCATCACTTGTAACCGCTTTGCAATACGCGCATGCAAAACAGCGCGATCTTGTGGTGCGATGGCAAACGCATGCACAGCGTAATGCGCAAGCGGGTGAGTCGCTGCTTGTTGCAAGGTAGTGAGCGTTTGGCCCGTTAAATAGCAAACTTCAAGTGCACGCTGAATGCGCTGAGCGTCATTGACATGAATACGTGCCGCAGCTGCAGGATCTTGTGTAGCAAGTTTCGCGTGTAAATAAGGCCAGCCATGCTTTTCAGCTTCTTTTTCAATAGCTAATCGATAGGTTGGTTCTGCTTTAGGCAGATCAGCGATGCCTTGTTGTAACACACGAAAATACAACATCGTGCCACCGACAAGTAGCGGTATACGACCGCGCGCATGAATCGCTGCAATCAAGTGTAAAGCATCTTCTCGAAATTGTCCGGCTGAATAACTTTCGGCAGGATCGAGAATATCAATCAAGTGATGTGGTGCAAGCGTTAACGTCGCCGCATCCGGTTTTGCACTACCCATATCCATGCCACGATAAATCATCACTGAATCGACGCTGATGATTTCGAACGGAAATCGTTGCGTGAGCGCAACCGCCAATGGCGTTTTGCCTGCGGCGGTGGGGCCTAGGAGGAAGAAGAGGGGCGGGGTCATTGTAAAAAATTAGGCCAATGAAACATGTAATTTTTTACCAATAAAATGTGCTGCTTTAATCAATGTATGCAGCGTAATAGAAGTATTCACTGGATCAAGCAGTCGATCTAAAGCAGAACGGCTGGTGCCAATTTTGTGTGCCGCTGCACTCTTGCTAAGATGTTTTTTCTTTATTTTTTCTTCAAGTTCATAAGCAATAACCCGCTTAATGGCAATTGCCTCAACGTCTTCTAGCAAATCTTCTTCTTCAAGAAAACTATCAAATGTGCTGCCTTTATGTTTATTCATGAGGAGGCTCTCCGCTATTTCATCAAATCATATTGTTTCTTTCTTTTTATCGATAATTCAAGCTCAACTTTAGGTATGCGCCATGTTTTTTTAAAGAATCCGTTTACTAAAACCATAGTATTGGTATCCATAAAAAATATTACTCTGGCAATTCGTCGTTCTGGTAATTTTGATCGTACTTCCCATAGTCCATGTCCTAAACTATCGACCAGTGGCATTCCAAGTGGCCAACCGAATTGCACAGTTTTAATGTCCTCGCCGATGATTGTCCGGTCCGTTTTTGAAAGTGTTTTTAACCATGTTCTAACGGGTTCTGTGCCGGATGCTGTGTAATAAAAAACGACATTTAATTCGCTCATATTATTCACCTATTGAGATTGTACCAAAAATGATGCAGATGTCAAGGGGGTAAAAAGGGGTAGAAGAGAAGTGCTTGGTGAGACAGGGGATGGTTACAGCATTACTATATATAATACGCTCGTTGTTTTATTTATCAAAGTTCTTCTCAAACTCCGCAAACTGTCCCTTAAAATCAATCATTTTCTTATCCGGCGACACAAACAAAATGCGATTTGCAATTTTATCGATGAAATGTCGATCGTGGCTAACGAAAATCAGGGTGCCGGGATAGGCGATCAGTGCTTGGGCGAGGGCATCGGTTGCTTCAATATCCAAATGATTGGTGGGTTCGTCTAATATCAACACATTCGCTGATTCAAGGGCTATTTTGGCGAGCAATAATCGCGCAGCTTCACCGCCACTTAAAGATAAAATATCTTTTTCCACATCTTCTGTTTTAAATAATACTTGTCCTAACGCTTTTCTTGCTTGCTGTTCAGAGACATGGGTTGCGGCATCGCAGAGCCAAGATAAAACGGAAGCAGAGTGATTGAGTAGCTCATGATGATCTTGTGAAAAATAGCTGATATGTGTTTCATGTCCCCATTCATATTCACCTTCGGTTTGTGAGAGAGTGCCGAGTAAGATTTTGAGTAGCGTTGATTTGCCAGCGCCATTTTCGCCGATAATGGCAACTTTTTCGCCGCGCGCAATTTCAAGGTGTAGATTAGAAAATAATATTTTATCGCCAAATAAATGCCCTAGCTTTTTCACGCGCAATACGATTTTGCCAGAAGGACGATTGGGCTTGAAATGAAAATGTGGCCAAGCGCGCGAGGTGTGTTTGATGTCGGGTAATTCGATTTTATCTATCATTTTCGCACGCGATTGTGCTTGTTTTGCACGGGTGCCAGCGCGGAAACGATCGACTAATTTTTGCATGCTGGCAATTTTTTGTTCGATATTTTTTTTGGCCAGTAATTTTTGTTCTTCAATTTCTTTTTTCTCGGCTAAAAATTTTGCATAATTGCCGCTATATTCACGAATTTCACCATAATCAATATCAATAATATGATCAGCAAGGAGATCGATAAACGCAACATCATGCGAAATAAAAATGACCGTACCGCGAAATTCTGTTTTTAAATATTTTTCTAACCAGCGGATGGAAACAATATCTAAATGGTTGGTTGGCTCATCTAGCAAAAGCGTATCCGGCTCTTGAAATAATGCTTGTGCTAATAATACGCGTAATTTATAACCGCCCGATAAACTGCTGAGTGGTTTTTGGTGATAATCAGCATGAATGCCAAGACCGATCAATAATTTTTCGGCAAAAGCAAGCGCACTATAACCGCCGAGTGTAGCAATGGTTTCTTCAAGCTTACTTAAGCGATGCGCCGTTTTTTCATCCCAATGGTTATTTAATTCTGCGGCAGTTAACAATGCTTCTTTATCGACAAGCGCCTGCCACAATTTAGCTTTACCCTGTAACACAATATCCGTGATACGTGTATTTTCATAACGAAATTGATCTTGCTTTAACCAGCCAACAGTGGTGTCTTTTGAAATCGCCGTTGCACCAGCAATAGGCTCTTCTTCACCAGTAATCAGCTTGAATAAAGTCGATTTACCCGCGCCATTGGCGCCCACCAACGCATAGTGCGTGTGATCGGCGAGCACAAGGTCAGCATCGAAAAAGAGCAATTTCGGGCCGTAGGACATGGTAAGTTGGTTGATGCGGATCATGGGGTTGCAATTATCTCAAAATGCGATTTACTATTATTTATAATGTTGAAGATTATATCAGAAATCTTAGGCGAGGCGAAATGTTTACATCCCTTCAACCTCTACAAACAAATCATCCATAGTCACAACACCGCTGATCAGCTGATCTGAATAATGGTTTCGTTTAATACCATTGGCAGTGATCAACGCAATAAACAGTTGCTTCGTTGTTCTCGTCACCTTTTTAAAGACGTCTACTTTCTTTTGCAATTTTCCGGCATATTCTTTTGTTATCACGAAAGGTTTATCCGTGTATTTGATTTCACAGATCGTGATGGCATCATCATCGCGATCAAACAGTAGGTCAATCTGCACACCTTGCTCATCATCACCTTTTTGTGGTGTATAGCGCCATGTGTTTGGGATGGCTGTCGGACTTAAGGCCAGTGCTTTGGTAATTTGCGGTAAATGCTTATAACAGATTGCTTCAAACGCAAGCCCAGCCCAACTATGCCAATTCGGCTTCGCTTTTAATTTATCCCAATACCCTGCAAGCAAACTATTTTTTAACAACGTATTCTTGACGGGTTCTATCCAATAAAAATAAAAGAGACAATACTCATCAATCACTCGATAATAAATGCCTCTTCTTTTATGCCAGTGCGGTCGAAAACTTGTAATAAAGCTCGCATTTTGTAAGGCTTTTAATTGATCGATGCCCCCCTTTCCTTGTAAAGCTTCTCCCATTTTCTTTAAAAGCGTGTCTTGTAAGATACCATAACGAACAGCAGCGATAGCTTTAATGATCTCGACAAATGCAGCGGCATCATTAAATAATGAAGAAAATAAATTATCAAATTCTTCCAGTAAAAAACTTTTTTGTTTGAAGGCTAGTCTTTCAATTAACTGTGTAGCGGACAAATGTTTTTCTATTTTCTTCAGATAATAAGGAACCCCACCCATAGCCATGAATAATTCTAATATTTGCTTATCATTAAGATGAATCGATTGTTTTTTTAAAAATTGTTTCGTTTGTGCCAAGTTAAAAGGCTCAAGAAACATATGTTGCGTTAAGCGATTATGCAGGCCACCCTTATTATTCACAATCTTATCAATAATCCAAGAAGCAGAAGAACCGCAAATAATGAGCTTTATTCTGCTATTTTTTGACCAATATTGATTCCAGTAATAATCAAGCGTTTGTAGCAGCCGCGAATTGTGGGTTGCCATCCATGGGAATTCATCGAAGAATAACACCACTTTCTGATTCGGATCACTCTCATCGATTGCTTCAGTAAGGACTTCGAATGTCTCATCCCAATTTTTGCTAGCAACTAAACGCGCTTTTCGATAAAAAACTTCACCAAGCCGTTTGGTAAAATGTCTAATTTGTGCTTTCAAAGGAGTTGCTTTCGCACCCATGACATCAAAAAAGATAACGCCGTCTTTCCCTTCAAAAAAGGTTCTTACCAAGAATGTCTTGCCCACCCGACGCCTGCCATAAATAGCAATGAACTCTGGCATGTCTGAAGATAAGCATTGCGCAAGGATGTGTTGCTCTCGCTCTCTGCCAATTAAAACCTGTGCCATTTTGCACCTCTGTGCTGTTCTTCACAATGGAATGTTATTCCAAAGTGAAGAACAGCACAAGGGCGCTTTCCTACCTCCCCCGTAAAAATAACTTATCCAACCCTTCCATCGTCAATTGCACAAAAGTCGGGCGGCCGTGATTGCATTGACCATGGTGGTCGGTATGTTCCATATCACGTAAAAGTGTATTCATTTCTGCAAGTGAAAGCGCATGTGGGGCGCGGAGGGCTGCGCGGCAGGCTAGATTGCCGAGTAATTTATTTAGCATGACTTGATCGCGTGCTGTCATGCCGTATTGTAATAAATCCGTTAGCATATCGCGTAGTAAATAGGCCATGTCACTTTTAGCTAATAATTGCGGGACTTCGCGTATGGCGACCGTGTTTTGACTGATGCGTGCTAATTTAAAGCCTAATTTTAAGAAAAAATCGCTGGCAGCTTCAGCTTGCTCTGCTTCACGTTCGCTTAAAGTAACGGTATAGGGTACGAGTAATAATTGTGTCACGATATTTTGCTCGGCGAAGGCTTTTTTGTAGCGCTCGTATACGATGCGTTCGTGTGCAGCATGCATGTCGACTAGCACAAACCCTTTTTCATTTTCAGCCAGAATATAGGTGCCTTTTAATTGCGCGATAGCTCTACCAAAAAGCGGTGGGGTAATGAAATGTGTTTGCTTAACCTCAGGCAGCACAGCAGCAGGTAGCGGTGGTGGTGGTGAGTATGATGCAGCGATTGGAGCGACAGGCGCTGCTGCCGCGACAGGTGTAGGCATCATGATGGCTGTTTGTTGTGGTGGTGTCGCGGGTTGCATATGCTGTTCGCATGGCGTAGCCAATGCCTGCTGCACACTATGCAGCACAAAATCATGCACATGACGCCCTTGTCGAAAGCGCACTTCGTGTTTGGTCGGGTGCACGTTGACATCAACATCTTCTGGTGGCAGGGTTAAAAATAAAATAAATGCTGGATGACGATCACGATAGAGGACATCTTGATAGGCGGCTTTAATGGCATGCCACACTAATTTATCGCGAATCGGTCTATTATTGACATAAAAATATTGCATATCGCCTTGGCTGCGATTGAAATTCGGTTGTGCAATCCAGCCTTGCAATTGTAAGCCCGCACTTTCTGCTTCAATAAATAGCGCTTGTTCAACAAAAGCTTCACCGCATAACGTGTGTAAACGTTCTGCAGCATGCGCTAAATCGCTTGCTGGAAAATAATGTCGAATTAAACGATTATCATGTTTTAACATGATTTCTGTGTTAAAAGCAGAAATAGCAATTTGTTTGACGACTTCATCGATATGATCAAATTCCGTTTTATTCGAACGCAAAAATTTACGCCGCGCTGGCGTATTATAAAATAAATCCCTGACGCTGACGGTTGTGCCTGTGGGATGTGCTGCAGGCGTTGCAGTTTGCAGCACATCACCGTGAATCGCAATTTGAAAGCCGGATTGTTGAGGGAGCGCGGAAGTGAGCGTTAAGCGTGAAACAGCAGCGATACTTGCTAATGCTTCGCCACGAAAGCCGAAGGTCAGCATGTGATCGAGATCTTGCGTGTCGTTGATTTTGCTGGTCGCATGGCGACTTAAGGCAAGTGCCAGGTCATCCGGATGAATGCCACTGCCATTATCACGTACTTCAATCAGCTGCGAGCCACCTTGTTCGATGTGAATTTGGATTGCGGTTGCGCCTGCATCGAGGCTATTTTCCAGTAGCTCTTTCACCACGGAAGCAGGGCGCGCGACAACTTCACCTGCGGCAATTTGATTAGCGAGTAGCGGTGTTAAGGGATGGATGCGGTTCATAGCGCTTGCCACTATACCCGTAGTTGACTGCTTGGTGCAACGTTGTCTTCTTTCAGCTAGAATATTGCATCTATTTCAAGGAGTCTGATCATGAGTGCTGAACGTATCCGAAAATTAATCACCGAATTTGAGGCCGAATTTGTCGCGCTGCAATTTACCGATTTGCGCGGTAAAGAACAGCGGGTGACTTTGCCGCAGCATAAAATCGATAAT
>Ga0207129_1038_pt1 | contig 35224 bp, 30 predicted proteins | sample Alteio_BWMinHeat_15_FD_153517 | JGI IMG/M metagenome (GOLD analysis project Ga0207129, IMG submission 153517) | Enriched cells from forest soil in Barre Woods Harvard Forest LTER site, Petersham, Massachusetts, United States -... | ecosystem: Environmental > Terrestrial > Soil > Temperate forest >... | reverse complement strand
CCCCTTGCGAAATAGGAATACCGGTTTGGTTGAGAATATAGTGAAATAAATCCCCACCCCCCGACACATAAGCCGCAATCAGCGAATAAAGCAGCACAAGATACGTGAGCCACGCGACGGCTTGCCCCACACGGCCCAAAGTAGCCCCTGCCATAGAGATCAAGTTACTATCTGCTGGCAACCACAGATTCACTTCCAGAAACAAAAACGCACAAACCGTCATCACCGCCCAACACGCGACGAAGAGCCCGATCGACCCCCAAAAGCCCAACGCGGCGGTCGCAACCGGCAACGCCAGCATGCCCGCGCCAATGGTGGTGCCAATTACCAATAAAATACCACCTATCAATTTTGAATTCATATTGCATTACTCCACTATAAAAGGTTCCTACCTGAATAAATACTTGAAAATACGACTTTTTTTGGTTGATAATATTCGCTGCCCTAGGGGCAGGTAGAGGAGAAGCAACTGTTGATGGGGGTGAAAATAATCATAATGCTTAATAGTTTACTGGATCTTTCTGTAATTGTCAAAATCACTAGTGAGTAAGAGTTTATGGCCAATACAAGACAGGCTGCTATCACTGCAGCCATCCTAAGCACACCAGAGCTTTATAGCAAACTTGCTAAGTCATATATGGGTATAGAGTCCTTTGTGCTAGGGACAGATGGCGGAGTGCGTCAGGGGAAGTGGTCAACCGCTGTTGAGCTTGATTATAACCAAGCGGAATTTGGGTTGTTGGCGTTGATCCCAATAGGCGGTGTTCATCGCGACCAAGATGACAAAATAATCGACGTTCCTTTAACGATTAAGTGCCGCCTAATAAAACTTAATGAAAATCCAGAGCATGGGTCTTATGGCCGTATTTTCCCTTGTGAAGCAACATATCATTGTCACCATGACGGTGCATTCAACTCAAAAGAAGATCTTATTTTAAAAAACACAATCTATAAAGAAATTTTGCGAGCGAAAACAGAGATCATCCAATCGACAACAAATGAACTTGAGATCAACTACATAGCATCTGGTAATACTGGCACTCCTTCTCCGGTTGATGTGCTTTACGCTTATACACCGAATCCAAATGGATCAAGCCAGCCCCAAAAACAAATCAGTACTGGCATTGAAATACCAAAACAACCAGGCGTCACCCTTGATGAGTTTCTCTATGACAATCAAATCAAAGTAGAAAAGTTGTGGCAAATACTTCGCGGCATAGGAGAAGCCTTATTGATTAAGTGTCATAACAACAAAATCGAAAAATTTGTGCATGGCGATCTGCATTTGGGCAATGTGTTAATTGATGCAACAGAAAATAGTTTTGTGCTTAATCCAGTTGACTTTGGCAGAAGCAAGAAATTGCGTTTGCTCCCAGAGAGTGAGCAAGGACGGTGTATTGCAGAAGATATCTATGATCTTGCTTTAATGTATCTACAAACGATATGCCATAATTTAGAATCCACTTGGACCCTGAATCTTCAATACACATCAGAAGGCTTAAAATATTCTTTTAAAAATAAGATATTTACAGAAGATAAAGTGATCCCACAGAGTCGTCTACCGCCCCTACTTTCTCGGTGGGACGGAAACCCTGAATTCAAAACGCTCTCCCTATATGTACAACTCTTGATTTCATACCATGTTTTTATATTGGAGCCAACATGTCTATGGATACGGCATCTTGCATTGCGGGAGAAACCGGAATGGCGAGAGAACCTACTGATTTATTTACCCAAGCTCCTTACACAGGGACTTGAGAATCGAGAAATCACGGACCCTCAACAAATCAAACGATTTATTAGTTTGATGCAACGTATGCTTGCTGTTAATACAGAGAATAGACCCTCCCTTAGAGAGGTGTGTGCAGAAATGAAAGCCATTGAAAATCGCAGATTCTATACAAGGCAATTTTGGGCTTCCTTGTGGCATAGCGCTGACACAGACACGCCAAAACAGCAAGAAAGCATAGAAAAGCAAGGGCCACCCCAAACCCTCCTCCATTATCTTCCAGCTGGTATGATAATGTAGTCCTAGCAACTACAAACTCATCACCCCACGCACCACAATGTAAGCTGCCACTAAAAACATAATCAGCAAGACCGGGCGCCCCCCAGGCACGCTAAATTGCACGCCTGATGCCGTCATCTGCTTATGGTAACGTCCGCGCCAGACCATGGCGATGGGCAGAAACACCAGCAAGATAATCGAGTCAACGCCCGCATAGACTAACGCTTTAATAAAGATATTTGGGAAAAACAGTACGATCACCAAGGGCGGCACGAGCGTCAGCAAATGCACAAAGACGTTGCCCCAGCCTTTTTTCGCTATCTGCAAACCATCGGACAAAAAGTCAGCGATGCAAAGCGCGACGCCAAGAAAAGAAGTCAGCACACAAATCGACGTAAATATTTTAGTAAAGACCGTCACACTGCTTATGTTCACTGTCCCACTCAAGACATGAACGAGCGCCGCTGTCGAATCTGAGGAATTCGCAATTTGCGTGAAGCCTGCGAGCGGAATCACGCCCATGATCGCTGCATCCCAAATTAGGTAAACAATCAGCGGAATCGTACTGCCAATGAGAATGGCTAATTTGATTTTCTTTACATCATTTTCAAAATAGATCCGTAAGCTTGGGATGATCGTCGAATAACCAAATGCTGTGATCGTGACGGTGAGTGCAGTCCCGGCTGTCAGCTGCGAAAGATGGCTCGTCATCAAGTTGCTATGCTTCACAAATGGCGCAAGGAAGATAATGAGTAATACATACGCCACAAATTTCGCCGCCATCAGCCCTCGATTGACATAATCAACCGAGCGTATACCGCAAAAGACCACCGCACCAAAGATAAGTGTGAACAAAACTGCCGCAAGCGTCGGCGACAACGTGATACCTAATCCTAACAACACGTTATGAAACAAGCTGCTACCGCCAGCCACGTATGCGCATAAGAGTGAATACAGCAGCAACACGTACACAATCCAAGCGATCACCTGCCCCAATGGCCCAAGTGTCGCTTTCGCCATCGAGATCAAGTTGCTATTTTGCGGCAGCCACAAACTCGCTTCTAAGATCAAAAAAGCCGCTGTCATCATGATCAACCAGCTGACGATGAGCAGCCCAACCGAGCCGCTAAAACCAAGCGTTGCTGTTGCAATCGGCAACCCCAAAATCCCCGCGCCAACGCAGGTACCAACAATTAATAAGATACAGCCTAACAGTTTCATGGTTTAATTCCGAAGTAAAAACCGGAATACCCTATATGAATATGCACACGCTAGCAAGCCTCATCAAACAAATGGGCGTTGAATTCGGCTTCCAACAAGTCGGCATCACCGATACGGATCTCGCGACATACGAGGCGCGATTTCAAACCTGGCTCGCGCGCGGCATGCATGGTCGCATGAATTATATGACGAAACACGGTAGCAAACGCTTTAGACCCGCCGAGCTCATTCCGCATACCCGCCGCATTATTTCTGTGCGCATGGACTATCTGCCACCTGACACGGCGCTGATCACAACCCTTAACAACCCACGGTTGGGATACATTTCACGTTATGCTTTGGGGCGCGATTACCATAAACTCATGCGTAAGCGCCTTCTGCAGCTTGCAGCAGCGATGACTGACCTAGTCGGGGAGATGGGATATCGCGTGTTTTGTGATAGCGCCCCCGTGCTTGAAAAGCCCATCGCAGAAAAAGCCGGGCTTGGCTTTATCGGCAAGCACACCAATCTCATTAATACCAAAGCCGGTTCTTGGTTTTTTCTAGGTGAAATTTACACGGATCTACCGCTACCCATTGATCAACCACAGCAAAAGAGCCACTGCGGCTCTTGCACCGCTTGCATCTCCATCTGCCCAACGCAAGCAATTGTCGCGCCTTTTGAGCTTGATGCCCGTCGCTGCATTTCTTATTTAACGATCGAGCTTAAAGAAGCCATTCCTATCGCCCTGCGCCCTTTGCTTGGTAATCGCATTTATGGCTGCGATGATTGTCAGCTGGTTTGCCCATGGAATAAATTTGCAAAAATAACCAAAGAGCCGGGCTTTAATCCACGCGAGGAGCTGACTGCACCCGCCCTACTTGAATTATTTAATTGGGATGAAGTGACTTTTTTACACAAAACCGCAGGCTCCGCCATCAGGCGCATTGGTCATGAACAGTGGCTACGCAATATTGCCGTGGCGCTGGGTAATGCCCCGAAAGCACCTGAAATTGCAGCAGCCTTACACAGAAAATGGGCCGCAGCCACACCTTTGGTTAGAGAGCACATTGAATGGGCGTTAATGCGACAAGGGGCTTGATGTTATAAAAGCCGTGTCATAAACTATGACGCATAAGTAATGACATGAGTAAAACTGTGATGGATTTCTTTCCCCTAAACATCGCTTCTGGTAAAGCCTTTTGTAATAGAAAGCAAGAACTTGCTTATTTAGGCAGCAACATTGAGCAAGCAAAACCGACTCTACTCATCTCACCCAGACGTTATGGCAAAACAAGTCTTGCGTTAAATGCCATCACACAATCCAAAAAACCTTTTGCACATATCGATTTTCTATCGGCTATCAATGAAGAAGATATTGAAAAGAAAGTATTAAAAGGCGCAGGTGAATTGATTTCCAAGATTGAACCAGGCATACGGAAAGCGATTAAGCTTGCCACTGATTTATTCTCAGGCCTTGATATTAAAGTTAATTTTGGCAAGATAGGTATCGCCATCGATTTAGCAAGGCCACAAAACAAGCCTTCTGATACCATTTTACTCATCTTAGATCGCATCGCTTATCTCTCGCAAAAATATGATAAAAAAGTCGTCTTATTTTTTGATGAATTTCAACGCTTAGGTGAAGTCACTGCTGATCATGCGATTGAGAGTGTGATGCGAGAAGTAGCGCAAAAATCAAAAAACATCATGTTTATTTTTTCAGGCAGTACGCGTCATTTACTGCATCAAATGTTTGATGATCGCAATAAGCCATTCTATAAGTTATGTGACCGCATGGTGCTTGATCGCATTGCAGCGGTTGAATACACCAAATACATTCAACACGCTGCAAAACTCACTTGGAGCGAATCTCTGGATACACTTGCAATTGATGCCATCATGCAATGCACAGAAAGACACCCGTACTATGTCAATTTGCTTTGCTCGAAACTATGGAAACATATCGCTCCTGATCGCAAACAAGTGATCCAAATCTGGCAGGATTATGTTATTGCAGAGCGATCGCAAGTTGCTAATGACGTTGAGTTACTGAGCAAAAATCAAAGAAAGTTACTCAGCGTGCTCGCACGTTTTGATGGCACAGATGCGCCTAGAAGTCGTGAATTTGAGCAAAAAGCAGATATGTCTGGCACAAGCATTGGGCAAGCGCTCGCCTTTTTAGAAAAGTATGATTTTGTGTTTAAAAATGAAATAGGCTGCTATAGCGTATTGGATCCGCTGGTGAAGGCGGTGCTGGCGGGGGAGTAGACTGGACATGAAATTTAAACAATCTAGCCGATATGCCGTTCCATCAAACGAAGATTTTGAACCCGGCTCGAATGAAGAAGTGCTAAAAAATCATTTTAGTATTCAATCTAAAGAAGTCATGGAAGCATTAGAAGAGAGGGAGTTAAATCGTACCGAATCTGAGTTATTATCTTTGTTAACCGAAAATCAGAAAGGCTTTAATGAGTATATTGTATCAATACATGCAGGGGTAAGTATGAATTATGAACCCATCAAAAAGATATTCAAGAGGTTGCTCGAACATTCCGTCTAAGTAATTTATAGATTTTTTTATCCTTACGATGAGTGATTCTGGGGAGAACGATATCATCTCCTTTCGGCTCAATACCTTCAACACCAGAAGATGTTCGCACAGATCGAGCTACCAACATCTTTCGCTTAGCGGCATCTTTAAGGTAAGGGTTTGTTTTAATGAGTGTTTTCGTAGTCATCCGTACATTATAGCTTAATATTGACTAGCATGCCATGAAGCTATTGATTTTACTGTGGGCCCACTAGGACTCGAACCTAGGACCAAAGGATTATGAGTCCTCTGCTCTAACCAACTGAGCTATGGGCCCCTGATGGGACGAAGGTATTTTGCCACTACACCTGCACAGATTCAAGCAGCGACGGAATACCGACAGCCGTCTCGATCGGTTGCGTATAGTCGACATCTGCCATATCAAAGCCAAATAGACGATAGAAATCGCGACGATAGCCTTCGATGTCTGTCAGTTCAGCTAAATTTGCATTATTAATTTGCGGCCATAATGCCGCAATTTTTGCTTGAACGGCAGGATCCATTTCAAAATCATCTAAACGAATGTAACCTTCTGCATCACGTTGATCTTTTTCTGCGCCATATAACCGATTTTTAAATAATCGAAGCATTTGCTCAATACAGCCTTCATGTGTGCCTTTTTCTTTCATCACTTTAAATAAGAGGGAAATATAAAGTGGCACAACCGGAATCGCAGCACTCGCTTGTGTCACAACCGCTTTATTGACGGAAATAACCGCTTCACCTTGCAAGTGTTGTAATTTGTGATTGAGTTTAGACGCAACACGTTTAATATGCGCTTTCGCTTGACCAATGGTGCCATCTTTATAAATGGGATGCGTTAAATCAGGACCAATGTAAGAATAATTAACCGTCACCACATGTGGCGCGAGTACACGCGCTTCGGTAAGAAAATCGATCCATCTTTCCCAATCATCACCACCCATGACAGCAACCGTATTTGCAATTTCACTGTCTGTTGCACTTGGCAAGGTGACATCTTTTACTTCACCACGAAATGCATCAACGGTTTTATTGCAATAATCTTGGCCAATAGGTTTTAACACAGAACTGAATATCTCGCCTGTCACTGGATGAATACGTCTTGGAGAGGCAACACTATAAATCACTAAATCCACTTGTTTTAAATCACGACGAATAAGATCGATCGCTTGTAATTTGATGTCATCAGAAAACGCATCGCCATTAATGCTTTTAACATAATGACCACTGGCAAGTGCAGCTTGTTCAACATGCGCTGCATTATACCAACCAGCAGAAGCCGTGCGTTTATCATCTGCGGGTCTTTCAAAAAAGACACCAATCGCTTTAGCATTGGCACCAAAAACCGTTGTAATTAAGCTTGCAAGACCATAACCGGTGGAGGCACCGATGACTAAAACATTTTTGGGTCCGTTAAATTTGCCTTGTGATTTGACATAGGCAATTTGTTCATCTACCGCTTTAGCACAGCCCACGGCATGGGAAGTAAGGGAAATAAATCCACGAATTTTACGCTCTACTATTGTATTCATAAGTACTATCCCTATTGATATTAGTTAATCTGACCATTCATTGTATCAGCAAATTAGTAATTTCCCTAATAGTTCTGTACATTTGATAATGCTAGTGTTAGATTCACTGTTTTTTAACATTCTTGAAAGGAAAAAGTTATGCCAAGACCAAAAAAGAAAACCGTTACAAAGACTGTAAAAGGTGCAAAACGAAAAGTGATGAAAAAAGTGAAGACGGCAGTGCGCGGCGTTAAAGCGGCACTAAAGAAATCACCAAAACGCAAAGGCCGCGTCGCGAAAAAAACAACCAAAACGACTAGAGCCAAAGGTGGTGTTGCCAAGAAGAAAAAACGTGGCAGACCAAAGAAAACTGCGGCTTAAACACACTCACGTTTAAACAGAAGGCCCGATTCATTCGGGCCTTATTTTTTGGAGACAGTAATGCATTGCTTATTCTGCCAAATTGCAAATAAAACTATTCCTGCGAATTTCACCTATGAAGACGAACATGTCGTCGCCTTTCCCGATATTCATCCACAAGCACCCATACATCAGTTGATTATTCCGAGAAAACACCTCGCAACATTAAACGACACCACTGAAGCGGATCAATTTTTATTAGGCCATATGCTATTTACCGCAACACAACTGGCGAAAAATTTAAAGCTAGCCGATGATGGTTATCGTGTTGTTTTAAACTGCAATAAAAATGGTGGCCAAGCCGTCTTTCATATTCATGCTCATTTATTAGGCGGGAGAATCATGACATGGCCACCGGGTTAGAACATCATTTCAAAGCCATGATTGAAGACATAGGCGAAAATCCAAAACGCGAAGGCTTACGCGATACACCCAAGCGCGCGGCACACGCCTTGCAATTTCTAACGCAAGGTTATCACTTGTCAATTGATGAAATCATTAATGGTGCGTTATTTGAGAGTAACAATGATGAAATGATTGTAGTTAAAAATATCGAGCTCTATTCATTATGCGAACATCATTTATTGCCTTTTATTGGTCAATGTCATGTCGCTTATGTGCCGAATGGCAAGATTTTAGGTCTATCTAAAATCGCCCGCATTGTCGATATGTTTGCAAGACGCTTGCAAGTACAAGAAAATCTCACGAAAGAAATCGCCAATGCGATTCAGCAAGTCACTCATGCCAAAGGTGTTGGTGTGATTATTGAAGCCAAACATTTATGCATGATGATGCGTGGCGTTGAAAAGCAAAACTCGGTGATGAGCACATCGGTGATGCTGGGATTGCTGCGCGCAGATCCGCGATCACGGGGGGAGTTTTTGAGTTTGATAAAATAACGGCATGCGGCGAATATCGCGTATAATCACCGCATCAAATTAGGATTTTAGCTAAAAATGAAGGGGGCAGGAGAAGTACCAGTTATGGGTTAAAATAATTTGATATATGCTTTATAAATCAAGTTGTATTCTGATAGCATGTTCTAAATCTATCATGTTTCCTTCAGATATTTTTCCGATTCTTGTTTTAAACCGTTGTTTGCTAACTGTTGTTAACTGATCAGCCATCGCTTTGCTGATTTTTCGGTCAACTTCAATGTAGGCTTCGCATGGAAAGCATTTGGCAGTCTTACTGGTAACAGGCACTACCTGCACACGATTTAATACTTTGTTAGAGGCGTCATGACTAATAATAACAGCAGGCCTTATCTTTTGAATTTTGCCACCAATCGAAGGATTAAAATCTACCCACCATACTTCACCTCTTTTCATCGTTCACATCCCCAACGACACCTTCGATCCAATCAGCCGCTTCATATTCTCTTTCTTCATCTAAAGCCATTTCTTGATAAGCTAATATCAAATTTTGATGTAAAACATGGGGTCTGACTAAGTTTTCAATAAATTGGCTAATTTTACCCTCGCCTATAGAAGCATAAAGCCCCGTATAAACTTTCTCATCAATGCTAATAGTAAGTTTTTTATGCATAAGCACCTCAACAATACGTATTGAATACGTACATAATGATACACGGAATATACTTTGTCAACTAAGGCACTTACTTGCGCCGGGTTTAGTCTTTGCATCGCATTGCCTTATTTTTTTATTATTCTGCCAATTGTAAGTTTTTATGTATCATTATTGAACTTAACCAAACCTCTCCCCATGCGCCAATGGCGCCAATCCCAAATGCGCAGCAAGCGTCTGCCCCATATCCGCAAAACTTTTGCGCTTGCCAATCGGGCCAGGCGTTGTCACTGCAGGGCCGAAAGCGAGCACCGGCACGTATTCGCGTGTATGGTCAGAACCCGGCCAGGTGGGGTCGCAGCCGTGATCGGCAGTGAGGATGGCCAGATCGCCTGGTTTCATGACAGCCTCAAACGCAGGTATCTGGCTATCAAGCAACGCTAGGGCGCGTGCATAGCCCGCTACATCACGGCGGTGGCCGTAGAGCATGTCGAAATCAACTAGATTGACGAAAGTAAGACTTTGATCTGGCGCAGTGCGTGCGGCTTCAATAAACGTGGTAAATAACGCTTGATTACCATCGGCTTTTAAGACTTGCGTTACCCCTTGATGAGCATAGATATCGTCAACTTTGCCAATAGCAATGACCTCATGGCCTGCAGCTTTGACATAATCAAGTAACGTGAGCGCTGGCGGCGGTGTCGCATAGTCGTGGCGGTTGCCAGTGCGATAGTAATGGCCGGGCTCGCCTAGAAAAGGACGAGCAATGACGCGGCCGATGTTGTAAGCATCGACCAATTCACGGGCAATTTCGCAGACTTCATACAAGCGCGCTAAGCCAAACGTTGTTTCATGCGCTGCAATCTGGAACACGCTATCCGCTGATGTATAAACAATCGGCTTGCCTGTTGCTTGATGCTCCGCACCTAACTCATCAATAATCACCGTACCCGAAGCATGCTTATTACCCAACACCCCAGGCAAATGAGCCCGCTTAATCAGTTCACTAAGCAGCGATTCAGGGAAACTGGGATAATCGGGTGAAAAATAACCCCAGTCAAACATCACTGGCACCCCTGCCAGCTCCCAGTGACCACTCTGTGTATCCTTGCCTAAACTCACCGATTGCGCACAACCATACAGCGCTTGTATCGGCACGTTGGTCGGTAGCCCTGGCACGTAGGCACCTTGGCTAATGCGCGCCGCTTCATTCAAGCCAAGACGCGTGAGGTTGGGTAAGGTTAGGGGGCAGCGCTCGGCAATGTGCCGTAAGGTATCCGCACCTTCGTCGCCGTAGCGATGGGCATCTGGCATGAACCCCACACCGAAGGAGTCAAGCATCAGGATAAACGCACGTGACATAACTTGCTCCTACGCTTGTGAGCGGCAACGGGTTTCTTTCATTAAAAATGTAATCAGCAATCCGATCACAAACGAGATGGGAATAATCAGCATCGCGTAATTAAAACTCGCGGTACTGTAAACGGCGACATTGCCAACCATCGTTTGCGCGCCGGTATGCTGCATCAACCAGCCAAAGAACGGCGGGATCGCAAAGCCGCTCACCATGATGCAAAGTGAATCGATACTCACCGCTGTACTGGTTAAATAAATGGGATTGAGCTCCGCAATCGTTGGGTAAGTTAACACCTGTGAGCTTGTCACAAAACCCATCAAGAAAAATAATCCCATGATCGCAGCAGGCGACAGATTAGGCAGGTACATGAGTAGCAGGACAACGATCAGCGAGAGAATCGCACCAATTAACATCGGGAAAACACGACGCTCCATTTTGTCAGATAGCAAGCCAAACGCAGGCGCGCCGAAAATCACGCCGACAAAAAATAAGGTCGTGGCATAAGACGCTTGGCTGATAGAAAGATGGTGAACTTGCTGCAAATACAACATGCCCCACAAGCCACCCAGCACAAACACAGGCAAGTTGATCAGCGCTGTGTATAAACCGCCATACCAATTTTGTGGATTAAACGCTGCCATCTTCATACAACGCCATAAACCCAACTGATTCAATTGCGAGGCATCATGCGCTGCCGCCTCTGCAGTGCCAGGAGGCCTGTCACGCACGATTAATGCTGCAATAATCAAGATGATGATGCCAATGCCCGTATTCACAAACAAACCATCGCGCCAGCTACCAAGCAGGTGAATCAGCCAGACGAAGGGGGTTTGCGCAACCAACCCACCGAGCATCGCCATCGTCACCACGACGCCTGTGACAAACGCCATGCGTGCAGGTGGAAACCAGCGGGAGGCGATGCGAATGCAACTTAAAAAGCAAAAAGAAGCCCCTGCGCCTTCCAAGAATCTACCGGCTGCTGCCAGCCAATAGACGGTTGAGATCGCAAACAAAAACGTACCGAATGTACAAATAGCAACTGCAGATAATAAAATCTTTCTGCTGGAAAAACGGTCTAATAAATTCCCAGCTAAAAATAAAAAGAGGGCATTGGCATAAAAATACATCGAGAAGAATTGGCCAATTTGCTCTGCATTTAAGTTAAACGCCCCTCTTAAATCCGCATTGATCGCGTTGAACAAATTCATTTGGATGAATTCGTAGAAGAAAAAGAGGGAAGCGGCGAGCGTCACCGACCAGGCTAATAGTGGATGCGCAGTAGACTTATCTTGCGCAGTTGTCGTTGAAAGTATAGGTGTTGCCAACATGGATGCTCCTCTTTTTGATTGATATGATGATGACATTACTCTCCCTTCACTAACTCTCCTAACAACCGGCTTGCGCCAATTCTAAAATGCTGCGGCGTAACCCAAGCTGCGCCTTGTATCTTTTCTGCAACTGACATGTACAACGCCGCATCGACCAAGCGATTGATGCCGCCCGAGACCTTCACCCCCACATCGGGCTTTTCCGCCTGTAGCGACTGCGCAACCAGCAGCATCACGGCAGCTGCTTCAAGCGAAGCGCCGGTTGCTAATTTACCAGTAGACGTTTTAATGAAATCGGCCCCAGCTAAAAAAGCATCGCGCGAGGCATCGGCAATAATCTCTAAATCGTGCAGCGCACTGGTCTCCAAAATGACCTTGAGCAATTTATCGCCGCAAGCGGCTTTGCAGGCGCTAATAAAATCTTTGGCGAAAGCGGTTTCTTTATTCAAATAACGCTTGTATGGAAAAACGACATCGATTTCTTGCGCGCCGGCGGTGATGGCCATGTTGATTTCAGCCAGCACTGTTTCAAGTAGCGAATCTCCCTTAGGAAAGTTCACCACGGTCACCGCTTTCACCGACGTGCCCGCAAACTGATCAGCAACTAATCGCACAAAATCGGGATAGACACACACCCCTGCGACATCCCCCAAAGACGTACGCGCCTTTTGGCAAAAGAGTGCGATGCTTTCTTCATCGTCATTCGCATTCAAACTCGTGAAATCAAGTAACTGTATGCAACGCCTACGCCACGCCTCATCCAAATGGGGCAATGGCAAATCACGTAACAGATGGGTAACACGCTCATTCCACGGCATTGGCCACCTCTTTAATACAAGCAGGGACAAGCTTCATTAATTTATGCGCAGCCATCTCGCCATATTGCAAGGTTGCTTCATGCGTGATTTTTTCATTGCTTAAGCCTGCTGCCGCATTCGTGATTGCAGCTAAACATGCCACACGTAAGCCAGCATGCCTTGCCAAAATCACTTCAGACACAACAGACATGCCAACCGCATCAGCACCTAGGCGCATGTAAGCGCGAATCTCAGCCGGCGTTTCAAACGAAGGCCCCAACACCGAGACATACACGCCTTGATGCAAAGGAATAGCAAACTCAGCCGCTTTTTTCTGCACGATAGCTTGTAAATCAACATCATAGGCATCTTCCATGCCAATAAAACGGGGGCCAAAACTTTCGTCATTGGGACCTGCTAACGGATTACCTGGCTGCAAATTGATATGGTCTGTAATCATCATGATCTCACCGGGACCCGCTTCTGGTTTCATCGAGCCTGCTGCACAGGTGATTAAAAAAGTATGACAACCCAACATTTTGATGATGCGAACCAGGATACGTATGGATTCGTAAGACACCCCCTCGTACAGGTGCAAGCGTCCACGTAGACAGACAACCGGCACGTCATTTAGCGTCCCCATCACCAACAGCGAGGCATGGCCTTGCACGCCGCTGACTTGTAAGCCAGGAATCGCTTGATAGGGAATGCAAATGGGCGACTCAATTTGCGTCGCAAGCTCAGATAACCCTGAGCCCAGGATCATACCCACTTTGGGTGCAAAGTTCGGCGGCGCATAGCGGCGAATCACTTGCATTACGTCGTTCATATCGGTTGTCATTGTTATCCCCTCATCCACTTGTGAGCGACATCGAGCATGCGGTTTGAGAAGCCCCATTCGTTGTCGTACCATGCCAGTATTTTTACCATTTTTCCGATTATTTTGGTGCCAACCGTATCAAAAATTGCTGAAGCTGGGTTGTGATTGAAATCTGTTGAAACAAGCGGCTCGCTATTATAAGCAAGCGTTCCTTTCAATTCGCCCTGGGCAGCACGCTGCATGATAGCGTGAATTTCCTCAACACGGGTGTCACGCTTCGCTTCGAACGTTAAGTCCACAACCGAGACATTGATTGTCGGCACTCGCAACGCAAAACCATCGAGCTTGCCATCAAGCTCTGGCAAGACCAGCCCGACTGCTGCTGCTGCGCCTGTTTTCGTTGGAATAATCGACTGCGTCGCCGAACGCGCTCGTCGCAAATCCGTGTGATAGACATCTAGCAAATGCTGGTCGTTAGTGAAGGCATGAATGGTATTCATGAGACCTTGCACAATGCCAATTTCGGCATGTAAAGGCTTAACCACAGTTGCCAAGCAGTTTGTTGTACAAGAAGCATTCGAAATAATTTGATCCGTTGCCTTCAACACATGATCATTCACACCATACACCACGGTCGCATCAACATCGGTTGCTGGTGCTGAAATGATGACTTTCTTGGCACCGGCTTCTAGATGCTGCGCTGCTTTTTCGCGACTGGTGAATAATCCAGTGCACTCGAACACCAGATCAATGTTGAGTTCGCGCCAGGGCAGCTTACGCGGATCGCGCTCAGCGACGACGCGAATGGCGTCGCCATTGATGACGAGATCCTGCCCTTTGACTTCGACGGTGCCAGGAAATGCACCATGCGTCGTATCACGACGCGTTAAGTACGCGTTAGCGTGCACATCGCCCAGGTCATTGATCGCGACGATTTGAATATCGCCGTAGCGTTTGTGTTCATAATGCGCGCGCAAAATATTGCGGCCGATGCGGCCATAGCCGTTAATGGCAATGCGAATCGTCATGACAGTCTCCTCTTGATAGTTTGCTGCACCACTGTGACTACGTTTTCAACAGTGAAGCCTCTTTCTTTAAATATTTCAGGTCCTGGGGCTGACTCACCAAAAGTCGCCAGATGAACAACAGCACCCGTCACCCCAACAAACTGATGCCAATCAAGTCCTAGCGCAGCTTCAACAGCCACTTTAGGCGTGTGGGTAGGCAACACCGCCTCGCGATAGGCAAGCGTTTGCGCGAGAAATTGATCGACTGATGGCATAGACACCACACGCACGTGCACACCTTCTGCGGCCAGTGCCTCCGCCGCCGCAACAGCCAGCGCAACTTCTGAGCCGGTTGCGATCAAAATGGCGTCTAGCACAGCCGTCGTATCGCGAAGGATGTAGCCTCCTTTTGCGATAGCTTCAATCTGCGCAGGCGTTCGCGTTTGAAACGGTAACGCTTGACGCGAGAGCACCAAACACGTGGGCCCCAGCCGTTGCAGCGCCTGCTGCCAGGCAACGGCGGTCTCGACGGTGTCGCAAGGTCGAAAGAGCGCAAGTCCTGGAATCATGCGCAAGCTCGCCAACTGCTCGATGGGCTGATGTGTCGGGCCATCTTCGCCAAGACCAATCGAATCATGCGTATACACAAAAATCGCGCGCGTTTGCATCATGGCGCTCAAGCGAATCGCATTACGCGCATAGTCTGAAAAAGTCAGAAACGTCCCGCCAAAGGGAATCAAGCCATAGCCTAATGACAAGCCATTCAGCATCGCCGACATGCCGAATTCGCGCACGCCATAATGCACATAGCGGCCCGCGGGCGTTTCGCGCGAAAAAATGGACATCCCTTGCCAATGCGTACCATTCGACTCAGTCAAATCGGCTGAACCACCGATTAGCTCGGGTAAGATTGGCGCGTAATGATTGAGACAGGCTTGCGAGGCTTGTCGCGTCGCTAATGTTTGTTGTTTTGCGTTTAATGTTTGAATGAGCGCAGCGGAAACTTCCGCAAAATCGGCAGGTAATTTGCCTGCAAAACGCCGGGTGAATTCAGCAGCCAACTCGGGGTATTCAGCTTGATACCCCGCAAACAGTGTCTGCCAAGCGGCTTCCCTGGTGCCACCCTGTTTGCGTTTATCCCAACTTGCATAAATATCTGCGGGAATCACAAAAGGGGGATGCGGCCATTGTAGCGCTTCGCGTGTGGCTGCAATTTCTGACGCGCCTAAAGGTGAACCATGGATTTTAGCGGTGCCGACCACATTCGGTGCGCCAAAACCAATTTGCGTACGACAGCAAATCAAACTCGGCCGGTCATCAACTGCTTGTGCTGCTAAAATCGCCTGATGTATCGCCTCACTGTTGTGCCCATCGACATCAGCCACCACATGCCAGCCATAAGCCTCGAAGCGCTGCGGCGTGTTATCGCGAAACCAAGCATCAACTTTGCCATCGATCGAGATGTGATTGTCGTCATAAATCACAATCAACCGACCCAAACCCAAAGTGCCGGCAAGCGATGCGACTTCGTGCGAAATCCCTTCCATCAAACAACCATCGCCTACAAAGCAATAGATATGATGGTCAACGATAGGGAATGCAGGCCGATTGAATTGGGCAGCCAGATGTTGATGCGCAAGCGCCATGCCAACGGCGTTCGCCAGTCCTTGCCCCAAGGGTCCGGTCGTGGTTTCAACGCCTGGGGTAAAACCATACTCGGGATGGCCAGGTGTTTTGGAGTGTAACTGGCGAAAAGCTTGCAGATCTTCAAGGCTCACCGCAAATCCTGTGAGATGCAATAAAGCATACTGCAACATCGAACCATGGCCATTAGAGAGAATAAAGCGATCGCGATTGAACCAGTTGGGATTGAGAGGGTTAAAGCGCAAAAAATCGTGCCACAACACCTCCGCGATATCCGCCATCCCCATCGGCATGCCAGGATGACCAGATTTAGCGCGCTCGACCGCGTCGATGCTCAAAAACCGGATTGCATTCGCTCGTTCTAGCCGTGTAGCCACACTACCTCCGCGCACGCCATTGAATTTTGTGCGCATCTTACCTGGATTCTTGGACGTATGCCAGCGAGAATCGCTTCCCACTAAAGGCAAGCCCGATCTTTAAGATGTTGCCGGCAGCAAGCTGCTTGGCTTCGGCCAGATAGCTCAAAGTATCAATCTGCCGTAAAGCTTCCTTTGCTGATTTTTCCAGTAGATTGTTAATTGCATTTGCTGATTTTTTCTTTGGCAAATTAATTTTTTTAAATTCAAATAAAATAGTCAGTTTGTCAGGTAAATGCGAGAGAATCATGTAATCATAGCGACCATAGCCACTTTCGCGATTTGACTTGGTTTGATACCCTTTTCGGTCATAAAGACTTGCGGTTAGACCAACCAACAAGCCATGATAAAAAGCTTCAGGCGCATGACTCAAATCATGTACGCTTACCGTTTGCTCTAAAATTTGTTTTAATCGACTTTCGAATTCAGCGATATTGCCGCTAAGCAACGACTCAATGAAAGCATCATACCAACCCAGAGCCAGCCCATCTGCTAACCAGTTTTCAATAATACTGCGATATAAACTTCTAATTTCTAGATTAGGAATACGCAATTGACATAACGGGTAACCTCGTCCAGTCCACTCCACCGAATCAGCTGTGAGATATCCTGCCATCAAGAATAAGCTCCATACTGCTGATTCATTTGTATTCAGCTCACTAAAAGCAACATGCTCATTGATTGGCTGTGAAACAGTGTTGCCTTCAAATAGCCGCTCAAATTGAGCTTTAAAATCTTCCTTAGAAGTTAACAACAGCTGTTTAATGAGTGCATTATCGCTAGTATTTACCCAGTGAACATCAAGCAGGCCTTCTTTCATAATGCAACTCACCATTGACCAAGGGTTATAAATACGATGATTGCCTACTTGATAACCATTATACCAACGTCTGATGTTCGCTGATTTAGTTTGTAAACTAGATTTCTCAAGCAAGTCGCTCACTTCTGCTTCAGTAAACCCAAAGTAATCCCCATATTTTTGGTTTAATATGGAATAAACCATTAGATTATTTAACCCAGAAAAAAAGCTCTCTTTTGAAACACGCAATATCCCAGTGAGAACGGCTTTAAATAAACAAGCATTATCTTTTAATGCTGCACTCAATAAATTACGAAATAAGCTAACAATTTCATCATAATATTCATTCAAATAACTCGCATGAACAGGTGTATCGTATTCGTCAATCAGAATGCATATTTTTTTACCGTAGTGATCATGCAAACACTTACTTAGGAATAAAATAGAATTCTCAATCGTTGGTTGTTGTATTTGACCATCCAATATGGCGTTAATTTTATTTTTGTAAAAATCAGCCAATTTATCACTGTTCAGCAAAACACTGCTAAATTCGGCATAAATCATCTGTATGGCTTCGACGATTTTTTGATAAGCCTCTTCGTATGTAGATTCTTTTATATCCTTAAATGTCAAATAAATAACGGGATATTGGCCTTGATGCTCTGCAACCAATTTTTTCTCTTGCCAAATTTTTAAATTTTCAAATAAATTAGCAGCGTTTTCATTCAAATCAAAGAAATAACGCAACATCGATAAATTTAGTGTCTTACCAAAACGGCGAGGACGAGTGATCAAAACCACCTTTCCATCCTCAAGAATATCTTTAATCAATAAACTTTTGTCGACAAAATCAAACTTCTCATCGATAATTTCTTTAAAATCGCTATGACCAATCGGCAACCGTATATTAAGCGTCATTCAATTCCGCTCCATAAAACTCCCGCAATTTCTGATAAAGCAGCGCAATCGGCGCTTGTTTCGCCAGTGGCGAATTGAGCCCTATGCCCCATTTGCCTGTTTTTAAATTCACCAAAATATATTGTGCAGGCATATTCGTTGGTGTCGGTTTTAATATTTCTGATCCTGGCGATTCAGGCAAATATCTCACTTCAACATGCGGCGGCATGCGCGCTAACATCCAATCACCCAGCCAAATAGAGCGCTGTTTATTTTGAATCAGTGATTGCTCATAAACCGGGCGTAAATATAACAAGCCCGATTTGGGATCGATGGCATACATCGAAACGCGTGCTTCCAGTACTTTTTCAATGTTGATTTTATCGGTTTCAATTGCACCGAATTTATCACCGGTTTCCCAAAATTGCGGCCGCTGCCAATTCACCGCAACGGTTGGCGTGAACACCGCCCGCATGGCGACGCCATCACTCTGTGGCAAAGGAGGCAAATGCAGCCAATCTAAAATCGTTGGCGCGAGATTTAATAGAGAAGTTGGGGTATCAATATCACGATGTGGCAAATTCACCCCAAACCCTTGGAAGGCTAGCAACGTGTGATATTGCTGCAAGCTCAGCACATCTGTTCCCTGTCCAAATGAAGTGTTGATACTGTAATTGCTGGGACTCGCTGAGAAAGGTGAGGCACTTTGCAGCGGATAATGCGTCACTGTTGCAATTTCATTTTGATCACCAACAAAATGATCATCACGAATCACGCGATCACCCATCAACCCTAAAGCAGTGCCATGATCCGACAACAGCACAACAACGGTATGTTGCAACAAGCCTTTTGCACGCAACAATGCAAGCGTTTGTGCAAGCGATCGATCGACAGCTCTTAAGCCATGCACATAATAGGCTTCATTGGTGATCGGTGTTTTAATACCATCTTTAGCCCATGTATACGGCCAATGCGAGATACAAAAATGAATAGCGATAAAGAAAGGTTTGTTGCCTTGCGTCGGCAAGTGACTTGCTAATAATTGTTCAAAATTATTTGGTTCATACGTCACTGCTGCTGCACGATTGCCATAATTATAAGGAAATAAAAATCGACCAAACGGCATATTCACCAATAAATTGGTTAAAGGTAAATCTGGTAAACCGCTTAATAGAAAATCATTTGCGCCCATATACGGACCGATGATGTGATTAAAACCATATCCTTTTGTAATATTACTGAAACGTTTTTCATCGGTTGCATAATAGGTAATATAACCTGCTTTTTGTAAGACTTTGGCAAGCGTGTCGTTTGGTAACACATCAGAGGCTTCAACTAAATTATTGCGTGCACCACTATGCAGTGGGTAGCGACTCGTCAAGATACTCGTCCATGATGGAAAGGTGCGCGCAAGCGGTGTATAGGATTGCGTTAATACCACACTGTGTTGCAAGAAATGATCGATGGCAGGTGTGCGTGTGTGAGCAGGATTAAAATAACTCACAAAATCAGGACGAACAGAATCAACGCCAATAAAAATAATATTAGGTTGTGCTGGTGGCGTTGCAGGATGATACATAAAGCGCGCAAGATGATTCCACGCACCTATGCCTAATGTCATGATAATAGCGATTAAAAGGGTTATCGCACTCATCCAATAGCGCGCTTTAAAAATAAAAAATTGCGCGAAAGCGAGCAGGGTTAAAAAAAAGAAAATAAAAAAAATCGCCCAGGTGAAAATAAAAGGCGCATGCCAGCTAGAATGCACTAGAAAATCTGGCGCGAAAAAAGAATGTGGGTAAAAATATGTATTCGCTACAAAAATGCCGAGACAGGCAAGTACGGCAATAATCGCCCCGCGCCAATAACGACCCAATAGACTTAATTTAAATAAATCCCCATAAGCCTGTACCAAAAAATGCAACCACATCACTAATAACACATAAGCCAATAATTGCAACGCCACAAAGCCAAGCATGGGCAATAATACAACGGGATAACGCAACTGCTCTAATACCGTCGTATTACCCAAGCTATCGGTCATACCAGAAAAATGATAATGCAGATAACTAAATACGATTTGCGCAATGACAAATAGGGTGATGAGTAGTGCAAGCATCATCTTGAGCGAAAAAAAGGGCGATGCTGCCGACTGGGTGAATGGTATGGGTTTAAATTGCATTAGCTTGCCTCAACGTTTATGATTGGCCGACTTAATCAAAAAAGGGGCGTATTGTACCATGTCTAGCCAACAGGAAGATTATTTATTTACTTCAGAGTCCGTCTCTGAAGGTCATCCCGACAAAATTGCTGATCAAATCTCTGACGCTGTACTCGATGCTATCTTGCAAAAAGACCATAACGCGCGCGTTGCCTGCGAAACGCTGGTGAAAACCGGCATGGTGTTTGTAGGCGGTGAAATTACCACCGATGCATGGGTCGACATTGAACAGCTGGTGCGCAAAGTGATTGCGGATATCGGCTATAACAGCTCTGCGATCGGCTTTGATGCCGCCTCTTGCGCTGTCATCACCGCCATCGGCAAGCAATCTGGCGATATCGCGATGGGTGTAGATCGTGCGAACAAAGAAGACCAAGGTGCTGGTGATCAAGGCTTGATGTTTGGCTATGCCACCAACGAAACCGACGTGCTAATGCCGGCGCCCATCACCTATGCGCATCGTCTCATGCATAGACAAGCGGAGCTGCGCAAGACTGGCCGCCTGCCATGGCTGCGTCCAGATGCGAAATCGCAAGTCACGTTTCAATATATCAATGGCAAACCGCATGCTGTGCGTAATATCGTCGTCTCGACACAACACGATCCAGAAATAGATCACGCCGATTTAGAAGAAGCGGTGATCGAAGAGATCATTAAGCCAACCTTCCCGGCAGCTTGGCTCACTGACACACAGTATTTCATCAATCCTACTGGCCGTTTTGTGATTGGCGGCCCGCAAGGTGATTGCGGGTTAACCGGGCGCAAAATCATTGTCGACACTTACGGTGGCATGGCGCGGCATGGCGGTGGCTGTTTCTCCGGCAAAGATCCATCAAAAGTCGATCGCTCAGCAGCTTATGCTGCGCGTTACGTGGCCAAAAATGTGGTTGCAGCAGGCTTAGCGGCACGCTGTGAGATCCAAGTGTCTTATGCGATTGGTATTGCCAAACCCACTTCTATTTACGTTGAAACCTTTGGCACGCATACCATCACACAAGCAAAAATTGTGGAGCTAATTGAGGCGCATTTCGATTTGCGACCGTTTGGCATCACCAACATGCTTGATTTGCTGAACGTCACTTATCAACCAACAGCGACTTACGGGCATTTTGGCCGCGAAGATTTAGGCGTGAGCTGGGAGAAGACTGACAAAGCAAGACTATTAAGAACCGAAGCAGGATTAAGAATAGAGGAAATAGCATGACAACAGCAACCGATTACAAAGTCGCCGATTTATCTTTGGCCGACTGGGGCAGAAAAGAAATCACCATCGCCGAAACAGAAATGCCAGGCCTGATGAGCCTGCGCGAGCAGTACGGCGCCAAGAAGCCGCTTGCTGGCGCACGCATTGTCGGTTGCTTGCACATGACCATCCAAACTGCCGTGTTGATCGAAACACTGGTGGCATTAGGTGCTGAAGTGCGCTGGTCTTCGTGCAATATTTTTTCGACACAAGATCATGCAGCAGCTGCCATCGCTAAAGCCGGCATTCCTGTTTTTGCCTGGAAAGGTGAAACGGAAGAAGAATATTGGTGGTGTGTTGAGCAAACCATCAATGGCAATCCAAACTGGCGCCCCAATCTGATTTTGGATGATGGCGGCGATTTAACCATCGTCATGCATGAAAAATATCCTGAATTGCTGAAAAACGTCAAAGGCATTTCCGAAGAAACAACTACCGGCGTGCATCGTTTATATGAAATGCATAAGCAAGGCCAACTTAAAACGACAGCCATTAATGTCAATGACTCTGTGACAAAATCTAAATTTGATAACTTGTATGGTTGCCGCGAATCCTTGCTAGATGGCATTAAACGCGCGACCGATGTCATGATCGCAGGCAAAATCGCGATCGTCTGTGGTTATGGCGAAGTAGGCAAAGGCTGCGCACAAGCCTTGCGATCATTCGGTGCGACAGTGTGGGTCACCGAAATCGATCCCATTTGTGCGCTACAAGCCGCAATGGAAGGTTATCGTGTCGTCACGATGGATGAAGCAGCATCTTTAGCAAATATCTTTGTAACTGCAACCGGCAATTGCAACGTGATCACACATAAGCATTTGCTCGCAATGCAAAATGAAGCGATCGTCTGCAATATCGGCCATTTTGATTCTGAAATCGATATCGCATCGCTTCGTCAATACAAATGGGAAAACATCAAACCACAAGTCGATCATGTTTATTTGCCAAGTGGCAATCGTATTATCATATTGGCCGAAGGTCGTTTGGTTAATTTAGGTTGTGCCACCGGACACCCGAGTTTCGTAATGTCGACTTCCTTTACTAATCAGGTGTTAGCCCAAATGGAACTTTGGCAACATAACGATAAATATCCGCTGGGCGTACACGTGTTACCGAAAAAATTAGATGAAATGGTTGCGCGATTGCATCTTAAGAAGTTGGGCGTGAAGCTAACCACGCTGACAGCGGAACAAGCGACTTACTTAAACATCTCTGCTGAAGGGCCGTTTAAGCCAGAGTGGTATCGATATTAATAGCGATTCGTAACTTTACGATTCGCATCCAACCGATTCGTAAACTTGCGAATCGGTTCGAAGCGAATTACAATAGTGGCTACTGAGAGGTAGCCATGGGTATGCGCACAAGAGATTACTTTCCATTGGGCATTGCGACGGGCAATGCATTCTGTAACCGCACCGATGACATTAAGCTGCTCGTCGACAATATCAAAAATGGCAAGCATACCTTACTGATTGCGACGCGTCGCTATGGCAAGTCAAGCCTTGCGCTGAAAGCGATTCACCTTGCGAAACTACCTCATACCGAAGCCGATTTTTACATGGCGAGCCATGAAAAAGCGATTGAAGCGTATATCTTAAATAGTACCGTTGAATTAATTGGCCGAGCGCTTGGCCCTCTGGAGAAGCTGGTTTCTTCAATTAAAAAATATATTAAAAATTTGACACCCAAAATAAATATCGGCACGAATCACTTCAACTTAGAATTACAATCTGATACCACTATCGATCCTGCAAGCAACGTCAAAGAAGCGCTGCTATTACTTGAAAATCTTCTTGCAGAAAAAGGAAAACAAGCTGTTTTCTTAATGGATGAGTTTCAAAATGTAGGCATGATTGCCCAAGGAAAAGGCATTGAAGCAGCCATTAGACATGTCGCGCAAAAAACAAAATATTTAACTATTATATTTTCTGGCAGCAATCGGCATCTCCTTCAAACGATGTTTGAAGATGAAAATCGCCCTCTTTATAAACTGTGCTGGAAAATGACCTTATCACGCATTGCCGCAGCACATTATGAGCGGTATATTCAAACTGTTGCAAAAACAACTTGGAAAAAATTATTGCCTGAAGATGTCTTTTCAGCGATCATGATACTTTCAGCACGGCACCCTTATTATGTAAATAAATTGTGCGATAGAATTTGGACATTTTTTGAGAAAATGCCTACCTTAAATGATGTCGAAACCGCATGGCTAGATGTACTACAAGAAGAAAAAAGTGATGCTGTAAAGGAGATTTCGTTGCTATCGTCCGGGCAAAAAAATGTATTATTGCACATTGCGAAGCACACATCCCCACAATTAACCAGCAAAGAGAGCTTGATGGCAATGGAAATGACAGGCAGCTCTGTGATGACAGCGCTGCATGGACTTGAAGAAAAAGATATTATCGAGCGCCATGAAAATAACTACCAAATTGTGAATCCCGTTGTGAAGTACTACGCACTGAAAGGTGCAACTTAAAAAGGAGAATGTTGAAATGATTAATGCAACTTTACTAAAAGATCTAGCCGCAAAATTAGCAGGTGCCTTGCCGCATTCTGTGCAAACGTGTAAAGCTGATTTTGAGAAGACTTGTCATCACCTGCTGATGCAAACCTTTGAGAAATTGGATCTCGTCACGCGTGAAGAGTTTGACACGCAAGCCAAAGTTTTACAGCGCACGCGACATAAATTAGATGCATTATCGACACAATTGCGAGAATTAGAGGCTATTTTGAAACATGACAACGAAGATAAATAAAAAAGCCGACTATACTGCCGAAGCTATCGAAGTATTAAGCGGACTCGAGCCCGTACGTCGTCGCCCCGGCATGTACACCGATACCACCAACCCCAATCACTTGGCACACGAAGTCATCGATAATAGCGTCGATGAAGCGCTTGAAGGCTATGCGAAATCCATTGCGGTAACGTTACACAAGGATGGATCGCTATCCATTGCTGATGATGGTCGTGGTATGCCGATTGATATTCACCCTGAGGAAAAAGTATCCGGCGTTGAACTCATCATGACGCGGCTGCATAGTGGCGCTAAATTTTCGAATAAACAATATCGTTTCTCTGGCGGCTTGCATGGGGTTGGCATTTCGGTGGTGAATGCTCTATCGAAAAAATGTGAAGTCACTATTAAACGAAATGGCCAAGCTTATCAAATCACCTTCGCACATGGTGAAAAAACGCATGATTTAAAGGTATTAAATAAAATAGATAAAAAAGAAACAGGAACGAGCATACATTTTTGGCCAGAAGAGAAATATTTTGACTCTGCACGTTTTGCTGTTAATAAATTAAAACATACCTTGCGCGCGAAAGCCGTATTATGCCCCGGGCTTTATGTCAGTTTTTTTGATGAAACAACACAAGAAAAAATAGAATGGCATTATGAAAATGGCTTAAGCAATTATTTAGAAGAATCATTACAAAAAGCGCTGCGCATTCCTGATCTCCCTTTTATTGGCAATTTTGTGAGTGAACATGAAGCCGTCGACTGGGCTGTTGTCTGGCTGCCTGATGATCCAGTACCGGTTGCCGAAAGTTATGTCAATTTAATTCCAACCGCTCAAGGCGGCACACATGTCACAGGATTTAGATTGGGTTTATCAGAAGCACTACGTGAATTTTGTGAATTTCGAAATCTATTACCGCGTGGCATTAAATTAACCGCCGATGATAGTTTTGATCTCTGCGCTTATATTATTTCAGTGAAATTACAAGACCCACAATTTGCCGGACAAACCAAAGAAAGGCTTTCTTCACGAGAATGTGCAACATTTGTCTCAGGCGTGGTAAAAGATGCCTTTAGTTTATGGCTAAATCAAAACGTTGCACAAGGTGAAGCATTAGCACAAGTCGTGATTGCTCGCGCGCAAAAAAGATTAAAAGCCTCACAAGCAGTTGCTCGCAAAAAAATCACCAGTGGCCCAGCTCTCCCCGGCAAATTAGTCGATTGCAGTTTAAGTGATTTAAAAAGATCTGAGTTGTTTTTAGTAGAAGGCGATTCAGCCGGCGGCTCAGCTCGGCAAGCACGTAATCGCGAATTCCAAGCCATCATGCCGTTACGTGGTAAGATTTTAAATACCTGGGAAGTGGAATCAAGCGCCATTCTAGCTTCGCAAGAAATTCATGATATTGCAGTGGCTGTAGGCGTTGATCCTAACTCAAATGATCTCAGTGGTCTACGCTATGGCAAAATCTGCATCTTGGCAGATGCGGATTCAGATGGCAATCACATTGCAACGCTATTGTGTGCGTTATTTGTAAAACATTTTCGGCCTCTTGTTTCAGCTGGCCATATTTATATTGCTATGCCACCGCTCTTTCGCATTGATCATGGCAAAGAAGTATTTTATGCATTAGATGAAGCTGAAAAACAAGGCATTATTGATCACATCCATGCAAATACAAGTAAAGATAAAAAACCTAAAATCAACGTGCTGCGCTTTAAAGGTTTAGGTGAAATGAATCCCTTACAATTGCGTGAGACAACAATGGACCCTGATACCAGACGTTTAATGCAGCTCACCATTAAAGAACATGATCACACCAATGAATTATTAGATATGCTACTTGCCAAAAAACGTGCGGCTGATCGTAAAAATTGGCTCGAACAAAAAGGCAATTTAGCGGAGATTTAATCCATGAAGCAAACCAACGCCCCTGCAGTCATTCCTTTATCCCAATATGCTGAAAAAGCTTATTTAGATTATTCGATGTATGTAATTTTAGATCGCGCTTTGCCGCATATTGCTGATGGCTTAAAACCCGTGCAACGACGCATTATTTATGCGATGTCAGAATTAGGCTTAAAATCGATTGCGAAATTTAAAAAATCTGTTCGCACCGTTGGTGATGTCATTGGTAAATTTCATCCACATGGTGATGTGGCCTGTTATGAAGCACTGGTGTTAATGGGACAGCCTTTTTCTTATCGCTATCCACTGGTGCAAGGACAAGGGAATTTTGGTTCAGCTGATGATCCCAAGTCATTTGCTGCAATGCGTTATACCGAATCGCGCTTGTCTGCCTTTGCAGACAGTTTGCTAGCTGAATTAGGTGATGGCACAGTGAATTGGGTATTAAATTTTGATGGCACATTGCGTGAGCCTGCATTGTTGCCAGCTATGTTGCCGAATATTTTGCTCAATGGCACAACCGGTATTGCGGTCGGCATGGCAACGGATATTCCACCGCATAATTTGCGGGAGCTTACGAATGCACTGGTACATTTAATTGATCATCCAACCGCAACACTGCAAGAATTACATGCTATTTTACCTGGGCCCGATTATCCAACAGCAGCTGAAATTATTACTTCTAAACAAGAATTATCGGAACTGTATCAAAAAGGCACGGGCAGTATTCGCATGCGTGCGACGTTTACGGAAGAAGATGATCAAATTATTATTACAGCACTACCTTATCAAGTTTCAGGCAGCAAAGTATTAGAACAAATTGCGCAACAAATGCAGGAAAAAAAACTACCACTCGTTTCTGACTTGCGCGATGAATCCGATCACGAAAATCCAACGCGCTTGGTCATTATGCCACGCTCCAACCGCGTGGATGTCCCTGCACTCATGGATCATCTTTTTGCAACAACCGATCTTGAACGTACCTATCGGGTTAATTTAAATATGATTGGACTTGATGGCAAACCACAAGTTAAAAATATTTTAATGATTTTAAGTGAATGGCTAACTTATCGCCAAGAAACAGTGACTAAACGTTTAAATTATCGTTTAACACTCATCACCGATCGCTTGCATATCTTAGAAGGCTTATTAATCGTTTATTTAAATTTAGAAGAAATTATTCGTATTATTCGCGAAGAAGATGAACCTAAAGCTGTATTAATGAAACGCTTTAAATTAAGCGACATTCAAGTCGATGCGATTTTAGATACACGCTTGCGTCATTTAGCACGTTTAGAAGAAATGCAAATTAAACGCGAACAAAGTGAGTTAACCCATGAATTAGCAGGCATTGAAGCGATTCTTCATTCTCCTGCTAAATTAAAACAACTCATTCGCAAAGAATTATTAGAACAAGCCAAGAAACACGGCGATAGCAGACAATCACCGATTGTGTCACGCAAAGAAGCGCAAGCGATCAAAGAAACTGAAATGCTACCGACCGAACTATTGACAATTGTACTCTCCAGCAAAGGCTGGGTGCGCGCAGCGAAGGGGCATGAAATTGATCCGACCACATTAAGCTATAAAGCAGGCGATCAGTTCCTCGAAAGTGCGCTTGGCCGCAGTAATCAAGCAGTGATCTTTCTAGACAGCACCGGTCGCACCTATTCATTACCTGCCCACACGCTGCCTTCGGCACGAGGCCAAGGTGAGCCGTTGACTGGTAAACTCTCACCACCTCGCGCTGATTTTATTGGCGTGATGATGGAGGAAGCCGCGCAAAAAGTGGTGCTCGCTTCAAGTAGCGGCTATGGATTTATCGTGCCGCTTGCAGAGCTGATTGGCAAAAATCGCGCAGGCAAAGCTATTTTAACCGTGCCAGAAGGTGCGCGTGCTCTAAAACAAGCAATGTGTCATACAGACGACACCCATCTTGCTGTTGTCTCAAATACAGGTTATTTATTAATTTTTCCACTCACTGAATTACCCGAATTAAATAAGGGCAAAGGCAACAAGCTAATCAGCCTGAAAGATGCACAGGTCACTGCAATCGCCGTCCTCAATCCAACACAATCACTCACGATATTAAGCGAAGGTAAGCCGCTGATTCTAAAGCCAAATGATTGGCGTGCCTTCCTTGGCCATCGCGCACAAAAAGGGATGCAGCTGCCGCGCCAGTACCGCGTAGTCGTAGGGTTGATGTAATACTCGACACCAAATCTGCAATTGCATGTTTGGCGTCGAATGATGCATAATAAAAACTTGACGCTAAAAGTGCTTTTGCATGTTTGTTGTCGAGGTGATAAAAATGACGCAATTTATTGGCCGAACTAATGAGCTAAAAACACTCAATAGGCTGCTTGAAAAACAAACAGCTAGTCTGGTTATTTTAAAAGGGAGGAGGCGTATCGGGAAAAGTCGACTGATTGAAGAATTTTCGAATGACAAACACTTTTATGTCTTTTCTGGCCTACCGCCGACGGCTGAAACAAGCAAACAATCTCAACTGGATGAATTTGCGGAGCAACTACATCTGCAAACCGGTTTGCCTGAAATTAAAGCAGATGATTGGAACAAACTATTTCTATTATTAGCTGAAAAAGTGAAACAAGAAAGTGTTATTATTCTTTTCGATGAAATCTCTTGGATGGGATCAAAAGATGCTGATTTTCTAGGCAAACTAAAAAATGCATGGGATTTATATTTTAAAAAAAATCCAGATTTAATTTTAGTATTATGCGGATCAGTTTCAGCTTGGATTGAAAAGAACATCGTCAACAGCACTGGCTTTATGGGCAGACCTTCTATGTACATGACGCTGGAAGAACTGCCACTCAATGAATGCAATCAATTCTGGGATAAACAAAACGGCAATATCTCCCCATTCGAAAAGTTCAAGATACTCGCTGTCACTGGCGGCGTTCCTCGTTATTTGGAATTGATCAACCCGAAGATACCTGCTGAAGAAAATATCAAACAATTATGTTTTGTAAAAAATGGTCCGCTATTAAATGAATTTGAGCATATTTTCTCTGACATTTTTTCTAAACGTAGTGGAATATACAAAAAAATCGTCACACAATTAGTCAAAGGACCTGCCACGGCAGAAAAATTAGCTAAAGATGTTAAACTCATCCGAACAGGCACTTTTGATGATTACTTGAACGATTTAGTACTGAGTGGATTCATTGCCAGAGACTATACATGGCACCTCAATACAAATAAGCCATCAAAACTAAGCCAATTTAGACTAAAAGATAATTACATCCGTTTTTATTTAAAATATATCTTGCCAAATAAAGCAAAAATAGAAAAAGACAGATATCAGAATGTCTCTTTAACTTCATTACCTGGATGGGAAACGATAATGGGGCTGCAATTTGAAAATCTAGTTTTAAATAATTACGTCTCTATTATCAATTTATTAAATATCAAACCAGAAGAAGTAATTGTTGATAATCCTTTCTTCCAACGCCCAACAGCACGACAGAAAGGCTGTCAAATTGATTATTTAATCCAAACAAAATTTGATACCATTTATATTTGTGAAATTAAGTTCTCAAAGCATCTCGTCGGCATGAATGTCATCTCCGAAGTGAAGGAAAAGATCAAGCGATTAAACATCCCACGACATATATCACGTCGACCCGTGTTAATTCATGTTAATGGTGTCACTGACGATGTTTTGGATGCAGATTATTTTGCTAATATTATTGATTTTAGCGAGTTATTAAATCCGACCTCTCTCACATAATGCAGCATACCTGCCGGATAAATAAGCACGCTCTCTATACATCTGCTGGCAAAAAAATTGTGAAAGCTGAGCCGACGTTAACTGTGCTTTCAACTATGATGCTACCGCCCATTTTTTTCAACATCAGTCGTACATGACTCAACCCTAAGCCAATACCAGTATATTGAGCTGTTTCAGGTGGCGCAATTCTAGCAAATGGCTCAAAGATATAGTCGTAATATTTTTTATCTATTCCTATGCCAGTATCTTCAACTCTTATGCCAACAAACCTATTATTTCCTGCATTTATTTTTTTAGTGGAAATAATAATTCCGCCTTTATGTGTAAACTTAATTGCATTTGAAATTAAGTTCAAAATAACTCTATGTAACATAAGACGATCTCCAACACAATTCAATGCATTATCACCAAAAGCAACATTAAATGTTAAATTTTTTTCATGTATCTTTGCCAAGACAAATAGAGTGATATCATTTATCACTGGCTTTAATTCAATTGATTTTATTGAACACTCAAATTTATCATTATCTAATTTTGAATAACAAAGAATATCATCAATGAAATTGATTAGCTGCCTTGTTGAATCCACTATAAGTTTTTGTAAATTTTTTAACTTAACATCAGTCATTCTTTTGTATACAGATCGCGATAGATGGTAAATGCCACTCACTGGCGTCCTAAAATCATGAGACATATTCATAAGAAATTCAGTTTTTATTCTATTGGAAACCTCAAGTCCTTTTATATGACTTATTACAAAATCAGACAGGTTCTTTACCTCATATATTTCAAATTCTCCACTATCTTCTTTTAAAGAAAAGACAAGACCATTAATGTCATCAACTTTTCCTTTTAAAGAAGAAATATTCGTTATTGTATTGTGAGTAAATTGACTAATAATACTCTCCAGCATCAATAATGCAGATGAAATTTTCTTGGACAAAAAGGTACCTACAATAATACATAAAGCGGAGAATGGAACGAGGGTGGCCAAGAGACTTGGAATAAATTCTCGGTATTCTTGAGAGTTAATAAGGAGTAGATTTAATCCAATGAATAAGATAATGAACAATACCCACAATACAAGAAACCAGATTGCAATCTGAGATTGCAAGCTATTTGTCGGTAGCAACTTAAGGGAAAGATCACTTTCTTTCAAGCCAAAGTAACACCCAAGGCAGACCAACAAAAGTCCTAATATCCATGTCGACTCAAATGGATTCAAATAAGGAACGTATCCTGATACAACATAATACCTAATAATAAAATCGGATGAAATAATAATCAAGTATCCAATCGAGATAAAAGATATCAATCGGCTCTTCGCCCTAGTCAAACAAATGACTGCCAATGAAAATCCGATTACTTCAGCAAGTGTATCGATCGACTGAAACAATCCAACTAAAGAAAAATAACTAACCTTCCATGATATACCAAACATAAACACAATGAATGCCAAAAAAGATAACACAATGCTGGGGATATAAAAAATATAACTTTTCCTATCCCTGATGTTTTTTTTGTTACTCAACATAATGCAAAACCACATAATCAACTGTACAAAAAGAAAAATAGCAAATGGAACATCAAATAGCGCTTCAATGACTGAGCTTTTATAATTGAAATTAAAAAAATTCAACACGATATTATAAATAAAATCCGAGATAAAGGAGAAAACAAATGAGAGCGACAAAAGAAACAATGTTTTTTTATCTGTATAATTTTCGCACCTCTTGTACAGATTGAAAGCTAATGCAACTGCAACAGCATCCAAGCCAGGCTCGCCCAGCAATGGAAAATAAGCAGAGTAATCGCTTGACAGATTTTTTGATAGAATATAAAGCAAGCAGAACAGAGTCCACCCTGCAAGAGCCATCCATACTATTTTGTTATTATGAATTTTGCCTTCCCTCATAAGCACCTCATATTTTTGCAACGACACGAGCAGGCAGGCCATCCATGTTATTTATTTTCATAGGCATAATATAAATTATGCATCTACCAGCAGGCACGCCATAAAGCTCTAATCCTTCAACTATTAGAGCATCATTTGATAGTAAAATTTGATGAACTGGCAGGCTTGCTTCTCCATCCTTATCCACATTAAGATAATCGATACCAACAATCCTCGCTTTTCTATTTACAAGCTCCCATGCTGCTTCCTGTTCGATATAAACATAGTTACTAATAATTTTTTTGTATTTAGATATATGGGTATTAGATGTTTTAAAAAAAACAATATCGTTTGGCATGATTTCTTGCCTTAAGATAAAGTCTTTTGTTATTGATAATTGATTAATGGGGACCTCAATGATAATCCCATCACCAATTAATTCAGAAATAAAAAAATCACTACTGTTTTTGCCGCCTAAAATAATATGAGAAGGAAAATCAATATGTGTTCCCGCATGATTTCCTAATTTTATTTCACTAAGAGCAAATACTGCCCCTTTTTCTAAAGAGTTAATTTCTTCAATGATGCATTTTGGATCACCTGGATATCGCACCATATTCTCTGAAAAACTCGCACTTAAATCATAATATTTTTTATTCATACTGCAGTGAACCTTGATAACAGTTGAACAATGGAATAGGATTTGTATTATTTATTAAATTTGATATGATACTCCCTATATTATCATCTTTTATTTTTTTTGATATGCGCGTTTTTAGATTCCTAATATGAGATAGCTCAACGCATAAATCTTTTGCTATTCTTTCATCTTGTTTACCCGCACTTGATTGAATAAAAATTTCAAACTCTCTGCCCGTCAGTTGAGCTATTCCTTGAAGGCTACCGTATTCACGCAATTGAATTAAAAGTGATGAGTCTAGATAAGGACCACTCTTGGCAACATAAATAATGATTGAGATGAAATTAGTTTCAAAATCGTAAGATCCTTTGATTGCTATGGCGTCAATATTCTTATTTCTAATAATTCGTTCAATTATTGAAATTGCTGTATGGGCAGTCAATATGAAAATTTTAATTTTTGGATCAAAAAGTTTGATTCGTTTGGCCACCTCAAGGCCCGTCATATCTTCTAGCTGGAAATCAAGCAAGACTATATGTGGTCTATGAAATTTAATCGATTCTATCCCATCGCGCCCAAATCTATCTGCGCTTAATAGCTTTATTTTTTGATGGTCTGACAACTCAATTTTTAACCATTCCCTATGTATTGGGCTATCTTCTATAATACTAACTTTAAACTGCATTTCTTCATTAATCATAAATTATCCACATGGAAGCACTGGAAGTGCAGTGTATGTTAACAGATTTAATCTGCAAAGAAAGAGCGCGAAGCAAAGAAATGATTTTTCTTCACAATTTACTGAAAAATTGAGAATTTTTTAAATTCAAGAAAATGAATGACATTACTTAATTCGCATGAAACAATGCGCCAACTGAGTATTTTTTGAGAAGGAGAAATAATCTTACTAAACGTATACTTTCAATTTTTGAATGCTTATTCCTAATCAAGGTTAACGACAAACACGCTGCAAGGAGTCACCCATGTCGGCCATTATACCGTTGTGTCATTTACTAGGAATAGGTTGTGGGAAATTAGAGAAGCAAGAGCAGATGTTACTGGAAGGGCTTTTGTTTACTTGCATCTATCGACAGTTGCAAGAGGAGTGCCATTCTCAGCATAAAGCTTATTTTTGTTTGATAAAGTTGAATAAGGAGCAGCAAGAAATGATGATTAAAAATGAGTTTATACGATACATAATCAGAAAGTTGTTATCAGAAGAAGAATACACATTAGAAGGGATAGCACAGTACACACATACTGATGCAGATGTGGTGATGGATATTTATCGTGGGCACTATCTATATCCGTCTGCTGAGTTTCTGTATCGCTTGATCGAACTGCATTTTATGGAGAGAAAAGATTTACATAGAAATGCGATCAAAAAACTAGAGCCGCTATTACTTCCTAGCACAAGGACAGTGCAAAAATCTGAGGAAGAGCATATTCGTGAATAGCCATCGATTCTCGGGTTGATCTTAAAGCCTCATCAGCGTTACACTAATAGCACTACACCACTAGCGTAACGCCAATGGCGCATTAAAAGAGGCTTCCCATGACATCACCTCCTAACGACCTGCCACACGAGCTATTCCCGCAAGGCCACGCACTGGGTGAGGCTTTTTATGATCGCGAGGACGAACGAAAGCAATTAGCCAGTGCAATCCATCATAACGAGCATACCGTGATTGTGGCGCCCAGACGATATGGTAAGTCTAGCCTCATCAAACAAGTGTTACTAGAAACAAAAACGCCAGGCAAACGACTGGACTTGCTGCCAGCAACAAACGCTTTATTTGTTAACAAGGCAGTGAAAACGTGTTTTGTAGAATTAGTCAATCAAATCTCACCGCTTGCAAAACAAGCGAGAATGAAATTAGTGGATTTTGTTAAAAATTTGCATCCCAAATTGACATTAAGTTTATTTGGTCAACAATTAGAAGTGTCAACCACACAACCACCCGAAGAAAGCATGATTGAATTATTGCTAGGACTGAATGCAGCAGCACAAAAAATAAATAAGCGTGTTGTGATTTGTTTTGATGAATTTCAACAGGTGGGCTTGTTGAAAAATCATCATGCAATAGAAGCGGCTATTCGACATGCAGTAGAAAGCAGCACTCATGTCACTTATTTATTTTCAGGTAGCAATCGTCATTTATTATCGCAAATGTTTAGCAGTAAAAGCAGACCGCTTTATCATTTATGCGAGCTCATGGTCTTAGAGAAAATTAAGCCTGATATTTATTCACCTATTTTGTTAGCACGCGCAAAACAAAGATGGAAACAAATTAACGATGAGGCGATTAATGAAATACTCTATCTAACTCAATGCCATGCTTATTATGTCAATGCACTGTGCAGGCGTTTGTGGAAAACATCAACGCCTCCGAGCAGAAGTAGTGTACAAAAAACATGGCTTGCTTATGTTACGCTACAAAACAATTGGATCACTGATGATTTGTCTCGCCTGACGCCGCATCAACGCAATATTTTAGCAGCGCTAGCT
>Ga0207129_1036_pt1 | contig 35756 bp, 33 predicted proteins | sample Alteio_BWMinHeat_15_FD_153517 | JGI IMG/M metagenome (GOLD analysis project Ga0207129, IMG submission 153517) | Enriched cells from forest soil in Barre Woods Harvard Forest LTER site, Petersham, Massachusetts, United States -... | ecosystem: Environmental > Terrestrial > Soil > Temperate forest >... | reverse complement strand
TGAAACTAGCGCTAAGACTGCCAAAGCTTTCCAGGCGCATGGAGCGGAGCAAATCATTGTATCCAATCGCTCCTTTGATCGGGCAGAAGCTCTGGCAACATTTACCGGAGGGCGCGCTATTCATTTTAATGGCTGGGAGACAGAGTTCCGAGACCTAGATATATTGGTTAGTTCGACAGCAGCTCCCCACCCGATTATCACCTTCGACAAGTTCGCGGCATTCTGGCGAACTCGCCCGCACCGGCCGCTATTTATGATCGATCTGGCGATTCCCCGGGACATCGAGCCTGCCGTTCAAAACTTGGATGGTGTTTATTTGTACGACCTCGACTCGCTGCGCACGATGACTGAGCGCACTCTATCGGTCCGCAGGCAAGAATCCGAAAAGTGCGGCGAAATGATAGAACATCACGTACAGAAATGTCAGACATGGCTGGGAGGCGCTCAGGCATTGAATTTTCCCTCGATGGCGACTGTTCCAAACCTCATGTGTTCAGGCCAAATGTTTGCGTGAGGTCGACAATTAAATTCACCGACTAGCCGCCGAGAAACCGAAATATGGGCAGCCGGGGCGTGACCGACCATAATCTTTCATCTGAGGAACCCACTTGTCTTGCCCGATCGTTAGTCGGTCGGGCGGAAGTAGTGGTGTATGTGATGGTCGCGATCTTGTTACTGATAGCTGCCGTGGTGACATGCTGCTTCGCCTTAGTCGGCGCGGTCCAACAATTCTGGTCCGGTAAGCCTTTGGAAGGGATCTTCTCGTTTGTAAACGATCTGTTGCTTGTCCTGATCATCATGGAAGTGCTTCGCACTGTTGCCCGGTTCATCCGCGAAAACGAATTTGATATTGATGTAGCGGATGTGATCCCATTTCTCGTGATAGGAGCGATCTCCGCGGCCCGACGGATCCTGGCTATCGGAGCAAAACTTTCGTTGGGTGAAGCTCAACAGCCTGTGCACCCGGGTGGATCGCTTACCTCCGCCGGGAGTTGGTATCGATTCGATGAAGCGATGATAGAATTAGGCGTTGATGCGGGGTTAATTCTCGCCATCGCCCTGGCCGTGTTGATCATCCACCGTTATACCCTTGGTCGCAGGTCCGTGGAGTACAAATAATCAAAACGAATAGATGCTGGCTGCCCGCGATTCCCAGGGAAGGTAGAACGAGCGAAAGCCAGGTTATTTACGGGCAGGACACCGGATCATACTTAGGTATTAACACGTTTGGACAAAAAATAACCATCCAATCCGGCAATAGAAGGGAAGGGGGGAGCTAGTATGATAGCCGAAGATTTGGTTTGTCAAAATGCTGTCACGAACGGGTGCCGGCAGTACGCGAATCCGGATCTGCCGTCAGAAGAAATGGAAATCCGCCCGCGTGAATCAGCGGCTTTTGAATTGGGAAACGACAATGAAAATTCTATTTGCTCTGTTATTATTCAGCTCTATGGCGTTTGCGGGGCAACCCGCGTCGAAAGAAAAGGAGAAGAAACCCGCGGCGATTCAGGATGGCTCGGCGGCTAAATCGTACATCCATAAGGCGCTATACGAGTACCTCGAAAAGCCGCCCTATCTTGCTGTCGAACTAGCAACTCCTTTTCTGGCCAAACAAGTAGCGGGCAAGAACGTTTGGCTTTCGCTAGTTGAGTTCTCCTGCGGGACGGATCACATGAATTGTGTCGTGTGTGCCACAGTCATCATTTATGACCCGGCAACAAAGCAACACCGGTTTATGAACCCGGATGAGTTTGGAAGCACCGTTAAGAAAGAACCTACTAATAAAGAGCCCACTAATAAGGAACCTACTGATAAAGAAGCTACTGATAAGGTGACCGTGGACGGTGATGCTATTTGAGGGGTTAAGGATTAGGAATGAAAAAGCATTTATTTTTAAAGTGGTGCCTGGTAACGCTAATCACTCTGGCCGTCGTTTCAATGACGCTCATTCTCGCGAAAAGTCAGGCCGTTGATCTGAATCCGATCGCAAAGACAATGGTGGGAGTCATCGCCCTGGTCTATTTAATTGCCACTATCTATTGCGCGATGCTGTGCTGGCAGACGGATCAAGCCCTGGAAGACCTCGAAGACAGCGATGCCAGAGCAGAAAGCTATCGGGAACAGATAATGGCTTTTCTCCGAAAGATTGGCCATAAAGCGGATCAGGTCAGTTTTGCCGCTAACGAATGTCCTTATATAGGGTTGCTGGGTGCTATTACTGGTATTTTCTTTTTCATGACCAGCAGTCTAGGGACCGGTTTCGACCCCAGTCATATTAAGGAAGTGATGTCGGATTCGCTTGCCGGTATCGGGATCGCTTTTATACCGACCATCACGGGGGTCTTTTTCCGGATTATCCTTTCATGGGAACATTATATGGTCATCCACGAGGTAGAATCTGCGCTGAAAGGGTTCGGCAAAGCGAGTTATCCCGCTACCTCAGCTGAGGTCAATGGTGAAACCGCTCAGGTAAAGCAGAATACAAACGGGAGTGTCCGTTGGCGCAAGTTTACGGCGTTCGCCGACGGGCCGGCCCAGAAGAGCGTGTAAGAAAGACCTTTCGCGGGAGGTGTAATGAGATCACGGGGAGAGTTTCCAGGAATCGCGACGGTAGATGTCTGCATTAACCTGGTGCTGGTTTTTGCGGTGCTGCTTCGGCTAAGCATCGTCATGGCTAACGCCGAGCAGCAGAAAAATCAGCAGACAACCCATGCCGCTTTCCTGGTGAAAATCAATTGGCCCAGTGAAAGCAAAGATGACGTGGATCTGTATGTTAGCGATCCACTCAATCAGATCGTCTATTTTCGGCAGAAGCAAATCGGCTTGATGAGCCTGGACCGGGATGACACGGGTCGTGAGCAGAACATGGTTACTTTGCCTGACGGCAGAGTGGTGCAATCCCAATTTAATGAGGAGCAAGTTAACATTCGCGGGATCGTCGAGGGTGAATACGTAGTTAACGTGCACATGTACCGGAAGACCGATGCCCTCCCAACGAACGTTGAGGTCGCGCTTTTCAAATCGGGTGCGGGAGGCGATATGGAAATCCATAAGCAAATGGTCACTCTTACTACTGAACGTGAGGAAGAAACCGCCTTTCGTTTCACATTGACCCGGGACGGCGGTGCAGTGGACGTTAATAGGTTGCCGAAGCACTTTGTGGATCGGCTACAAAGCGCGGGGAGCGAACGGTTCTAATCCCATGTCGACCTTATTCGTTCCCATCGCATTCCTTTTCCTCTGTTGCCTTCTCCTGTGGGTGATTATCGGTCTCCGAGGTGGCTGGTGGTTAAAAGTCGTCATGATGGCGCTGACCCTGGGACTTACCTACGCCGCTTGGACGACATTGAATAGTTATTTTGGTTCGCCGAAACGATCGGAGCTAAATGCGTTCTCGGGACAGACGGCTTTTTTATTCTGGGTAAACATCAACGAGCCGGATGGGAATAAGGACGCCGGTTCTATCTGCATGTGGCTACGCCCTGTTAGTGAAGCGACTGCGAAACTCTATCAATTCAGTTACTCGCGCAAGCTTCATGAGACTAGTCAGGCGTTTTTGGCAGAGATTCTGAAGAACAATGGGGCCCCCATCCAGATAGCGTTTAGTTCTGAATCGAATGAGGGTCAACAAACGGCCAAGGGGAACGGCGCAGGTGGTAGCCCCAAGCGGCCCCGGGCTGGTGGTCACGGTGATCTTGCTTATGAGAGCGAACCGCGAGTTTATGAGTTGCCCCCAGTCAAACTACCGGACAAACTGACGAATTAAGGTTCCTGAGGGCGAGAGTCATCCTGGCGGACCCATGCCCGGGAGGCCGACAATTTTCAATAGCCCGAAGGCTGTCAGTATGATGAGCAACTACTTTCTCCCGCGTGGGGCGATTCGCAAGCTGCCCTTTTGACTGAGAGCTGTTGGCGGCAGTTTCGGGACATAAGCAAATAAAGGGAGTATATGACTGAGGAAGATTACTGGGCCAACGATTTGGAGCTTCACGAGGCAATTGAAGCGGCGGCAGTCCAAGGAGAAATGCTTTTGAGCGGGGCCAAAATCGGCCAGCCAAGTTTCGGCGATTATCAAATTAAGCCTTTGTATGAGAGTAACCCATGGCAACCCGCTAAGACGTACTATATGGTGTCCCTGTGGGCTAAGAACGTTGGCTGGCTGTTCGACAACTATGAGACCGCTTTCCAATGGGTCAGACAACAGTTAGGGGCAAACGGTGATGGCCGGGAGCAGTGTCAGTCAAGGCGTATTTGATCAATCGAAGTATGTCAGATTTTGGCTCTCAGCTGTTTCGTGTGGGTACCGGCCAAGGGGAACAGAAGGCAGCAAAGGATCTCAAAGAAAATCGTGCTCCGTAGGAGCTAAAATCTTTATAGCCCACCGCATCCCACCAGCGGCTAGCTCCGTAGGAGCGGCATCTAAGGTGAATTGGGGCGCACAAGTATTGTCGATATATGCCGCTCCTACGGAGCTAGCCGACAATTTTTCACGGTACAGCTATAAAGATTTTGCTCCTACGGAGCACGCTTCCCTTTGAGACCTTTGCGCTCTTCTGTTTCAATGCAAAACTCTGGCCCTGCAGCGGACTCCTCTAATGCGCGCGATTACCCACTCCAAACAGCGGAGAGCCCAGATTTGTGAGGAAGCGAGAAAGAACCAGGGTCTCCGCTACAACGCGGCCTAACTTGGAGCGGAACCTGGAAGCGTTACCCGTTCAGGTAACCAGGAACAACTCCTTCTTCCTATAGTGCGACATCTTAGGTGCAGTGTATGTTTGCTCATGAGAGACGAGGATGCAGCGGAACTTAATGAATTAGTCCTGGAACGCAGGAGGCTTATTAGGCGCCTTGATGAACTGAATGACCTGTTGCTCGAAGTCGATTTAAGAACGATTGAGCCGGCCCTGAGAAAGGGTAGCAGTACCATTCACTAAAGTCTTAGGGTTACCGGCGACACGTAGGGGACCACTCAGCCCTGGTCAACGAAAACCATGAGGCGATTGGATAATCTTCGTATCATCCACAAGGTCTTTTAGCACTTCTGTCCTGTTAACGGATTAGGAAAAGTATCGGCGTTCTGCTCTTCGGAGCCGTCGAGGCAGGCAAAATCTTTTTCAACCAGGATACGGAGGCTGGTCTTACTATCGATAGCCTGTTCGCCTTCTATACCGATCTGGTTGGTTAATGCCCACTTCAGTGCGTCGGCAGTGGGAACTTGAACGACTACACCACCGGGCGAAATCGCTCCTTTCGGTGCGGAGACTGCGTCGTTTGTTTCCAGCAGGTAATGGAAGGATTCTTGATCGCCGGTTCCGGATAGGATTTTTTCTTCGACTCGTCCCGTGCGGAGAAACCGATCCACTTCACTTCGCTTAAGTCGTAGTCGGATCGAGTTGGACTGTAATCGCAGTTTCATATTTCTTCACGTGCTGATGGAGGACCTCAACCGCAAAAGCATGCTCGAGCAATCATCGTACGCCAGTGATCAAATGAGCGAAATGTTAGTTACTCCATGGGATTACCACGGCATGATACGTTCAACGCAAAGCAACTCGTCGGTGCGTAACTCACTTGGATAGTGCGGAAAAGCCCTTTTAGGGCAATGGCGAGGCAGTTTGCCAGTGATAGACTTGTTAGCAAAGTATATTCATAGAGCAGGTACGTGGATAGATAATATGAAACCCAAACGAGGTCACATTCTCATTTTCTCGGATCATAGAGGTATTCGCAGATTCTTCCTGCGGGTCCATGGCACCGCTGACGAGCTTCAACCTGTGGATGGAACCACAGACGCATCGGTCAAAAATGGAGGACTGGGCATGCATTACCTGGGACGATTGTTAAGCATAGGAAACGTCATAAAAATGCGGCGGAGTCTGGCAGCGGTGGGCTGAATTGATCGGTGAGATCTTTTGGTAGATGTCAATGAACATAAGGAAACACGGACACGGTGATTCGGGCGGCGTCGACGAAGCGGCAGCTCTGAGAAGCAGCCGAAAGGGCCGGCGGGCCATTGAGTGGGAAGACAATGACAAGGCCGAGTATTTTATTGGAAGGATTGGCCCGGCCAAATTCGAGATTAACGGGGGCGTCGGAGGTACGTTTGGCGCGGTGTTTTCTTTCGCTGGGGACTGTTATGCAGTGCTGAGCACAGCCAAAACAGTAGACGAAGCGAAGCGATTTTGTGAATGGATAGCGCGCGGTTATGATCTGGATAGGATTACTGATCAACCAACGGGATTAACGTTACGTGATCGGAAACGGACCGCGTGAACGTGGGTCAAGAAACAGCTCAATTGGAAGCACATGGTAAAGACATAGCGTAGCAGTCTTCGGGTCGGAATGTTTCTATAATAGTGATAAATTTGTTGCGGCCTCGCATTTTCGATTGTAAGAAGAATGCGCCCGATAAAACCCCTCCTTCATCGGGATAGCCCGAATACTCCGCGGTTCTATAATGGAGTCGTGGAGGCTTAAGAGTTGTTGTTAGGAAAATTTGTTGTCTTGTACCAAGTTAAGAGTGCCAATTCCTTTGCTGCGTTCGACTGAGCTCAAGGGGTGAGAAAGCCGACTTTTAACTTCTAAAAGCGACATCCTCATCTCGCTTGATGGGCTCTGGCCGAATCCAAAATCGTACCTAGAGAGAAAACACCTTCTCGCGATTCGGAGATAGATCTGGCGCAATCCAGATGCGCTGGGGAAAAACCTTTCAGGTTCTTCAGGGGCGCATTTCATTTCTCGCGGAGTAGATCAGCTACTCCGTGACAGTGGCTGTTTGCGCCGATGCGCTCAGCCGAGTCGCTAGCTGTAGTTGGAAGGAGAAATCAAAATGCTTCCAGTGAAGTCCACGAAGTTAACCGTTATTCACGGAGCGGTCTTAGGAGCATCAATCATGTGTTCGACCGCTTTCTCGCAACCCCTGAACTCGGGGCCTACCCCGCCACCAACCCCGGGCCCTACCCCGATTCCACACTCGTTCCCCACCCCTACTCCGAACCCGAGTCCCTTTGCTTCGCCGTCGCCGTCGCCGGCACCCGGTGTGCAACCGGGAGATGTGGCAATACCCATCCCGGTGCTTAATATGGCGCAGTACCTCCCGGGTGGAGCGCATGAGGATATCGACATCGCCACCCTTCTCCTCCCGACCATTCAGATGCAATTCAATCAAGCCCTGAACCAGTTGCAAACCGCGACATCTGGCGCTCCCGGGTTTGGCCTTGCTCAGGTGACACAAGCGCTTGGTAAGGCGCTCATCTACGATCAAAGCCTCTCGGTTAAAAACAACCTGGCTTGTGCGACTTGCCACATTCCCTACGCGGGTTTCACCGGGGGCTCGAGTTTTTTCAACGCAACTACCTCGGCTCTCCCTGGATCAGTTGAAATCACCAACGCAAACGTTAAAAAGAGCCCGAACGAGCGAATAAGTAGTCGAAGACCACAAACTTACGCTTACGCACCTTTTTCTCCTGTCCTTCACTACAACAATACCCAGAACGACTTCTATGGTGGCAACTTCTGGGATATGCGAGCGGGAGGAATCCGCTTAGAGAATCCTGCCGCCGAGCAGGCGCAAGGACCTCCGACTAATCCAGTGGAGATGGGAAATCTTGACATTGCTACTTATGTGTACAAAATCTCGATAAGTAAGGAAGCGCCATTTTTTGAAGCGCTCTGGGGTAAGGGATCGCTGAGTTCTATTCACTTTCCCTCTAACATCGCGACATTGGCGATGATACCCGGTCCAACGACATCGGCTCAGCCGGGCGCTTTTGCCCTGATGAGTGTGGCGGACCAAAACCTCGTGATTTCCGCCTTTGATCATGCCGCACAGTCAACAGCTGCTTACGAGGCTGGGCCGGAGGTTAGTCCGTTCAGTTCGAAGTTTGACGCCGTCCTCGCTGGTGCAGCGACGTTAACCGCGGACGAGCAGGCGGGCTGGAATCTGTTCCGTGGTAAAGCTCAGTGCAATACGTGCCATTTGGACGGAACCGAAAATTCCACCACACCGGTCACACCAGCGGATGCGGCAGACGTGGCGCCTTTGTTTACCGACTTCACCTCGACTAACATTGGTACGCCGCAGAATTATGCTCTCCCGTTTTTGTACGAGAATCAGCCGGACCAGTTCGGGTATATCGCGAACGCGGCCGGGCTAATGTATCTCGATCTTGGAGTTGGCGGTTTCCTGGCCAACGTCAGCCTCGCTATAACGATCGGTGAGCAACCGGGTCCGGTAGGTACCGGGCAGAACCCGAACCCGTCCTGGGCGGTACTCGCACCCCAATTCAATGGCAAAGTTCAGACACCAACCTGTCGCAACGTAGACCTGCGGCCGTATCCCGGTTTCGTAAAGGCGTACGCGCATAATGGCTACTTCAAGAGTCTGAAGGCCCTTGTCCACTTCTATAATACGCGCGACACCCTGAACGGAGGCGTACATAAACCAGCGGGCGAACCGGGAGAGGGGATCACCTACTGGCCTTTTCCAGAAGTTAATGTAAACGTGAACCAGACGATTGGCCACCTTGGCTTGACCGACGCCGAGGAGAACCAGATCGTTCTTTTCCTGCAAACTTTATCGGACGGGTTTTTTGTGCCTCCTGTTAAGTTCAACAAGGTACGGCCAGTTCAGACTGATCACATTCGGCAAAAGAGCAACGTTACTTCCACTCAATGATAGTCATATGGCAGGGCGGCCTGTTTGCTCCGTTCCCGCCGAGGCGGAGAGGCCGGGTCGCTTTCCTGCACGTTGTCCGTTAGCATTAACTTTGAAAGTAGGCGAAGCGTCCTCCTTTTGCATCTTTTCAGAGCCGTGCAAACCGAGACGGTTCGCCTACCTTGTGGCTCGTGCGAGCTTTGAATTGATTTAGGTTAATGCTGATGGCTTGTTGCCCTACGTTTTCCTGAAACACCATTTCAGGCTTAACGAACAACGGAATGCACTCAGTAACTGTCATTTGGTTAGCGACACGGTCGCGGCCTCTAATCATGACAGGATTAACGAATGATCAATAACTGGGTAAAACCTCTCACCTCCCTCAAGCTAACCGTGTTCTGCTTAGGGTGTGCGATGATTCTGGTCTTCCTCGGTACCCTGGACCAGGTGAATATTGGCGTTTACGAGGCGGAAAACCGATACTTCAAGAGTTTTTTTCTCTACTTCACACTGCCTGGAACTACCCTGAGACTTCCGTGGTTTCCCAGCGGCTATCTGGTGGGCGGGTTGCTTTTAGTGAATTTGATCGCGGCACACCTGGCTCGATTCAAATTCACTTGGAAAAAAGCGGGCATCATGGTGCTTCACTCCGGCGTGATCCTCTTGCTGCTCGGCCAATTGTTCACTAGCCTGTTCCAAGTCGAAAGTCAGATGCGTCTGGATCAAGGAGAGACGAAAAACTATTCCCTGAGCTATTATCACGATGAACTCGCCCTGATTGACACAAGCGGTTCCGACTCCGATCGGGTCATCTCAATTCCGGATTCACAATTGTACAAAGGCCACAAGATTGTTCTGCCGGTGGACTCTCTAGAGGTTGGTATTGACGAATATTTTATCAACTCTGCCTTGCTGCGCCCGGATCAGCTGCCGTCCTCGAACAATCCACATCTACAGATTGGCCCGATGGCCGTATCGGTCCAAACAGAACGGACCTACAAAGAGAACGAACGCAACATGCCGACTGCTGCCGTATCGGTCTGGCAAAGCGGAAGACATGTCGGCTCCTGGAATCTCGCAGCCGGTTTTCCTCGGCCGGCAAGATTCCGAGTTGGCGAAAAGAGTTTTCAAATAGTGTTGCGACCGAAACGCTTCTATAAACCTTTTGCAATCCAACTCGTTCAGTTTAGTCACGACCGTTACGCAGGAACCGATATTCCCAGGAATTTCTCGAGCCGTGTTCGACTGGTGGATTCTTCTCGTCATGAAGATCGAGAAACGCTGATCTACATGAATCATCCTTTGCGCTACCAAGGCCTGACCTTTTACCAATCGGGCTTTGAGAACAATGACAAGACGACGATCCTCCAGGTAGTGCAGAACCCAAGTTGGCTGATTCCATATGTTTCCTGCGCGTTAATTGCTTTCGGCATGCTTCTTCAATTTGGGATGCATCTAATCAGCTTCATAAAACGGCGCGTCATTTCATGAAAAAGTGGATTCCGTGGCTGATCAGTCTAGTGCTTCTGACCTGGGTCATCTCGAGGATGCTGCCTCAGAAACCAGTCACCGGATTCGACGTGGCCGGCTTTGGGCAACTTCCAGTGCTGGTCGGCGGCCGGGTTATGCCGATGGATACCCTGGCCCGCATCTCGCTTTCGATAATGAACCACCATGGCACCTTCACAGTTGACGGCAGGACCCAGCCCGCCAGTCGGTGGTTGCTAGACGTCTTGATGATGCCGCGGCGGGCGGATGCGGCGAAGGTCTTTGAAGTGACTAACCCTGATATCTTAGCGCTGTTCGGCCAACAGGATTTTAGCGGGAAGCCCATTTCCTATTCTTATAACGATTGCGTTGCAGTCCTCAGCGAGATCGGCAGACAAGCTAGCTCGGCAACGCAGACCGAAGCTCAAGGCCGGAATGCATTTCAGCGCGGGATCCTCAAACTCCGGGACGCTTTGCGGATCTATCTTTTATTAAAAAACAGTATTCAGGCGGAGGACTCACCCGATTTCGGAAGAGAATTACAGGTTTTCGAACAGGTACTTCAACCAGGTATGCAGGCCGTTCGGGATCGAGAGGCCAACCGTCCTTTTAACCAACAGGACCTGTTAGTTGTCGCCCGGTTTACCCAACGCTATCAAACTCTGACCAAAGCAAGATATGTCTATGCTCTTCCGAATCCGGATGGGAAGACCGATAGCGACCGTTGGTTACATATTTCCGATGCGCTACTTAGTGCTGTCGCAACGGGGAAAGTGGCATACCCGGCCATCCTGTATGGGGGTCTTATCTCCACGTATCGGAGCGATAATGTGACGGGATTCAACCAAATTCTCCACGGGTATAATCAGTACCTTCAGGGGACAATGCCAGAGCAATTGTCCCGGGCGAAGGTCGAATATTGGTTCAACCAGGCTCAACCATTCCTTCAGGCCATGGTCCTGTACGTTTTTGTTCTGCTCGTTTCCTTAATCTCGTGGTTAAAATGGCCGCGGACACTTGGCAAAACCGCGATTATTCTGCTCGGGTTCGCTTTTGTCCTGCACACGCTCGGGCTCTTGATCCGCATGTATTTGCAAGGACGGCCACCGGTTACCAATTTGTATAGTTCAGCGCTCTTTGTCGGCTGGGGTTCAGTTCTTCTGTGCCTGTTTCTTGAACGCTTTTATAAAAACGGGATTGGGAGTGTATGCGGTTCGACCATCGGTTTTGTCACGCTATTGATTGCCCACAATTTACAATTGGATGGTGATTCCCTCGAAATGCTCCGAGCGGTATTAGACACTAACGTGTGGCTAGCGACGCACGTAGTTGTGGTAACTCTTGGTTACTCGTCGGTGGGGCTGGCCGGCCTGCTTGGCATTATCTATATCTTGCGCGGCATTTTGACGAGTTCGTTTGGCGCAGCGACGGCGGCATCGCTGAGTCGAATGATCTACGGAGTAATTTGCTTTGCCACTTTATGCAGTTTCGTCGGGACGATCCTCGGAGGCATCTGGGCTGATCAGTCTTGGGGGCGATTCTGGGGATGGGACCCGAAAGAGAATGGAGCGCTGCTAATTGTGTTGTGGAACGCCGCAATTCTGCACGCCCGCTGGGGTGGCTTGATTCGCGAGCGTGGCCTGGCCGTGATGAGCGTGTTTGGCAATATCGTGGTCAGTTTGTCTTGGTTTGGAGTTAATATGCTTGGCGTCGGCTTGCATTCCTACGGCTTTATGGATCAGGCGTTCGGTACGCTAATGGCTTTCATCGCTGGTCAACTGGTCATTATGGGACTGGGGTTGATTCCGCAGCGTTATTGGCGAGGGATTCGGACGCGGGCGGCAAAGGTTCCGGGGAAGCCTGCGACAGCATCGGTTCCATTGACGGCAACTTAGTGTCCTGTCCCATAAATAACATGGCTTTCGTTGCGATCAAAATGGGCCGCCGGCAAGGCGCGAGGAGCGGAGCATATCTGAATCGATACGTGACCGACGAGCAACGCAGCCGCCGGCCCATTTTCATCGCAACCCTCCGGGCCGTGGCTAGTTGGCTGTTTTTCTGCGTTGCTCACTCCTTACGTATCGATGCAGATATGCTCGTCATTAGTGCCAGTGCGGCTCGCACCGTCTTGAAAAACAGCCAACTAACCGACGGCGAAAGCCATGCTATTTATGGGACAGGACACAAAAAGGATCTCAGATGAGCATCTTTTGTTTTGGCCTTAGCCATCGGACCGCAGCCGTGGACGTGCGCGAGAGATTTGCTATCCCGCTGTCCGGTTTACCAGAAGCGTTGGCGCAGCTAAAGACGATGCCCGGGGTCACTGAGGGCGTCATTGTTTCGACTTGCAATCGCACAGAATTTTATGTGACGGGAGAGCTCGCGGACACCTCAGCTCCGGCTTTCTTCGGGAACTTTTATCGAGATTTCCGAGCAGCGGACGAAGGGCATTTGTTTCGTTTATGCGCAGATGAGTGTGTTCGGCACCTATTTCGAGTTGCCTCTGGTCTGGAATCGATGGTCGTTGGGGAAACGGAAATTTTTGGTCAACTTAAGCGCGCTTACCAACAGGCGACCGGTACAAGAACGGTGAGCAGGTTTCTGCATCGACTTTTTCAAAAATCATTTCACGTTGGTAAACAGGTCCGCTCTTCCACCGCGGTCACCCGCGGCAGTGTCTCGGTTGGTTCCGTAGCGGTAGATTTGGCAGAACAGATCTTTGGAGATCTTGAGGGCCGCAAGATCATGATTATCGGGGCCGGTGAAATTAGTGAAAAGACCGCCAAAGCTTTTCAATCTCGCGGAGCGGCACAAATTTTTGTATCCAATCGCTCTTTTGAGCGAGCCCAAGCTTTGGCAACAGTCACTGGTGGACGCGCCGTTCGTTTTGTTGATTGGGAGCCAGAGTTCCGCGATCTTGATATATTGGTCAGTTCCACGGCAGCTCCGCACGTGATTATCACCTTGGATAAATTGTCTGCGTTCTGGCGAGCTCGCCGGCACCGGCCGCTCTTTATGATCGACCTGGCGATACCCCGAGACATCGACCCGGCTGTTGAGAAGTTGGACGGGGTTTATTTGTACGATCTGGACTCCCTGCAAAGTATAGCTGAGAGAACGCTAGCGTTCCGGAAGCAAGAATCGGAGAAATGCTTTGAACTCATCGAACATCACGTCCAGGAATTTCAACTGTGGATGGAACGCTCTCAGACTTTGAACTTTCCGTCAGTCGTTGCGGTTCCAAGCGGATTGTGTTCGTAATGAGGTTTTCGTATTCGGCTTCTTTCAGTTCTGGCTGAGGTCCGCCTGGCCGTATCCGCGCTGGTCCGGTGCCACTGCGTGGTATCCAGCCTCAGCCAACGCCCTCAATTGATGCCGCCAAGAGTACCACAATTCCGGATAGCCGTGGCAAAGGACAACTAGCGTCCCTTCGCCGGGCTATGTGCATCTTGATCCCGTTCGATCTGACAAAGCGGTGATTCATTTCGTTGGCGGTTGGATAAGCCGAAGCGTTAGTCGCCATAGGCGCCGATAGAGTCCAGACGTCAAATTACCCCGAATCGGATCCGGCGCTGAGGCGCTCGACGAACATATCGGATCGAGCAGAAAAGACGATTAGCGCTTTCTATTTCCTCGCGTTCCTATCGCTGGCGCAGGTATTCTAGTCCCAATCAAGTGGCCGAAAGTCAGCATGCCCCCTGACGACAACGGCTCTAACCGCAGTCCTAATTTTGTTTGGGGTTGAGCGTTTACGTTGCGCAGCCCGGTGGCCAGATAAGGCATCCAGAGTTTCGGCTGAGTGAAACTCCAACTCCGTCTCCCCAAACCCATCAGCGCAACGAACAATGAATCGATATTCTTTAGTGCTAGTCGCTTTGAGTTTCCTGGCAGGTTGCGCAACAACTCCTCCGCCTCCGCTGACAGCCGATAACCCAACAAGCCCAACCGCAGCGGAAGCCACGGTACGCCCTATTCGTAACGCCCTTGCAGCCGACGACCTCACAAAAAAGACCCGACAGATCCTCTCACAAGCTGGCAAACAAAAGGATCAGCCGTCGCAGACTCCAACGCAGCAACAGCAGCAAATGGATCAAATGCCTGGCACGAAGATGCCTTAGAAACCGGTTGTAACCACTACAGACCCCGAAACGACCAACTATGTTGGTGGTGACGACAAGCTGGATGGACATCGAGGCTATTAACCGTTTCGAGCGACCGGGACATTATCCGATTAGGAGGGAAAAGTCTGCCCGTTCGGGTAATAGACTCTGAACAGATGATGCGGCTGCTTGTAGATGTTTCGGTAAGAACAGGCCATATCGCGGTAATGCAACAAGAGGAAAACAGTCTCAAAGAACTCGAGGCGCTGCAGAATTTCCTTCCGTTTACCCCAAGCGAGACAAGCTACAGGATGGGATGGAAAGGTATGCAAGCTGTTCGTTACCGTAGGATTCCCGACAGTGGTGAATTTAGTTTGCCCCCGGTTTCCCTGCATGCGATTAACCTGACTCTCCGTCCGCCGAAAAGGCTTAACGTGCGATCTGAGGGTCTGAAGCTGGATAGGCCACTTCCAACGGGTTCTATTAGCTTGATACCAGCCGGGAGTGCCGTGCTGGCGGATTGGCAGGGGAAGCGGGACTTGCTCCGCATTTACCTAAAGCCGAGCATAGTCGCGCGGGTGGCGACCGAGTCGTTCGAATTCGATTCAACGCGAACAGTGGTCCCACCAATTTATTTTCTGGACGCGCCCGGACTCCGCTCAGCGATGATGGCTGTGTATCACGAATTGAGAACCGGAGGCGGCAACGGCGAGCAATTGTTGGTCGAGTCACTTGCCACTATCCTTTCTGTTCACTTGATCCGTCACGTCACGTGTGCGCACCGGCCACCGCCTACAGCAGAGACCGTACTGCCGCGCCCGAAACTCCACACCGTCATTGAGTACATCATGGACAACCTGGTAGCCGGTCTGACGCTGGAACAAATGGCTTCCGTCGCCAATCTCAGCGCCTATGAGTTCGTGAGGCAGTTCAAGACAGCCACGGGGCTGACGCCATACCAGTATGTGATCCACAGCCGCATTGAGCGGGCGGAGCACCTCCTGCGAACACACAGCAAGCTCAGTTTGGCCGAGGTCGCGGTTCGCACCGGCTTCTCGGACCAAAGCCATTTTACCTCTCTCTTTAAGCGGATCATCGGCGTCACGCCGCGACAGTTTCGGCTTTCCACAGGAATCTCCTAATCGCTGGTCCAAAAAGGGGACAGTCAATGGGACAGTCAATAATTCAGCGGCTTTCCTTAGTCGAGGTCCGAGTCAAAAAGGACTGACCTCGTCATAAAGACAGATTCTTGAAATGACCAAGCCGAAGGTCATCGCCACAACGATTAAAATCGCTTATGAAGGCCCCCCTTGAAGCGTTTGACCTCTCGCGGATAAACGAAACGTCGTCTCAGCAGCGAAAAGAGAACCTCACATGCCGAGATCAACAACGACCTGCTCCGGACTAACTCTATATCAGATCGAGGTTGCTCGGCATAAGGCTCGGACGCTGATCTTCCCAGATCAGGCGAGTTCGAAACGATCAAGGTTCATCACCTTGGTCCACGCAGCCACAAAGTCCTGCACGAACTTTTGCTGGGCATCGCTGCTGCCGTAGACTTCGGCAAGAGCGCGGAGCTGGGAGTTCGATCCAAAGACGAGATCAACCACAGTGGCTGTCCACTTCAGGTCGCCGGTGCTGCGGTCGCGGCCTTCCAGTACGCCTTCGGGCGAAGACTTCTCCCACTTTGTGCGCATGTCGAGCAGGTTGACGAAGAAGTCATTGGTCAAGGTCTCGAGGCGATTGGTGAAGACGCCGTATTGGGTGTGACCATAGTTCGCACCCAATGCTCGCAAGCCACCGATCAAGACCGTCATTTCGGGAGCGGTCAGAGTCAGCAATTGGGCCTTGTCGATCAGCAAGTTGGCAGCGTAGGCCTCGAGCCCCGCGCGGACGTAATTGCGGAAGCCGTCTGCATGCGGTTCGAGAACGGCAAACGACTCCACGTCGGTCTGCTCCTGCAAGGCATCGGTGCGGCCCGGCGCGAACGGAAGTTTCACGTTATGACCGGCCTTCTTCGCTGCAGCCTCCACGGCGGCCGAGCCCGCGAGAACAATGAGATCGGCCAGAGAGATCTTCCTGCCGCCCTTCTGCGCGGTGTTGAACTCTCTCTGAATCGCTTCGAGCTTGCCAAGCACCTGCGCCAGCTCTGCGGGCTGGTTTACTTCCCAGTCTTTCTGCGGAGCGAGACGGATACGCGCGCCGTTGGCTCCGCCGCGCTTGTCACCGCCGCGGAAGGTGGAAGCCGAAGCCCAGGCCGTGGTGACGAGCTGCGAGATGGACAGGCCGGAGGCGAGAACCTTGGCCTTCAGAGCTTCGATGTCCTTATCATTAACCAACTGATGGTCGACAGCGGGGACCGGGTCTTGCCAGATCAGCGTTTCTGCCGGCACCAGCGGACCGAGGTAGCGGCCGCGCGGCCCCAAGTCACGATGCGTCAGCTTGAACCAAGCCCGGGCAAAAGCGCCCGCGAACTGGTCCGGATCTTCGTAAAAGCGCCGTGAAATTTTTTCATAAACCGGGTCGAAGCGCAGCGAGAGATCGGTAGTCAACATCGCCGGCGCATGACGTTTGGACGGGTCATGTGCGTCAGGCACCGTACCGGAGTTACCCTTCGGCTTCCACTGATACGCACCCGCCGGGCTCTTCGTCAGCTCCCAATCGTAGGTGAACAAGTGTTTAAAGAAGTCGTTACTCCACTTTGTCGGTGTAGTGGTCCAAGTGACTTCCAGGCCGCTGGTGAACGCGTCCGCGCCCTTGCCGGCGCCATAGCTGTACTTCCAGCCGAGGCCTTGTTCCTCGATGGGAGCAGCCTCAGGCTCAGGTCCCACATGGGAGCTGGGGCCCGCGCCGTGGGTCTTGCCGAAGCTGTGACCACCCGCTATCAGGGCAACGGTTTCTTCGTCATTCATCGCCATGCGACCAAAAGTCTCACGAATATCCTTGGCCGCCGCGATTGGATCAGGCTTACCTTCAGGGCCTTCTGGGTTGACGTAAATCAAACCCATGGTGGTGGTAGCCAGTGGACGTTCGAGATCGCGCTCGCCGGAGTAGCGCTTGTCGGTACCCAGCCAAGTCGTCTCGGATCCCCAATAAACGTCCTGATCCGGCTCCCAAACATCCGCACGTCCGCCCCCGAAACCGAAGGTCTTGAAGCCCATTGATTCCAGAGCAACGTTACCGGTGAGGATTATCAGATCAGCCCATGAAATCTTCCTGCCGTACTTCTGCTTGATCGGCCACAGCAGCCTGCGCGCTTTGTCGAGGCTGACATTGTCGGGCCAACTGTTGAGGGGCGCGAAGCGCTGCTGACCTCTGCCGGCGCCGCCGCGACCGTCACCGATGCGGTAGGTGCCTGCACTGTGCCACGCCATGCGAATAAACAAACCCCCATAGTGTCCAAAGTCCGCCGGCCACCAGTCCTGAGAATCCGTCATCAAGGTCTTTAGATCCTGAATCACAGCATACAGATCAAGGGTCTTGAACTCTTCGGCGTAATTGAATTCCTCCCCCATCGGATTTGATAGTGGGGAGTGTTGATGCAGAATTCCCAGGTTCAGTTGTTCCGGCCACCAATCGCGGTTAGATGTTCCTGCTTCGTTGGCGTGATGGAACGGGCATTTCGCTTCAGCTAGTTTTTCGTTTTTGTCCATTTGCATCCTCGGTTACTCTTATCAATCAGTTTGCTTCGGCAGCTCGCCGCTGAGAGCGTTCTGGTTTGGTAGCTCGATCTTGAATAATTATGAAACGGAAGATGCCGGCGGCAGCAGCAGCCGCGACCAGTTCGCTAAGCCAATAGATCACGAGACTATGGCTTTTCACTGCTCCGAGCAACGAAGCGGCGATCGCGACAGCCGGATTAAATGCTCCTCCGGAGACCGAGCCGACGGCGACAGCTTGCACGAAAACAGTAAAACCAATCGCAAGTCCGTAGAAAGAATTCCCGGCCGTTGCTGGAGCCGTCGCCACGTTAAGGACGGTGTACACCAGGGCAAACGTACCAAGAAATTCTGCCAGTATGACCTGCCCTGTGGAGCCCATTGCGCCCGGTGCAATCGTGTGCCCCAAGAGCATTGGTACTGCAATTGATGCGGCGCAGGCGGCAAGAATCTGCGCGATTATATAGCAGACCGCCTGGAGGCCGTTACAAGCACCGCGGATCCAAACACCGACGGTCACCGCCGGGTTGTAGTGCGCGCCACTAATGTGGCCCCCGGCAAAAATCATGACCATCAGAGTCGCACCAATAGCAAGTGGACCTAGAAGCACATGGGTTTGCGAGGAAACGCATCCGATCACAAAGATTAGAAAGAATGTTCCAATGAATTCAACGACACATTTTCGTAAGAGTAATCCATCCATAGATTAGTAAATTGACTACCGAAGGGAAGCCCTGCGATTAGTTGTCATGCAGAGCAGTTGCGATTGGCAGATGAGCTGCTTCGCTTCGATGATGCGAAGCATTTACATAGCAGTCCCAGTTAGTTTTTTGCTTTTTCATAGCGTACCGGGACTAACCTAGTGTGATCGCTGCACAACGTCTGTAAGGTTCTTGCGGAATCTTTATGAGATTCTTGCGGAAGCCCGAAATGGATCCCGCATTAATGCCGGAAGAACCTCTTCAGTACAAAGAGTGAAAAAAATCGTTCAAAATAGCTCCTATGACCGCCGACTGCCAACCGCTAACGCTACGGCGGTTATTCATGGAGCACGTTCTCGATATCCTCTGCCACTCTGGCCGGCTCTTGCAGCTGTTTGACATCATAGATGATTTCCCAGGCTCCTTTGGGGTTAATCAAATATACGTCAGCGGAATGCATAACACTGTAGTCATCCGCTGGGTCACTGGGGCTATGAACGAAAGCGTAGGATGCTCCAAAGGCGGCAGTCGCGCGATCGATCTCCTCTTTTGGTCCGCTTAAGCCGGCGAACGCTGGATCAAAATAAGAGAGATAATTTTTAAGCTGCGCGGAAACATCTCTCCGCGGATCTACACTGATAAATGCAATCTGAACACGGTTGCGATCTGATGCGGGTAAAGCGCGAAAGACGTCAACCAGATTGGTCAGGGTCGTTGGACAGACATTCGGACAATGAGTAAAGCCGAAAGAAAAGAGCACAACCTTTCCTTTCCATTGGCTGAGGCGGATTACTGCTCCGTCCTGATCAGTCAATTGAAAATTATAAGCAGTCTTAGCTGGACGGATCGGGTGACCAAAGAAAACGGTTCGATGATCGGGTTTAGGATGAAAAAGGGAAAAAAAGACCGCCACGATGAGGACGGTTAGCGACAGGATCAGGTAGCGACGCCTGGCTCGGAGGTTAACGGAAGCTCTGTTCGAGTGAGTTTCTGTTCTGGCAGCGCTCATAATTATTCCGCCGGTCGCATCTGTAACCGGCCATCAGTGGCCCGCTGTCTCCGGACCTTCCGACTTTCGGCCTGCCGCCCGGGAGGTGCTACTTCCCAGATACTCTGCCAAACCGTTTATCTCGTCAGGCGTTAGCCGGCCGGCGATCAGCCTCATCTGGCGATTGATATCGTTCGTGCGTGAGCCCTCAGAGAACGCAGTGAGTTGGTTGAAGAGGTACTGAACGGGCTGGTGGTTCAGAGTTGGAGCGCCCGTTTTCAAGCCTTCCGGCCCGTGACAGGCTGCACAGGCCACCACGTTCCGCAGCGGATCTCCATCACTAAAGAGACGGTTGATATGCTCATCCCAATTTTGAACGCTGGCATTTTCAGTTGGGTGAGAACGTTGGCCTAAAGCGGTTAGTTTTGTGATTCGACGACCAGAGTAATACGCTGCCACGTCTGAAATATCCTGATCGGAAAGGCCGGCCGCGACGGCGTTCATTATGACATAGTTACGTTTACCGGTTTGATAATCGATTAGCTCTTTGTAAATCACTTCCGGAGGCAATCCTGCGAGGCTAGGTATGTAGTCGGCAGTGCCTATACCTTGCTGACCATGGCATGATATACAGGAAGAAGAGATGGCCGCTCCTCGATTCGAGTCTCCCTGCCGAATTTTCTGCCAGGTAGCCTCGGTCCAAGCTAGGTCACTTGAAATGACTGGCCGTGGTTCAGGCTGCGCGCTGTACACTTGGGTATTGACGAAGCCAAGCCCGCCACAGATGAGCTGAAGAATTCCGAATGGCTTATCCGGGATGCCGCCTCTGCTGGCCTCGGCGGCCAGTCCGCCACCAACCGTGGGATACCAGACAAAGCCGACCACAATGGAAACGATCCAAAAGAGAACAACGAGGCAGACGCTTCCTACTATCCACGGACTTAGTGCCGAAAAGACGCGACGTCTCCGAACCATGGATTACTTCTCCTTATATTCCGTGACACCGACGGAAAACGCGGGCGTTGGATTCTGTTTGAAAAACAGGAATTGAGAGAGAGGCAATCCGTAGTTCACTGCCAGCAGAGCGAAGAGTAACGCATTCCAGAAGGCGAAGCCGTTTAGCACCCTTGGTACACGCGTTGGTGGATTGACCGCCAAGGCGAACTGAATGCGGGCCTCCGACAGAGTTTTCGGCTGAAAGTGGGTCAACAGGAGATTGATCAACAAGAGCAGAGCCGAAAGTAGAATTATGAATCCGCCGACGCACGAGATGGCTACGTAGGGAGCTTGAGGTGCTATCGCTTGATTTTGATAGTCGTAAAATGCCATTCGTCTTGGTTGACCCATTAGGCCGACGATGTGCCAAGGGATAGCAGTGACCATTAACCCAACGAACCAAGACCAAAGCTGCCAGCGAGCCATTTTAATCGAAAAAAGCGGTCTGCCGGTCAACTGTGGCCAAAGTTCGTACGCGATCGCGAAGTACATAATGACGATGGCGCCTCCATAGATCAGATGGAAATGAGCGGTTACCCACTGGGTATTATGAATCGTAGCATCCAGTCCATAACTCATATTGATCAAGCCGCCCACCCCGCCCAGTCCTAGCATGATCAAAGAGAGTCCGCAGGCTAAAATCATCGGCCGGTCCCACGGCAAAGCAGTGATCCAACCGAATAGACCTTTTCCTCCGCGTAACCGGCCCCCGATCTCCAATGATGCGCAGATGCTGAATACCGTCAGGAATGTGGGTACCGCGACCAGAGCGGTGAAGAGAGAATGCATAAATTTCGGACCACCCGCAACTTCGGGGTCACCGAAGATATGATGCATACCTACGGGCAGCGAAAAGATCAGAAAGAGAATAAAGGCGATCCGGCCCATTGTATCGCTATAGAGTCGAGAGCCGGCGGCCCTTGGTACCAGAGTGTAGAAAGCGACATAACTGGGAATGAGCCAAAAATAGACGATGCCATGTAGTGTCCAGGAAAAGAGGACGCGCGAGAGGCCAGCATTGATCGAAGTAGTCCAGCCAAAGACGTAGGGGATCACGGAGCTTAATAGTTCGATAGTGACTCCGAGGGAGGTCCAAAACCAGAGCAAGGCACCCGCGCAGGTAGCAAACATCGCCAATGGTACGGGAGCATTTCGGTTTTTGATTTTCCAAACTGTGAGATTCGCCAGCATCACTGCGACCCAGATCCAAGACCCGATAATTACTAGGAGCAGACCGACGTAGTACCAGGTGTTACCCATCAAGGGCGCATAGAAAGTATAAAGCGTAGCAGACTTGCCCAACAGCTCCGGGATTAGTGCGCCGAGGCTGCCAACAATCATCAATATAAAGCCGAGCCAGGCGAATTTCTGTCCTACAATTCTTTGGGCGAGGGCATGTGCGCAGGCCGCATAACCGAATCCCATGGCCACAAAAGTGGGAAAGATATAGCCGAAGAACGAGCCGTGGGCGGTAACCGAACTATAGTAGACCTTCGGATCGCGCACCTCTAACCAAGGGCTGCGAGCGAACATCTGGAAAACCCCGAGGCAAATAGCCGGTACAAAGACCGCCAAGGCGCCCCAGAAGTGAAAGAGAACTAGCCGATTACTTCGGTACATAGTTTAAAGGAGTTCGAGGAGTTCAAGAATTCCTCTTGAGCGGATTGTCTTGCTCAAAGGTTTCATCCGGTGTTGTAAATAGTCTGTGTAATCTGCGGATTTATATCTGGTTTTTGATTCGCGTTCATTCGCGGTTTAGAATCTTTGCTTCCCGCTTGGATCAATTGGAAAATCAGCTTTACTTCCAACCACCAAAGTGGCCCACATATCTTGATGTCCCATCCCGCAGAATTCCTGGCAGGGGACTAGATATCTCCCCGGATGCCTGAATTGTGCTCGGAGCGTCGTGACATAACCCGGCACAACCATGAGATTCACATTCGTGCCGGTTACGAGAAAGCCGTGCACGACATCCGCACTCACTGCCCGTATGGTAACCGGCGTATTCACCGGAACGTTGATAACCGAAGGCGAAAACGAAAACTGCTGGAGAACTAGTCTTACTACTGCCGAGCCGTCTGGCTGCATGGCCGTGCCTAGATTAGATTCGACAAATTCGCCGGCTCGGTGGATTTGGTCTGACTGGATACTTTCCAAACTTGACGGTGGAGCATCATGGAACAAGCCGACGCTTAAGGCAAAGGTAGCAACGATCAGAACCGTGATCGCACAGACTACGATAACCCAGCGGTTCTCGGCCCGAGTTATTTCTTCCTCAGGTAGTTCACCGTCGCGCAGCAGATCTTCGCTCATATGGTAATTGAGGTTCTAGGCCGAAAGGGCAAGGATTTAGCCGGAAGCGTTAACCCTGGGAATTCGACATTTTCCGTCTTACGTTTTCACCTCTGACTTCTCACCTTTTTAGGTTCTCGGGACGTAGGCAAAGAAATAGAAAGCGAACCAGATGATCAAAACGCAGGCTACGGCGATGGAGGCGACTGCGAGCGCACCGACTGGACCACGGCGAATGGTTTCGATAGCAGCCTGGCGATTGGAAGGATCGGACACCTCCTTTTGATCACTCGGCGGGGTATTAATTGATTCGTCCATTGTTAAGACGGTTTGTATTAGTAATTTGTGTGCGTCTGACCGGAAAGGAGACGTCGTTTGCCTAATGAGACGGGGAATTTGCTATTTGTTGGACGTTAGACGGCTTAGGGCTGGAAATTCCGAGGCTTGCGAAATAGACGGCAACCGCATTCATGTCCTCGGGAGTTAGGGAAGCGGAGATGGGAAACATCAGATCCGCGGTGTTGTGCCCCGCTGCTAATTGCTGTAGCCGGTAGACGATATAGTTACTGTACTGCCCTTTTAGGGCAGGAATGTCTGGCGACTCCCCGATGCCTTGTGGCCCGTGACAATTGTTGCAGGACGGGACGGTCAATTTGTCGTCGCCGACCGTAGCTAATTGCCTTCCTCGCTCAAACAGTTCAGGGGCAAACTGGTCGTTCGGCGGCGGGAAACTTGAGCGGAGGGCCGCGTAATAGGCTGAAACGTCTGCCCGCTCCTGGGGACTAAGTCGCTGGGCGAAATTGGTCATGTAAACATTGTGACGTCTGTGGGCAGCAAATTTATCCAATTGTTGCGTGAGGTAGTCAGCGGTTTGTCCGGCCAGACGCGGGACTACGCTTGTCCCGTTTCCTACTCCGTCATAACCGTGACATGACGAACAGGACGCGACACCGTTCGAAGTACCCCAGGCTGCAATCTTAGCCCCGCGTTCTGGATCACCGCGGTAGGAGTTCGGGCCGGCTGGGTTTTCAGCCAGGACGATGGCCGAGATACTCGCGAGAAGTGCAGCTGCGATGGTGGCTCGAGTCGGAATCTTCATGTGCCGGTCGCGTTGTAAATGTTAGCGGTAGGGGCGATCGATTGAGCGTTGCTACACGAGGGGACCTGGGCTTTTGAGATAACGATTCCGGATGACGTCCGCGGTGTGCAAATTGAGCGCCATGAGGGTACCTGTATAATTATAAGTGCCATTGTGGGGGAAGGCAGAGGCGCCGAGCACAAATAGGTTGGGAACATCCCAGGATTGCAGGTATTTGTTCACGACGCTGGTACTAGGGTCAGTACCCATGATTGCGCCCCCCGAGTTATGAGTGGATTGATACTGAGTTACGTCGAACGGGCGTTGTCGCGGGGTAGCAAGCACTCCTTTACTGCCCGGCATAGCGCGGGCTATTTCTAATCCGCGGTCCGAGCAAAAACGATTCATGCGAAGGTCGTTCTCCGGGAAGTCGAAGGTCATACGCAAGAGTGGCAAACCCCAGGCATCACGGTAGGTAGGATCCAGGTCGAGGTAGTTTCTCCGGGTAGGCATGCTGCTGCCATGGACCAGAATATGACCAGTGTGGTTGTAGTGCTTAATGACCGCATCTTTCCAACCTTTGCCCCATTTTGGTGTTCCCGGGGGAACTGGATGCGTCTCGATCGGGCGCCCTCCGGTGTATGCGGCTAGAAGATAAGATCCGCCAATGAAGCTGTACGGGCCGTGATCGAAATTGTCGCCACCGAAATCGTCGATCATCGTGCCGATCGCGCCTGAACCCATGAAGGGGTTGATGTTGACGTCTTGGTCAAAGTAGCTCCAGACGTCAGAGACGGTTTGATAAGTGTAGTTTTTACCGACCGCGCCCTTGCCAGTCTGCGGATCGTAGGGGTCACCAATTTTTGACAGCAGAAGCATGCGGACGTTGTTGAACGGAAACATCGAGAGCACGACCAGCGAAGCTGGCTGAAATACTTCGCGGCCCGCCGCGTCGTAGTAAGTTACGCCGGTGGCTTTCTTTCCCGACGAGTCCCGGTTCACCTGAGTGACTTGGCATTGCGTGCGCAACTCAAAATTGGGACTTCGCAGTAGAATAGGGAGAGCAATTGTCTGGGGACTTGCCTTGGCGTAGTGCTCACAGGCAAACCTTTCACAAAACCCACAATAGACACAGGCGTTGAGCTTCAGTCCGTCGGGATTGGTGTAAGCGACACTGAGATTTGAGGCGGGTTGGGGATAGGGATGATAACCCAAGTCGGTTGCCGCTTTGCGGAACAGGGCTCCATTGTACTGTTCTTTTAACGGAGGAGTCGGGTATTCCCGGCTGCGGGCAGCTTCAAACGGGTTGCCGCCCGGCTCGATTTTACCATTGATATTACCCGCCTTTCCGCTGGTCCCCGCGAGATATTCGAATCGATCAAAAAACGGCTCCAGCTCCTGGTAGGTGACTCCCCAATCCTGGATAGTTAGATCGAGGGAATCGAGAAACTTCTTTCCGTAACGATCCTGCATTCTCGACTTCCAAACAAAATCCCACTCCTGAAAACGAAACGTTTGGCCGTTCCAATGGACCCCGGACCCACCTAAGCCGGTGCCCGGAAGGAAAGCTCCCCAACGTCGGACCGGTAGCGCGCTTTGATCCGGAGAATGACGCAATGTGATGGCTTCTCGGACATTGTCTTGCATCATTGCTTTGCGGACCGCGAATCGCAGTTCGTCATGAATTTCGGGAGATTGAAAATCGGGGCTGGTATAACGAGGGAATCCTCGCTCGAGGCCAACCATTTTAAGACCGGTACCTACTAATTCCTTTGCGACCATGCTGGATCCGAATCCGAATCCAACAAATACGATGTCGACTTCCTTCATTACAGTTGCCATAACCTGGTCCGTTGATGGTTTTACTTCTCACCGCTCACGTTTTACTTCTCACTTCTCACACTCTATTGGTGCGGTGATGACGCCGGTATATTTGGATCCGGCATAAAGTGGCCGCCGCTCTGGCCCAAACTGGTTGGGTCTCGGTGAAAATTGATTCCGTGTTGATCAATCACGTCGTAGTAGGAGGCATAGGCACCGGGAAAGCCGATTAACTTCCAAGCGACCATATCCTTGTTACCTCCGTAGACGGGATCAGAGAAGAAGCCTTCGATTGTCATTCCCCAAAGTTGGGTGAAGAAAATATCTGAAGGCACCCCATTTAGATCGATACCGCCGGCCTCTAATTTATGCAGATAGTCATCTTGCTGTTCGGGCGACATTTCCCAGAACGGCTGGCCTGACGTGGTCAGTTCAGCATTGATAGCCTTGACGGCGGTGTGAAATAGTTCACCCGGTGTCAATGGAAGCTGGTATCCTAGGCCCGGCCTTGTTGGTTGCCAGGGACCACTTAGATAAAGGCGCTCACCTGCACCCCAGGCACCACCAAGTTGCTTATCGAGGTAGTTCGGCACCCCCGCCTCGATTCCGCCTGGATTCTCATCCGTAGGAATTAGTCGCGCAACTGCTGACTCGATAAACTTAGCTTCTTCCCGATTAAAAAATAAATAATTGGGTTCGGCAGATTCAGATGTGACCCCGCCTGGCTCGCCCTGGTGATGTTCGGGATCCTCATGCTCGGTACCTTGGGCGCGACCTTCTCGATTGATAGTTACGGCGAGGCCGGCCAGTCCAACCTTCGCGAGTAGTTCTCTGCGTGAAATGATTGACATACCGTTGACCGTCAAGTGGTTTGATTCCGGTTAGCATGGCGGTTGTGGTACCGTGGCTCAATGACCCAGAAGAACGTTCTCCAATCATACAAATTGATAGGCAGGAACTCCCCTTTTGGATAGTAGCCGCTAGTGACACCGCTAAACTAGGTTTCCCGACATGAGTAATCGGCTGAACATCCCTTGCTGCATCCTGCTAGCCAGTTCACTTGCCCTACCGGCATTGGGTGATCCAGCGGTCGTCGACCGGTCCACAATCACAACCGAAGGAGCTAAAGCGTTAATCACCAAAGCTGAAGCAAAAGCGCGTTCACTCGGTCGCACCGTAAATGTCGCCGTCGTCGATAGCGGTGGTAATCTTTTAGCCTTCGAACGAATGGATGGCGCCTTTCTGGCCGGCGTCGATCTCTGTATGGGCAAAGCCCGGAGTGCTTTGCGGTTTGAGGAGCCAACGGCCACGATCGAATCGACTATCCACGATGGTCGCTACGCGCTGCTGACCGCAGGCGCTGTCGAGATGCAGGGCGGAATCCCGCTAAAACGTCGCGGCGAGATCATTGGTGCAATCGGTGTCAGCGGCGCTGATTCATCCTTCGACATTCCCATCGCGGAGGCCGCAGCTGAGGATCCTGCGCAGTAAGCACTGTGCAAAGAACGCTTCTCCTAGCATTCCTCCTGGCGGCCGGGCATCACTCGCTCGAGCGACTTCGGCTCCGTCATTAGGGACAGGTAAAAAGTATCCGTCAGTCGAATAGCGACGCCGTGGTGCGGCTGTATGATTCCTTGACCGGAAGCATTGGGATTTCAGGGCACGCTTCCTGGTGGGTTAGTTAGGATGTTTCTATCTGACTGTGAAGTCCAATGCCTCATGAAAAATCATTGTTTGTCACGTCGCGCCTGCCTGCAGGTTTTGGCTTTGACAGGAAGCTCAGTCTTGCTGAATGCCAGAGTGCAAGCGGATCAAAACCCAGCGATGGACGGCGTTAATGAAGGTGTACCGGCACAGGCTGCCGCTACGGGTAGGCTTCACGAGCTGATAGAGCAGCTGATCAAGGCACCACGACGCCGCGACTTCAAGACTGTGCCCATGATTCTTGACACGCCGGAGCTATGGGATTCCGAGGCTCTCGAGGCGATAATCGGTTATCCCGGCAATGTAAAACAAGTCTGGGATAATACTGAGATTGGCGGTCCATGGCTTAACCTGATGCGTAATTCGATCAACACTCAGGTTTTCTCGTTTCGAAATCCCGATTTCCTTGAGGTTTCGGGCACACACGGCTCGGCGCAATTGGCGTTGTACGACGAAGAAATGTGGGACAAGTATCAGCTCGCGAGGATGGCCGGTGGCAACTTCAGGACTAACAGCCTGATTGAGCCAAGAGATGTGTGTACACATAACGCGGCGCGTGAGCATGCAAACAGTATGTTCGGCCCGGCCGGCAATAACGTCCTGGCCCTTCAGCTACGAGGTGTTGTCTTCATGGCCTGCCACAACGCAATCTGGGAACACAGCGCCACCCTGTTGGAGAAGGGCATCAATCCCGATAAACTTTCGCATGAGGCGGTCGCGGCCGAGCTAACCAATCATCTAGTCCCGGGCGTTATACTGACCCCAGGCATGGCTGGCACTCTTCCCCAGTTGCAACGGGTGGGGTTCTGTTACGGAAAGTGACAGCACGCACATCACTACAATGCTATTACCGTAGGGATGAGCTCCTGCTCATCCGGGTATGTGCGTAGTTTGATAAAATCAAACTGTTGTTTTTTGTCCGAAAGAAAGATCGATGAAGTCCGGATCGCGCGGTAATGATCAATTGAGCAGAATTTTGGCGCTGCAAGGAGATGAAGGGCACGCAGCCCGTCCGAAGCAAAGAAAGACAGAGTAAGATGGAAGGACCGAAAACCGTATTAGTAACTGGAGCAGCCTCGGGTATTGGTGCTGCTGTCGCCGAACGTTTCTTAAGCGCCGGCTATCAGGTGGCCCTTTTTGACATTGATGGCGACGCTGCTCGCGCCACTGCTTCACGGATCAGTTCCGCAGCGAGGAGAGAGGTATTCGAAGGTGATGTATCCAATGAGCAACATGTGAAGGAGGCTGTGACCCGCGCGGTGACTGATCTCGGGTCTCTCGACGTTTTAATCAATAACGCCGGGATCGAGATTCACGGATCGGTGGTAGATCTATCGACGGAGCAATGGGAGCGCCAGTTAGCTGTGAATCTTCGGGGTGTATTTCTCTTTTCCAAATACGCCATCCCTGAAATTCGGCGTCATGGTGGCTCGGTTATTAACATCGCCTCGGTCCATGCCCTGGTATCGTGGCCTGGCTGCGCCGCATACGACGCAACAAAATCTGCGCTCATCGGATTGACGCGAGCTATGGCGGTCGACCATGGAAAGGACGGGATTCGTGTGAATGCTATCTGTCCAGGTTACATCGAGACGCGTCTATTGGAGCAATGGTTTGCGGCGGGCATGGCGAGTAAGCAGGAGGTATTGAAGTTCCATCCTTTGGGCCGAATCGGTAAACCAAGCGATATTGCGGAAGTAGCTTTTTTTCTGGCCTCGGATGCTGCCTCTTTCATTTCGGGTACCCACATAACAGTAGACGGAGCTCTCACCGCTCTTGGCCACTAGTGTCCTGTCCGATAAATAACGTGGCTTTCGTCCCGGAGGGACTGAATGATAGTAGCCTGGCAGTTCACTGCCTGGGAAAGGTAGAGAAAAGCGTGCCGTCCCGCTAGGGACGGCATGATTCGGCTTCGCGGGTCTTGATATGCCAAAATCGACCCGTGCCAAAACCGATCAGATCAAACCGTCTCTACGAGACGGGCTCATTTTTCTTGTGTATTCCAGGCAGTAAACTGCCAGGCTACTATCATTCGGTCCCTGCAGGACAAAGGAAACTTCTCGATCAGATTGACGCTGAGTTACAGGCTAGCCGGGTGAAATCGCAGATCCGTTCGCAAATGAAAATCACGTTCAGAAAAAATTTTTAGGAACCGGAGCCGCGATTTTCCGTTGTAACGCGGTGTGAATAAAAACCAAACTCCAAGTCTTATCGGTGAAAAGCTAAGAAAGAACGCACAAACGCAACCAGCGGATGAGCGGATCGGCGATCTTCCGGCTCAAACGCCGCTTTTCAAATCGACACAATATTTCGCCAACGTCTTTGAACTGGCCGAGCTCGTAGTCGCTCTCATCTATGAGCAGCTGCCCTCCCAAAGTTTCAAGCTACGCAGTGGGCAGTACATCAAATCTCTTACCGGACTTTCCGAACTATCGATAGCAACCTTCTGGAACAATCAGTATAAAGCCAAAGTCAAAGATCCCACGATCAAATACGGGCTTTTCTGGCAGACATTGTATGACTACATCCAGACACTAACTCACGATGAGCTTAAGACAGCGGGGGCTCTGGAAAAAATTGATCAATATCTCGATGGAGTAGTGCAGGACGCAAAAGGTGACACGAACTATCCAGTCATCTATCAACTTCAATTGCGGTTAACCGAGGACTACCTATCAGACGACCCGGATCAGAAAAACGATTCGAATCTGCGCGATGTTCTAAGCTTTGACCAATTGATAATCGTACTGAATTTCCTGCACAGTTTCAGCGGAACGCTGGCGGACGCCCTCAACTATCAGATCCCCGAATTGTCCTTCAAGTATCCCCTCGGCCTGGGCTGGGATGTCGATATCGACGCTACAATCGATATCCAACTGCCTTCAAAGCCGGAAAAATTTCTTACCTGGACCCTGCAGGATCGGGGCGCGAGCCTTTACCTGCACTTCGACAGCATCACGTTGGACGACACCAGCGGACTGGCAATCGCCCATGATGAATCGAGGCATCCATTCGGTGGTAGCGTCGGCGACGTCGTGTTCAGCGGCGTAGTCATCGAGCTGATTATCAATGGCGAGTTGGCAGACGAAGATAAAGAGCCCGTAGCGCCCTACCACAGCATGCGCCAGGCATACTTCACTAAGCGCGATCAGCAGAATATCGTCGATATCCGGCTGAGGGCTACTGAGGTCAAGCTGGGATTGAACCACAGCGTACTGACTGCCCTTTTTTCCGTTGTTGGTTGGGTGATCGATACCGCCACAAAATTTGATATTTCGAAGCAGGCGCTTGAGGACGCTATCCATGATGGCTTTGAATCGCTCGATGACTTTGGAGATATCGGCAGTCAGATCAACAAGGCGTTGATCACGCCCGTTTTGCCGGGAGCCACGGCACTGAAGACACAGGATCTCTACAAGCCATTCGTCAACAGGCACAGTGCGTTCAGCTATGATCATCTGCATATTGAAGGGTCCGACCGGGGCATCCATATCCTGAACGAATTTCAGACGCCTGATTTAGATTCAGACGGTGGGGGTGGAATCCACTTGCCTCCGACCGACGGAATACCTGACCCGCCCATCTACGACCACGCCGACCCACTGCCGGCCTCAGCCGCGACTGTAAATTCACCGTTTGACTTCCTCATTCCAACTGTAGCCCGGCGCGCTTCAATGAAGACGCAGCTCGACGCGACGTCCAATCTTGCGGCGGATCAGGAAGCCGCGGCCCGCCTCTGGCTGGACGGTTTCTCTCCGAAATCCATGTGTTGGCTGCAGAACCGGAACATCGACCACAAGGTCGGCACGATCTATGGAAAGTCTGCATCGGCAAAAACCATTGCTAGCCTCGATCGCCTCACCGCCACCGCGACCCGCGCGAACGCCTTCGTTTTCTCGAGCGGCAATGCAGTACGCCCGGCCGCAGGATCCATGTTGGCGCTCGCGGCGTCGCCGTTCAAAGACAATCTTCCCGATCCAACACCCACGCCTTTACCTCCGCCGATCCAGTACGCGGCAAAGTGCACGTTGGCTTCAAGCAAAGGTTCAGTACTCGATCCCTTCTGGATGGGCGTTTCCATGAATGCCGTGGCGGTGCAGAGAATATGCGATGTGCTGAATGAAACGAACATTTTCGTGGAATCAGGCACAGTGAAGGACCTCGGGCCAGACCTGCCCTATCAAATTGAGCCGAAGGCCATCCCATCCATCCAGATTGATCTGACCGGCGAGAAGGATCACCGTCCGATAGCGAATATTAGCCAACTGGTCGTCAGACTGGGAGACCCGGTTCAGGCTACCTACCTTCTGGAGTTCTCATGCCCGATGCAGGTGGTCAAACCGGATCCGGGTTGCTTGCCAGACGACGCCCTTTCAATCATCGCCTTTAACCGCGGGTGTATTGAAGGCATGACCGAAGGCAAATTCACTGACCAGTCTTATCTGGATCTCCTCTATCGTTACTTCTACTGCCTGCAATTTGTTTCCGGCGAAGCCGTGCTGACCAAGTCAACCTTGACCCACGGCGATCCCATTCACCAGCCGCCCCCGCAGGACGATCCCGGACATAAGCCCACAGGTCCCGGAGGAGTTCCGGATCCCACTGGCAGTCTCCCCAAGCCGACATTGCCTGTAATAGACGACTCCAACCTGCTTATCGAAGCAGTGCACTCTGCGCTAGCGCAGGTCTTTCCCATCCCAGTGGTCTTTGATCCGTACTACGCGCAGGCGCCCAAACTACAGTCTTTCGAAGCCAGCGGCGGTTGGCTCAATGTCTATGGAACCTACAAAGGCTTCTCCAAATAGCCGCAGAAGAAGGACGAATCAGGAGGCAACCATCATGAAACATCCTGACAAGACAACTGAGCCGTCCGTGGATGGATCTAATCGCAAAGGAAACTTTCGGATCACAGATCAAGCCGGGTCGTTCGCAACGGGACTTGCTGCGCGTTCGCGAGTTTTCGATGAACCCCGTATCCCGGTCACTGCTACTACAACTCCGGGCGACAGCGGCACTGTGTTCAAGATCACTAGCGCGGGATCGTTCTATCTGACCGCCGCCGTCATTGGCGAGAGCGGCAAGTCGGGAATCGAGATCGCGGCGGGCCGCGTCGTATTGGATCTTAACGGATTCGGTATCGGGGTGCAGGACGGAAGTACCGTCGCCGGTTGCACGGCCTCATTCAACGAAGACGTCGGCGTTTTACCTGGAGCTGGCAGTACCGTTAACAACTGCACGATTAGTGACAACGATGGCGACGGAATTCGGCCTGGGGACGACACTGCCGTAACCGGCTGTACCGTGCGCAAAAATGGAGGAAGCGGTATTCAGGCTCCAGCTGGCAACCGTATCACGGGCAACCTTTGCGACCGCAACGTTGCGGCGGGTATACGCGTCTTGGGCTCCAACAACAGGATCGAAGGCAACAATGTCACCGGCAATGACCGAGGGCTTGAAATACAGGCCTCCGCGAACACGGTCGCGGCTAACGTAGTTTACGGTAACCGTGATAATTACAATATCAGTGCCGGCAATCAGCTGAACATCCTCTTGTGCCAGCTACCGGAGTCGATCGATTGGCCGGCGTCGGTGCAGCTTGCTGGCTTACTAACGGGAGTTGCCGGATCAAACGGAATAACCGTGAACGCGAGCGATGTCACGATCGATCTCGGTGGGCATACCCTCCTTGGGGTACCTGGTTCGCTCATCGCGATTGAAGTCACCCGAAACCCATCCGGTCAACGGGCGAATATCTGTGTGAAAAATGGGACAGTGCGCGATTGGGGAGGCGGGGGAGTCGATGCCGGCTCTGCCGCCAACGGTCATTACCGAGAGCTCCGTCTGCTGTCGAACGGCACCTCCAGTCTCGATGCAGGCCTTGCGTGCGGCTCAAACGGCGTGATTGTCGATTGTAGCGCAATGAACAATGTCGGCCCCGGCATTGCGGGTGCCAATTGCTGTATTCGGGATTGCACGGTGACAGGGAACGGGGCGGACGGGATTAACGTGAGCTCCGCTAACATCCACGACTGTATGGCATTCAATAACAAGAATTCTGGAATCAGCGCGGGCTGGTGGAGCACGATCCGGGAATGCTTAGCGCGGAACAACGGGAGTGACGGAATCGTCGTGATCGGAGATTGCCACGTTATCAACAACAACTCCACCACCAACGAAGGAGCTGGTATCCGGGTGAGTCGCGCCGGTCAGTTTAATCGAATTGAATCGAACCACGTCTCAGACAATAAGTCCGGCATAGTTGTCCAAAGCCCAATTAACCTGTCATTCGCAATTCAGCCATCCACAACGCCGATTTTGATTCCCCGGGACCGGTTTTAGGCGCCGATTACGACATTGTGCCCGGCAATACCGTTGGGCCTTTCGCGGTCGACCTCAACAACGATGTGAACCCGCACGCCAACTACTTCCCGTGAGGAGGCGACGTGGCTTTCCACAAGTAGGTCACGGCTAAATGGGCCTGTCGCCCAACTCGATTCGCACAGTAGTTAAAGATCACAAAGACGATGGGTAGGTTTCTTAGACTGAAATTTCCTCAATCTCTTCACCAGCGTAGTACCAGCTGAGCTGCGTGATCACGTAGGAGCGAATGAGATCAAAGAATTGGACTATGGGCTATCGCCAGGAGATAACGTACGGATTATGCAGGGTGCTTTCGCCGGTTTGGAGGCCGTAGTTACGCAGATCTTGCCGGCTAGGGAGCGCGTCAAGATCTTAATGGATTTCCTCGGTAGGAAAGTTGAGGCCGATGTGGACTGTGCAAGCCTCCTTTGGCGGGCACCTAGTCATTAGCATTCCATGAAACGAGTATTACTGATTTCAGCGTCTGGGGTATCACCGCCCGAGCCCATGCTTATACGGTACTTGGCCAGCGCTTCGATCTGTCTGAACGGGAGTTAAATGCTGGATGCGAATTGGCGGTAAAGGTCTACCCAATCGACAAGAGGTATGGTAATGCCTGGCGAGAATCGCCTGAGGGTAAGGAGCTAGTCGCACTCGCGCTTAAAGCATGAGCAGGCTACAGCCAAGCTGAGGTAGACAACATCACCAAGCTTGCGAGAGCGAAGGTGACTTAGATGGTCATTAACGACAAACTTGGAGGCTATCCTCAGTTTCAGATCATATATCCGGGTCAACAAACCGGCGGCCCATTTTGATCGCAACGAAAGCCGCACTATTTAAGGGACAGGACACCTGGCAGAACCCACGTGCAGGGGCAATAGGGCTTGGGCAAAGACCGATGAAAGATTTTGCGACCTTGGTCGCTGGTTATTTGACTGGGGGCGGTTCCGGTGTCTGGATAGCCGGTTGGTTCTGCTGATAGGTCTGAGGCTGGCTCTTGAGATCATTGCTAGCGCTATGCAACTCGCGATCGAACTCTTCGCGAGTTTTGCGAAACTCGTTCAGGCTTTGGCCTAGACCTCGCGCCAATTCCGGCAGCTTTTTGGCACCGAAGAGCACAAGCACAATCCCTAGGATAATAATCAGATCAGGGCCACCAAAGTTCCCAAAGCCCAATGCGAGTGTATGCATATAAAACCGCTCCTTTATTTTCCTGTTCTGCTAAAACGGAAGTAAATTGTTGTCCTTCCCTTTTCTCAAGTGAAGATAGATGCACTTTGGTTTTGAACTATTGGTCAAGCGAGCAGACTTGTAGGGCTGCGAAGGAACTAGCGCCGTATCACCCTTTCGTACATGACAGGGCCGAGAAATTACTTCTCCGGGCGTAACCTTATGATATCGGTCCAGAACGCGTCAGTACTTTTTCTTCGTTGGAACTTCCCTCGAATCGGCTTTGGGTACTCAGATAAGGGTCGACACTTGCTTTTGTGACGAATTTCAGGCCTGTGTTGATGTCCGACAGTCCCGATAGGCCGCCAGAGATCTTATAAACGAATAAGACCATAATGGTGTAGAAGCCCTGGAGATAAGGTTGTTGGTCGATAGTGAAATCCAGATCGCCGTTTTTTATGGCATCGAGTGTCGTCGGAAGCAGATCGAAGCCCCCGGCGTGTATTCCTTTCTCACGGAGTTTGTTCGCGGCTATCGTTTTCCCGACTCCTTCGGTGCTGCCTGCGTCCACTGCATACATGCCTTTGACGTCTGGATGCCCCGTGTAGTACGCCTGAATCCGGGACAGCTCTTCATTAATGGTGGGCCCCGTGGCAATCTCGTCGAACTTGATATTCTTACCTGACTCCTTAATCGCTGCCCTGGCCCCGTCCATTCGCGGCTGGATATTGAGTTGGCCGGGG